>JACCDM010583046.1_pt1 | contig 13758 bp, 14 predicted proteins | sample 7445851 | NCBI WGS metagenome assembly JACCDM01 (sample SAMN15323438, study PRJNA562643) | freshwater metagenome | isolation source: river surface water | place: USA:Blue River Watershed | collected 2017-08-16
AAGTGATGTTGCGGTAGTAGTACTTACGCCCTTCTTCTACAGAGATATCAATGTTGATTTTGTCCTCGCTGAATTTGTAGATGGAGTCTTCCAAGATTTTGGCATCTCTAAATCCCTTGCTGTTGTAATAAGCGATGGCCTTTTCCTTATCTGCTCGGTACTCTTTTGGATTGTATTTTGATCCGTTGAAAAAGTTCAGTTTGAAGTTTTTATTAATGTAATCGTTTACCTGCTCGGAAGTTGCCACCTGACTGTTGAGCAAGGAGCGAGTGAAGCTTTTCCCATCCACATCGACCAAGCGACTGTAGACATCTTTGAAGATAGCCACACGTGCATGTTCTTTTGTTTTCTTCAATTTTCCTTTGAGGGTACGATCGCTGATTTCATCATTCCCATAAAAGGCAATTTCATTGATTTTTACTTTGGATTTGGGATTGATGTCAAAGCGAAGTTTTACGCTATTGGGCAGCGTAGTGTCTCTGTCCTGAATGATTTTAACTTCGGTATTGAGGAAGCCCTTGTCTAGGTAATACTTTTCAATATTTCGTTTGGCGGTGTTAAGCACGTCGTCTCGTACTACACGACCACGAATATTGACTTTGTCGCGCAATTCCCCTTCCTGGGTTTTGTTAATACCTTCAAATTCTACTCGAGAAAATCGTGGTCTTTCAGTAAGGTCTAGGAGTAGGTACATGTCCTCTCCTTCAATTTTGGTGATCAAGATTTTGACATCTCCGATAATTCCTTGGCCCCACAATTTCTTCAAAGCACCTGAAATGGCATCCCCCGGCACATCGATACGATCGCCTACTTTTAAGCCAGAGAGTGAGATAATGGCGTTTTCATCGAGGGTAGATAATCCTGCGGCCTTAATTTCAGCAATTCTAAATTTCTGGGGCTTGGCATAGTTCAATTCCAAAATGTTGACAGGTCGTGTGGAGGCATAGCGTCTTTGGCCCAAACGAATTTGAGAAATGACATGTGCCGACCAAATCAAGCAAAACAGAATCAATAAACTTCTTTTCATTAGTACTTTAAGGTTTAACTTGTTCGCTGGTTTTTCCAAACCTTCTTTCTCTCTTTTGGTAATCTTCAATCGATGCAAACAGGTGTTCTTTTCTAAAATCAGGCCACAAAACATCCGAAAAATACAATTCAGTGTAGGCCAACTGCCAGAGGAGAAAATTACTTATCCGGTATTCTCCACTGGTTCGAATCATTAATTCTGGATCAGGAATTCCGGCTGTATCCAAATGATCGGCCAGTGTTTGTTGAGTAATTTCTCCTGGGCTTAATTTTCCTTCGGAGACTTTTTGAGCAATTCGTTGTGCGGCTTTGGTGAGTTCCCATTGGCCACTATAGCTTAAAGCTAGATTCACGGTCAATCCCGTATTGGCTGAAGTTTGCTTCATTACTTCCACCAACTTATCGTATGTGGATTTGGGTAAACTTTCCAAATCTCCAAATGCATGAAGGCGCACGTTTTTTTGCATCATCAGCCCGGTCTCTGCAACGATGGTTTGTACCAGTAAATCCATCAGTGCTTCCACCTCTTCTTTAGGGCGGGACCAGTTCTCAGTCGAAAAAGAAAATAGGGTTAGGTACATTACACCTAGCTCTCCGGATCCTTCAATGGCTTCTCGAACGGCTTGGATGGCATTCCGATGCCCAAATATCCGCATGGCGCCTTTTTGTTTAGCCCATCTTCCATTGCCATCCATGATGATCGCAATGTGCTTCGGTATGTTGTTTCGGTCTATGATTTCCTTCATTTCAGCGGCTGGGATACCCACTTTTTTGAAGGTACAAAAATGGGATTTCTTTTTCAATAAATCCCCTTAGGCTCCAATTAATTAATTGGTGTAGCAACGCGCTTTGGTAATCGTGTAGCTCAAGGTCATTCCCAGAAAATAGTACCAATCTTTGGTATTTGGGTTTCCGTAATTTAAGCCTTTGGAAAGCGCTTGCGAAGTTGGGTCAATTGGAGTATCGTATCGGGCCAATGCAGGCAGGGTACTATCTAGTTTGTCCAAAAAGTCCGAAGTGGTAGGTCGAAAGCCAAGTTCTATGCCAAGGGTAAGCTGGTTCGATAGGAGGTACTTAACTCCTCCACCGAATGGTATAACCAGGGTACTCAAGCGGTAGTCCTCTACCGGTAGACTAGCATTGATTCGGCCTTTTCCCTGAACAAAACTGTAACCAAGACCAAAAAAGGCATAAGGTGAAAATCTAAATTCACTCTTGTGATTGACATAATCGAGGAAGTTGAATTCCATCAACGCAGAAAACTCGGTGACTCGGCTATCTACATATCCATTTCGAAGGCTTGCCATCGCATCAATGGGCCGGATGCTATCCGCGGCCATGAGCTCAGCTACGCTTACCCCTACTTTTAAGCTCCAAACATTGTCAAAATTTCTCTTGCCAAATAACGTTCCTTGAAGGCCAGCTTGGCCGGGGTCAATTTTCCGAATAATGTCACCCGAATAGACGGAAGTTCCCAATCCACCTCCCACCTCGAAGCTCTGTCCATAGCTGGAATTAAAGACGGCGAGCTTAAGGAAACCTAGCGCTACCAAGAGACTGAAAATCTTAAAATTGACCTTTTTCAAGACGATGCAAGTTATGAACTACCTAACGTATAAAAAACGAGGCCTGGTATGGTGGGGGTTAATTAATGTTAAGCTTTAATGATCAGTTTCTCATGTCCAAGCCCCAATTCAACTTTTGGCGCAGGGTATCAAAGAAGTGATAAGATGGCAATTTCACCAATTTTGCGGAGAAAGACTCCTTTTTCACGCTTAATTTCACTTCAGAGGCGATGGAGGTGGACCTAGAGTCTAGCGAAATCATGAACTTATCCGTGCGACCTTCGATTTCAAAACTGATTTCCGCCTCATCCGACACAATGATTGGACGAACATTCAAGTTGTGCGGACTCACAGGAGTGATGACAAAATTTTTGGCTCCAGGAGTGATCAAGGGACCTCCACAGCTTAAGGAATAGCCAGTAGATCCAGTGGGTGTGGCTACAATCAAGCCATCTGCCCAATAGGAATTGAGGTACTTGCCATCGATGTAGGTGTGAACCGTAATCATCGAAGAAGTGTCCTTTTTGTGAATAGTAAACTCGTTAAGCGCAAAATTTGTCCCATGAAATAGCTTTTTGCTGCTGGTGAGTGATAAGAGCGATCTAGATTCGATTTGGTAATTACCCTTTGCCAATTGATCGATTGCGTCTTCAATTTTGTCTGTAGCAACAGTAGCAAGAAATCCTAGTCGACCCGTATTGAGACCAAGGATAGGAATTTCTTTTTTCCCTACCATACAGACAGCATCAAGCAGGGTGCCATCACCACCAATGGAAAGGAAAAAGTCCAACCCATCGAAGTCATCTGGATGATTGAGTAGCCCATAGAAAGGTGCCGCAGTGCTCAGCGCTCGGAGTTGTTGATCTAAACTTGGGGTAAGGCAAACCGAAATTCCAAGGGACTGAAGTTTTTCAAAAAGGTCCCTAAGAATGGGTAAAAATTCGGCTTTTAAGGATAAGCCATGGATTGCAACCCGCATCGTTAAATGTCTAAAAACCGCAATAGATTCCCAATTCGCTCCTCATCTGTATTTTGCCCTACTTCCTCTTGCGCATAGTCTTTTACTTGATAGCCAAAACGAAGCAGGGTAGCTTTTACATATCGGGTATCGGGCTTATCCAACTTAAGGGTCACATCTACGGACTGGGGATCCATAGGGTCCGCATAGAGTTGGCAACTCAAAATTTTGCAATTTTCAGACTCAACAAGTCGGGCAATTTCGGAGAGCTGAAAGTCATTCATTTGTAGGGAGATCACCAAGACAGATCCTTGAAAGTGCATCGAGAAGTTGTCGGCGTAGGCAGTTAGAGCATCTTGTGTAGGAACTACACCAAGATACTGCTGCTCGCGATCCAATATTCCCACCCATTTGGATTGGTGCTCAGTTCCTATTCGGATCAAATCATACAAATGTTGATCCGCATATACCCAACAAGATGCGCAGTCTAACTCTACCTGAGCAATTTGGATATCTAAATTTTCTTGTTCAAGAAGGATTTCATCCTCTACAAACCCTAAAAAAAGACCCCCCTCCACTACGGGAAGTGTAGTCAATTCCAGGGACTCCATTTTCTTCAAGGCCGAACCTGCCGGATCGGAGGTATGAATCAAGGGAATCAGCGGGTGAATAAAATCTACAGCTTGCATGAATGAAAGTTAGGAAATGAATTCATAACTCAAAACGCTTTTGTTGATGATCTTGTTCGCTGTGAATTTTTGAACGAACTAAGCAAGGAAGTTTTGAGCCAAAACTCCCAATAAAATACCAATAGCTACAATCAGGGGGGAGGACACTTTGGTGAATTGAAGAAGGGCGTAAGTTCCAAGAATAAAAATAATATTCAGTGTATTTGGCTCTAAAGGCTCAAAAAGCAAGTAAGCAGCTGCGATCAGCATTCCACATGAAACGGCATTGATGCCTTCAAGCGCAGCTCGAATAGGGCGATAAAGCTTGAGTTGATCCCAAAAGCGGATGACAAAAAAGATTAAAAAAATTCCGGGAAGGAAGATTCCTGCCGTGGCAATCAGTCCTCCCATCACAAAACCTCCTAGTCCAAAATCTCGCATGGAAAGTGCCCCAATGTAGGTGGAAATGGAAAAGGTAGGCCCCGGGATACCTTGGGAGATGGCATAGCCGGTTAGGAACTCCTCCGAACTCAAAAAATGCTTGAAATCGACGAATTCAGTATACAGATAGGGGATTAACACCTGTCCACCGCCAAAAATCAGGCTGCCATTTCGGTAAAAATTCTCGAATAGCAGGATGGGTTTGTACTGGGTTATGGCCCCTGCTACTGCAGCTACTACCAATACTCCAGCCCAGAGGTAGAAATTACTCCATTTGATATGCAAGGATTTGTCCTCGGCGACCTTAGGTTGATTTTTATACTTCATGGAAGTGCTTAGGCCCCCGAGGAGAAGCATGATTGGAAAGATGTAGGGAGAACTATAGAAAAAGGAGACAAATGCCGAGAGCAACATCAGTACAATGGCCTCAGGGGTTTTGATCATTCTGGTGATGGTTTTCTGTGCAGCGAAGATTAGAAAACCGATTGCCATAGGCTGGATAAACTTTGCAAAACCTAGGGATTTAGGGCTATTCTCTTGTAAAAAATGGATTAAGATTGCCGCCAAGGTCATGGTTAGGGTTGCAGGGAGGATCCACACGAGGAGCGTCAAGTAGGCTAGGCGTGGACCCCCTACTCGAAATCCTATGGCGGAGATTAATTGAGTAGAGGAGGGGCCTGGGAGCATGCTGCAAAGTGCATTCAATTCCCAAAGCTCCTCCTCCTGGATGTACCCTCTTTTCTTGACCATCCGCTCCAGAATCATGGCGAGCAAAACTTGTGGCCCACCAAAAGATGTCAGGGAGAGGGTCAGAGCATCTTTTAAAAACACAACATATCGGACCGTCCGAATTGACATGCTATTTGCGCAAGCCTAGTTCACGGAGACGTTCTTCCAAAAATTCTCCTGCAGTGATATCTGGAAATTGTTTGGGACTTGATTCAGAAATACAGCTTTCAAGACAGCTGAGGTCCATTTCAGATCTTGGATGCATGAAGAAGGGAATGGAGTACCTGCTGGTATTCATCTTTTCGCGTGGAGGGTTCACGACACGGTGGATGGTAGACTTCAATTTCTTATTGGTCAATCGCTCTAGCATATCTCCAACATTCACGACCAATTGGTCTGGTAGGGCGGTGATTGGAATCCACTTTCCGTCTCTACGTCGCACTTGGAGTCCGTCTGCGCTGGCACCCATCAGCAAGGTGATCAGATTGATGTCCCCATGTTCTGCGGCGCGCACAGCATCTGCAGGCACTTCCTCCGGGTTTTCAATCGGAAAATAATGGATTTGGCGAAGGATGGAATTGCCATAAATCACCTTGTCCTCAAAATATTCTTCCTTCAACCCTAAATTTAGGGCAATGGCACGGAGCATTTGACGGCCTGCATTCTCCAAAGTTCTGTAGGCTTCTAAGGCATCGTCCTTGAATTGTGGAAGTTCTTGAGGCCAGCAATTTTCCGGGTACTCCGCCTTGATGGGATCTGTATCTGGGATGTCGCCCAAGTCTTGACCAACGTGGTAAAATTCCTTTAAATCTCCCGTATTTCTTCCCTTAGCATGTTCCTTTCCTTTGCCTGTATATCCTCTCTGGTATCCTATTTCTGGTTTTTCGTACTGCGCCTTCACTGCATCTGGAAGGGAGAAAAAAGTAGTGATGGAGGAATACAATCGGTCCTGTAAAGCTTTGCTTAATCCATGATTTTTGATGGCTACAAAACCAATATTTTGATACGCTTCTCCAAGTTTGCGCACAAATTCGGCCTTTTTTTCAGGATTGCCAGCAGTGAAATCGGCTAAATCCAAACTCGGAATTTCATCGAACAAAATTTCCATTAATGCGGTAGTTTAGGTGGTTATTCCTTTAAATTCTTCAAAAATAAATATCTTTAACCTCAATTTAGGCGATTCCATGAATAAAATCCTGATTTTACTCCTATTCGTTAGTTTATGGGTCTCTTCTTGTTCCTCTGATCCCAAAGAAACCAAAGAATCGCCTCAAGTTGAGGCCAGTGATTCCACGATTTTGGAAGCGCCAGCTGAACCAATTACTTTTCTTCCTCAAGATTCCCTTTCCTTTTTTCCTGATGCAATTTTGGAACTAAATACTCCACTTGGTAACCAGGTTTTCAGGCCAGGAAAAGTACCATTCGAATTTAATGTCAAGAATTTTTCAATTGGAAAAAATGGATCCTCTTCCCCTAGACTTGCTTTAATCCTGAATGGAAGCGACCCGGAAAGATACGCTGCTCCTATTTTTCAGCGTGAGCTTGCCCGAGGGACTTACCGCACGGTGGCTTTTTTGGTGGATGAAAAGGGGCTGGCATTAAAGAATTTTGGAAATTACGTGGATCGTGATTTTTTGGTTGGGGATTCCCGCCCTTTTCCCTATTCAGCGGAGCCCTACTTGGCAGTTAACCTGCCTAGAAATGAACAAATCATTTCCTTTGGTCAAGACCTGATACTTGATTTTTTGGTGCTTGGGGGAGATTTAAAGTTGGATGGATTGAAGGTAAAAGTCTCTGTGAACGAACATATCACAGAACTTAGTCAAGTAATTCCTCTGCGCGTGGCCAATCTTCCAAAAGGGGACTATCAAGTTAAGTTTCAGTTGCTCCGAGTAGATAATAAAGAGCTTGAAGGGCCTTTCTCTGTCAGCACCAAGACTATCTTTGTTCGATAACTTGCTATCTTTGGATGATCAAATTCCTAGCACATCATGCTTTTAGTACAACATATTCGAGATCATTACGATCAAGTCCTGGCTGGTCTCACTAAGAGAAACTTAAAAAATGCTGATTCTGCATTACAGCAGGTATTGGCTTTGGATGATTTGAGAAAGTCATCTCAAACGCAGCGGGATCAACTTCAAGCTGAGGCCAATACGATCTCCAAGGAAATTGGGAACTTGATGAAAGAAGGGAAAACCGAGGAAGCGACCGCTGTTCGAGACCATTCAGCACTCCTAAAAACACAAATTAAGGAGCTGGAAGAGCAACATGAGCGAGCTGAGGAAGAGTTGAAAGCCTTGCTTTATACGCTTCCCAATGTGCCTTATAAAGCAGTTCCCGCAGGGAAATCAGCCGATGATAATGAGGTGATACTTACTCACGGAACGATTCCTTCCTTATGGGAAGGCAAGTTGCCGCATTGGGAATTGATCAAAAAGTACGATATCATCGACTTTGACTTGGGAGTAAAAATTGCTGGAGCAGGATTCCCTGTTTACAAAGGGAAAGGAGCTAGACTCCAGCGTGCATTGATTAACTTTTTCCTAGATCAGGCCTTGGCCGCTGGGTATATTGAAGTGCAGCCGCCAATCTTAGTGAATGAGGATTCGGGTTATGGTACGGGTCAGCTACCTGATAAGGAAGGGCAGATGTACTTTGCCAATGAGGATAAGCTGTACCTAATTCCTACTGCGGAGGTACCCATTACCAACCTGTACCGAGATGTACTCGTCAATGCCTCTGAACTTCCCATCAAAAATGTAGGCTATACGCCTTGCTTTCGACGCGAAGCAGGCTCCTGGGGAGCACATGTGCGTGGACTAAATAGATTGCATCAGTTTGACAAGGTAGAAATTGTACAAATCACCCATCCAGATCATTCCTATGCCACTTTGGAAGAAATGAGTTCCTATGTGCAAGGTTTGTTACAGCAGTTGGAACTCCCTTATCGTGTGCTTCGCTTATGTGGTGGGGACATGGGCTTTACATCTGCGATGACCTATGATATGGAAGTTTATTCTGCTGCCCAAGAGCGTTGGTTGGAGGTGAGCTCGGTCTCCAATTTTGAAGCATTTCAGGCCAACCGTCTTAAATTGCGATTCAAAGGGGAAGATAAAAAATCTCAATTAGCACATACTTTGAATGGAAGTGCCTTGGCTTTACCACGTATTGTCGCCTCTATTCTAGAGAATAACCAGGAACCAGATGGCATTCGCATGCCTAAAGTCTTGCATCCGTACCTGGGATTTGACCGGATTTAGGTAAGTACCAATTTAAAAAATTTTAGGAAGAGTTTGGCTTCTTATTCAATTTGCAAAACACCTCAAAAGAGGTGTTTTTTGTTTTTGATGTGTTCAAAACTTGGTTCGAATTAGTTGATTTCCGCTTTGCGAAGCAGCAGTTCATGCAAGGCAATTACTTGAGGAAGAAGTAGCTTGTTATCCGTATTCTTAATTGAAAAATCTGCCAGCTCATTTTTTTCTTCGTCGGGAAGCTGCTGATTGATGATTTGGTTGACCTGTTCTTCGGTTCGTTGGGGGTCCCGGAGTAAAACACGTGCCATGCGGACACGGAGTGGTGAACTGACATTGATGACAATATCGAGCTCTTTTGCTGCTCCGGTTTCAAATAGGAGCGCTGCTTCTTTGATTAAATAGGGGGCATTCTGTTGGCTTATCCAAGATGCAAAATCTTTACCTACGGCGGGGTGAACTAGGACATTGAGAAAATTCACTTTATCTGGATTGGAAAAAACAGTTTCTGCCAAGTAGCCTCGGTTAAGTTCTCCACTGGAGTGGTAGGATTCAGAACCAAATGCTGCTAAAATCTTTTCTTTTAGCACTGGGTCATGATTCATGAGCCATTTGGCCCGGTCATCTGCTGTGTAAATGGGAACGCCAAGCAAGGAGAAAAGTTTGCAGACGGTAGATTTTCCAGACCCAATTCCACCTGTAATGCCGACAAGCAAAGGGCGTGAATTACTCATAAGAAAGCTTGAATAGCGGAGGGGCGATTTTTATCTCTTTTAAAAATTTAGGATTAGGGCTTACTTGGATCTGAAGCGTACTATCCGCACGATTCCGTTTTCTATAATCGAGAACAGCTTCGAATTCTAAATCCTTTAGTTTGTCTAAATCGGTCTCTTGAATCAAATAGCTAAGGACAGGGATTAGTTCCTCGTTGGCAAGTTTGACGTTGGCTGGGAAATTTAGCTTTTTGATTTTTAGGCGCTTGTTTCCCTCCAGGTAAGTTACAATTGAAAAGCTAACTTGGATTTCAGTTTGCTTGAGTTGGACAAGCTTTGCCAAATCCCCCTCTACCTCGAGGGGAACCTTTCCTGAATAATTCTTGGTGATTTTTTTAGCATTCAAAACCACAGGAAATTTTCCTTGGTAGCTATCCAAAATGGAGGAGGGGCCAGTAACTTCTAGTTTGTCTGGGCTAAATATTATTTTTCCTTCTAGGGCAACATTTCTATCCAAGGAGTATCCGGCCGAGTCTAATTCAGGGATTAGGGTCTTGGTTACAATACGATCGATTTGGAAAGGAATAGTATCACCTATTATATTTTCAAGTAGGGTGGGAGTGATAAATTCTCCTAATCCTCTTTTCAGATCTGAAGTGAGTAAGTAGTTTTTCTCAGCAGGAGAATTGATTAGGATCGGATAAGGGTTGGTACTGATGTTGAAATACTTACGAAGTAGATCCCAACCATTTCCAGAAATTTGAATTTGTATGCTTTTTGGCAGCGGTTTTACTGGAACAAAATTTTTCTGGTCAAATTCCCATTGGATGGGATAATCTACGATGGTACTGTAATTGTCCTTATTGAGCGCATTTAAAACCCAAAAAGTGGTAGCCGCTGCGATGCAGAGGACTACCACTTTTATATTGGAGAGTTTTCTTTTGGATATTCTCCAGGGGGATTTTTTAGTATCAGGCAAGGGATTACTTGGTTGGACTTGATTTTTTGGAGAAGTCAGCGGAGATAGCAGACTTTTCGACTTTTACCTTTAGGCCCTTGTCTAGTTCCAAAAGGACAGTGTCTCCATCGACGCTGTACACTTTTCCATGGATACCTCCGATGGTTACCACATCATCTCCTTTTTTTATTTCTTCAATAAACTTCTTGGTTTCCTTTTGCTTTTTCTGTTGTGGTCGGATCATGAAGAAATACATGATTAAAATGATCGATCCGAACAAAAATACCTGGCCAAGAATTCCGCTACTGCCTGCAGCAGCTTGTGCTAGAATAAATAAATGCATCACTTATTTTTTCAATGGACCTGTTTGAGCTGCTCCGCCTGCAGTTTTGGGGGTTACACTCCCTCTCATGCTCAGACGAGTAACCGATGGGTTGGTATTCGCTTGAATAGTGACAGTAGGAGATTGTGCGCCTGATTTTCCTGCAGAATTGAATACTACTTTCACAAATCCTGTTTCTCCTGGCTGAACTGGGGCTTTGGTCCAATCGGGGCTTGTACATCCGCAAGATGCGGTAATGTTTGAAATTACCAATGGAGCTTGACCATTGTTAGTAAAGTTGAATACACGTTCGATTACTTTGCCTTCTTGGATTGCGCCAAAGTCATATTCCATTTCAGAAAACTGGAAACCGCCTAAAGTGCTTGGGTCTGCGTTTGTGGCCGTTTGAGCCATTTCCGCAGGAACAGGAGTATTTGTGCCTTCCATTGCGGCAATTTTTTCTTCTAAAGCCTTAATTTTTTCTGCTTGGTCATCTTTGCTTTGGTTGCAAGAAGCTAGCAATACCACAGAGAGTGCGATGGCGCTGAATAGTCTTGTTTTCATATTAATTTTTATCTTGATTTATTTGGTCTATAAGTTTATTTACATCGTTTAAAAGATCTTCTGCTTTGTTTTTAGCTTCGGATATCACTCTTTTTCCTTCAGTTTTGGCCTCGTTGAGGTGAACTTCTTTGCCCTCCACCAATTCGTTAATGAGATCCTCAAGTTCTTTTTTGTATTTTGACAATTTAAAAGAGAGTTTGTCTCGCGTATTGGCACCAGTATCGGGAGCAAATAAAATTCCTAAGGCTGCACCTACTCCTGCGCCTACGGCGAAAGCGAGTAAAGTATTTGTTGTCTTGCTCATAGTTTTACTTATTTATTATCCAAGAGACCTCTTCCACTTTTGCGAATTTGTCCCTTATCAGTTAATTCTTTGGCCAAAACATCCAGCAAACCGTTCACAAATTGCTTACTTTTTGGTGTGCTGTACGTTTTCGAAATATCAATATACTCGTTGATGGTCACTTTAACAGGGATACTTGGAAAATGAATCATTTCTGCAAGCGCCATGGAAATGATGACTTTATCTGTAAAAGCCAAGCGTTCAATGTCCCAGTTTTTCGTTTTATCAGCGATAAGTACCTTACTGCTTACGTCGTTAGCGATGGTGAAGTTAAAAATATTTTCAAAAAATTCTTTGTCCTCCTCCCAATTCATTGCAATTTCTGGTAATGGCTCGGCTAGATTAATCTCAGGCAAGGAAGCATTTTTCAACACTTTTGCTGCCAAGCTTCGAACCACCGATTTATTTTCAGTCCAGTTTAAGTCCTTTTCTGAGAAAAAACCTAGGATTACTTCGTTCTTAAAAATGACCTTTTTTAAAAGATCATCTACTGCATCAAAGTCTTCCTCTAAACTAGGGTTTCCAAGGGAAAGGTAGTGCTGGTAGGATTCTGCGGTCTTGATGTAATCCCGAAACCATTCTTTGATTTCAAGTTCGAGTTCATCCAAGTTTACCCCATTTCTATTCAGCGCAGCCTGATATTCTGGAGATTCGCGCAGTCGCTTCAATACTTGGTTATTTGCCAGGTTGAGTTCGTTGCCAAAGGCAAGGGGAGTATCTCCTGCGAGTTTTTGCTTTTTCACCACCTCTTTTTCCACATGTCTGGCAAAGGCCTGAAGTAGTTCGATGGCTAAAAGGTAAAGTTGTGGAATTCGTTCCGCGGAAACGACCATATTTTTTAACAAGAACTGGCGGTCCTTTTCGTTGGCTGCATGAACTTGCTTTAGGGCTTCTAGTGCAATTTTTTTAACCTTAGCTCCAGCCTCATTCGGAATCAATTGTTGTGCTTGGTCTATATTTTGATCAAAAATTTGGACAGCTTCTCTCGCTTCTCTCGTAAGGGCGGCCTTGTCTTGAACCTCCATGCTGTTGAGGTCAGGTAAAAAAGACTCTCGGATAAAGTCTCTGGCTAAATTAAGATTGGATCCTTTGCACTGTTCATAAGCATAAAGATTTTGAAATGCTTTGACTCTAAGGATTCTTCTGTTGAGCATAGGTTATGTAAAGAGTCACAAATATAAGTAATTTGACGGGTCTTGTCCCCATGCAAGGGGGGACAAAAAAACCACTAAACTCTCGTTTAGTGGCTCCTTAAGGATTTGAATGATTCCCTCAAAAAGGAAGTTTAATTTTTCCAATCGCCTCAATTCGTGCTTTAGCAGCTTGAATTGCAGCTTGCTGAGCGGGGATGTTTTGTTGCTCAGAAGCCTTCAATATGGACAAGCAGGTATCGTAAATTTTTTCCGTTTGTGCAAAAACGGTTTCCTCCAAGTATTCTCCATAATATTCCGCGCCTACATTGATTACTCCGCCTGCATTAATCAAGAAGTCTGGAGCATAGACAATTCCTTTTTCCATTAAGATTTTGCCGTGCTTGGCTTCATCTTCGAGTTGGTTGTTGGCTCCTCCTGCGATTACTTTACACCTCAAGCGATCGATGGTCTGGTCGTTGATTGTGGCACCGAGTGCACAAGGGGCATAGATATCCATCTGGATATCGTAAAGAACCTTGCTGTCCACCACCGTAGCGCCTGTAGTAGCGGCAACTTCTTTGAGCTTGTCCTCAAAAATATCTGTGATCAAAATTTCTGCGCCTTCTTTTACGAGGTAGTTGATCAGGTATTTGCCTACCTGCCCCACTCCTTGAACACCTATTTTCTTACCTTGAAGGGAGTCTGTACCAAATGCTTTTTTGGCGGCAGCCTTCATGCCCATGTACACGCCATAGGCAGTTATTGGGGAAGGATCTCCTGCGCCCCCCTTGCTTTTTGGTAGTCCAGTTACGTGACGAGTTTCTAAAGCAATGTATTCCATGTCGGAGGTCTTCATGTTGACATCTTCGGCTGTGACATAGCGGCCGCCCAAGCTCTCTACAAAACGACCGAATCGACGCATAAACGCCTCTGATTTCAATCGAGGATCGCCAAGAATAACTGCTTTGCCTCCTCCCAAATTCAGTCCTGCGAGCGAATTTTTGAAGGTCATACCTCTTGAAAGGCGCAAAACATCTTTGATGGCTTCCTCTTCAGAGGCATAAGGCCACATGCGTGTGCCACC
>JACCDM010038947.1_pt1 | contig 13755 bp, 4 predicted proteins | sample 7445851 | NCBI WGS metagenome assembly JACCDM01 (sample SAMN15323438, study PRJNA562643) | freshwater metagenome | isolation source: river surface water | place: USA:Blue River Watershed | collected 2017-08-16
GCTGGGCAACTTTCTATTTCTGGCGCACCCAAGACCAACAAGAAATCGATCTAGTAATTGAAGAAAATCAAGTGTTTCATGCCTTCGAAATCAAATGGAGCCAAAACGCCAAAGCCCGATTGAGCAAAACATTTTCAAGAAATTACGAGCCCCACACCTTTCACATCATTACCCCAGATTCAATCGAAGAATTTTTATACCCCTAACTTCCAGTTCTTAAATGCTAATTCTCCCTTCTTAAACCTCAATCTTAACCCTCAATCTTAGACCTCAAGCCTCAATCCTACACACATGACGTTCGTTCCGAAGTCAGTCCTCCCCAGCGGATAAATTTCTGCAACTTTCAATTCTACACTTTCAGCTTTCAGTTCTCCACATACATAACGCGACTTTTCAGTCGGTCAGTATCTTCGACATGACGTTCCACTTCGTTCCAGTCAGTCCACCCCGGCGGATAAATGCTTTCAGCCCTCAATTCTACATTTTACATTCTAAATTTTCCATACCGAGCCTGTCGAGGTGCAGCCCTCCGTAGTTCCACGTAGTCAAAAAATCAATTCTACGTAGTATCTTCTGCACAAATGCCTTTATTTTTTGTTAAAGACAATGAAACATATGGAAACAAGAAAAATTTAGATCTTATGTTTGCCTCATAACATTAATCGCGTCACTATTTTCATCACACACAACGACGCTTGAATTTACGCAAACCCGAACAATTGTGCTTGTAGCGACAAGTGGATAAATTGTTGGTAATTAGTTAAGGTATTAATAACAAAAAGTTGTAAATTCGCCATGCTAAGACTGAAATTAAAGTGCATTTAAATCAAAAATGTTCGTAAAAGCACCGTGTATATTCGATATATAGGCTCTTTTATTCATTACGCATGATTATGTAATCATTAATTTTTATATTAGCATGTCAAAAACTCAGAAAATGATGAAAAAATTATTTAGTACAAATTACTCGAATGCTAACAGTCGGAAAGAGACGATTTCCGTTAACCGATTGTTTAAAAGCCTCACGCTCGCTACCGTCATTCTTGTGGCCGGGTTGGGAAATGTAATGGGGCAGGTGGGAAGCTATACATATTCTAATTCGACTGGAACCTACACAACTATAACCGGCACAACTTGGCAAAGTGGCACAACTATCGGGACTGACGCAGTTTCTAGTGCGATTTCCTTGCCATGGTCTTTTAGGTATAACGGAAGAGATTACTCGGATATTTACATCTCTAATAATGGATTTGTTACATTCGGTAGGGCGACTGCTACAACTGTTTACACCCCGATTTCACTAACATCGGCATCTTCAACTTTAACGAATGCTTACGATGGAGCTATTAGTCCTTTTGGAGCTAATTTAGTTCATTCTACAATTGCTGGAGCGTCACCCTCTATTATCTATGGATCTTCGGGATCTGATTTTGTTATTCAGTTTACTGATATGGCAAGAACTGGTCAAGGGGCAACAGAAAGATTTAGTTTTCAAATTAGGTTAACTCAAACTACTAATGTCATAACTTTTCACTACGGCGGAACAATTTCGAGTACCTCAACCAGTACAGCACAATATCCACAAGTTGGTTTGAGAGGTGCAAGTTATTATGATTGGAGAAATTTAACTGCGGCTGTTAGCTCAACAGCATGGAGTAATCCGACTGCTCAAGCAACAGTTGGGACTGCTGTTTCAACCTCAACAATTGCATTTAGAAATACTTCTTTAATCACGGCTGGACAAAGATACATATTTACCCCACCAACTCAATTAGCAACACCAAGTTTCGCATCCATACCTGCGACAACAGATTTCACAACCTGGACAAACGGAATGAGTACAGGTGATTTACCCGGATCAAATTGGCGTACTTGGCCATCTTTCGGTGATCGATCTTGGAGAATAAACTCTGTAGCAGCTGGAGCTGGAAGTGGATGGGGAGTGGCCACGAGCGGTGCTATCACAGTTGCATCACCGGCAAGTGGGAGCGTTGCAAGAATGCATTCATACAATTCAGTTGCATCGGGTACTGGTTACATGGATTATTATCTAAATTTTTCGTCAAGTTCCTCGACGTGCGATAAAATATTGAAATTTGATTACATCAATACTTCAGGTACAGATAACTTACAAATTCAGTTGTCAACAAACGGAGGAACAACCTTTAGTAATGTAGGAAGTGCATTCGGAGTAAGTGCTGCATGGGCTACACAATCTTTGACCTTGACTACTTCAAATTCCTCTACCGTTGTTGTTCGTTTTTTAGCGACATCTGATTATGGAACGACAGATATAGGAATTGATAATGTTAATGTTGCAGTAGTCGATCCTCCTGCCCAACCGTCAGCAATTGTGGGCACTTTAGATCCAGAGCCTGGTTCAACTCAAACTTATTCCGTTACTAATGTTTCAGGTGTTACTTACACTTGGTCTTTTCCTGCAACTTGGACAATAACAGGAGGGCAAAACACAAATAGTGTAACCGTGACAGTCGGAACAGCAAATGGAACTATTTCGGTAACCCCCTCTAATTGTGGAGGTAGTGGTACTGCAAGAACAACTACTTCTACCATCCCAAATTACAGATGGAAGTATGTTTCCTCAAGCCTTGGTTCAGCAACATGGACCGGAGGAGAATCACGTAATATAGATATCACCATAAAAAATACAGGGGTAGCCACTTGGAATACAACCTATCCTAATAATATTGGTGTTCGTTGGAATTCAACAACGGGATCTCTAAGTAGTACACCATGGAGTGATTATCATGTAAGAACCTCAGTAGGGTCCTTGGCGCCAGGAGCACAAGGTACATTTACTTTAGCGATGGAGGCTCGAAACAGTGATAATGCGCCTTCACCTTCCTTCACAACAAATTTAGCAGATGGCACTTATTACATGGCATTTGATGTGGTTAGCGAAGGGCAATGTTGGTTTAGTGGTAATACCGGTACATGTGGTCCGGGAAATACTGTCTACTATTCAGCAGCTCAAACAGTAGCAAGTACGCCATCGATTTCTTGTTCGGCTTTAACGGCATTTGGTAATGTTTGTACAAATGCAACTCCAACAAATTCATTTACTATTTCTGGAGTAAATCTTACAAATAGCGTTTCAGTTGGTTCAGTTACCGGGTACACGTACTCAACTACATTAAACGGAACATACACTTCAACATTAACCTTAACCCCAAGTTCAGGATCATTGAACCAAACGGTTTATGTGAAATTTACACCTACAGCTGTACAATCATACTCAGGAACAATTGTAGTTTCAAGCACAGGTGCCACCTCTCAAAATGTTTCGGCAACTGGATCAGGTATTGCAGCACCGACGGTAGACGCCGGTTCAGACTTTAATCTATGTTCTGGTCAAACAGTTGCTTTGAGTGCAAGCACGAATGCAACAGCAACATCAACTAGCGCTAGTGCAACTTATTCAGCTGGTGCTGCTAGTTCGGAATATGTTGCAAGTCCAACAACTGCAACAAATTCAAGTTGTCCAATCCCTCTTTCTGTGACAATTCCTAGTGGAGCAGTAATCACGGGAGTTAATGTGGCATATTCAGTAACCACGGCTAATGCTCAATACATGAATGAAAATTATTCTTATTTGCAATGTACGTCAACTGGAGGTGTAAAAGAGAGTGCCATATCTCAAGGTGTTGGGGGAACTACTGGAACTTATGCCTATACAAGAAATAACCTAAGTATTGCTAATGGAGTAACTGGTGGAGGTACAGTTAATTTTAATTTACATTTATTCAGGGTTTATGGTGGTTCAGGATGTAATACTACATACAGTCAAGTCAATAATAATACCTTTACGATAACAGTAAATTATTCTATAAATCCAACCTATTCTTGGTCGCCTGCTACTGGTTTATCAGCCACTAATGTTCTAAATCCTAATTGTTCGGCAACTTCTACTCAAACATATACATTGACAGTTACGGGCACTAACGGATGTTCAGCGTCTGATCAAGTAGTTGCAACGATTGCAGGTTCCGCACCTTCTGCTCCAACTGCATCTGTTTCAGGTTCATCTACTATCAACGTGGGAGGAACTGCTACGTTAACTTCTTCTGCAGGAGCAAATACTGTATGGTATACTGTTGCTGCTGGCGGTACTTCTGTAGGTACAGGAGATAACTGGCAAACACCAGTTCAATGTACTCCTGGTTCAGTTACCTATTATGCAGAAGATAATAACGGTACTTGCGCCAGCCCTTCTCGAACGGCTGTTTCCTTTACCGTACGTCCAATGGTAGTTTCAAATCCTGCGAATGGCTTAATTTGTCAGACCGGCGGTTCTGTAACTTTAAGTACACAATTAACAGGTGCATCGGGTATTTCTTGGTCTCCAAGTACAAATTTATCTACTACATCTGGAGCTTCAACAGTTGCCAGCCCAACAACAACAACTCCTTACACAATGACAGCTACCGTAGCTGGTTGTGGCTCAGTTTCTGGATCTCAAACCGTCGGAGTTATTGATGCGGTAGCATTTACACCAACTTCTACACCAGCATCTGTATGTGCAGGTAACACCGCAGAGCTGGCTTCAAATTTGAATACTTCTAATTTTAGTGCATCGTGTATTACAGCATCCAATTCTCTCCGAACGGCACCGGGAAATGCAGTTACGCTCATTTCAAATAATGCATTAACTTCTTCTGGTTCTTTACCATCAGGAGTAACGGTTTATTCAACTACCAGTTTAGATGATAATTACTGGAGTAATGTGCCGATAGGTTTTACCTTTAATTATTTTGGGGATAATGCGACAACAGTATTTGTTGGAACGAATGGAACAGTGGTTGTAAATGTTCCAACTGCTGTCGGTTCTACTCAATATGATTTTGCAGGTGGCTTTCCAAATTCAGCTAATCCAGCCGCAACTATTGCTGTTTGCGCAAGAGATTTAAGATGGGATCAGAATGCTTCTGGAACTCTTAAGTATTGGACAGAAGGAACTGCGCCTACTCGAAAATTCATCGTTCAATATGCGGGTGCTGTTCCTTTTTCAGGTAATTATTCAGGAAGACAGGATGCCGAATTGGTATTAAATGAAACTACCGGAATTGTTGAAATATATGTTATTCAAGCAACAAACAGTGGTGGTTCCCCAACTGCTGCCTCACAAAATAAATTTATTGGACTTCAAGATAAATTAAAAACTACTGGTGCAACTTCTCCAAATTGTTCAACCAATGCAACAAATTATTGGAATGGAGTAAGTGACCAAATATCTTCAGGAAGTGGTCAAGCTTGGAAATTTGTGCCTGGTGCCAACTATACGTTTCAGTGGGCAACAGCAGGTTCAAACATTGGTGGAGCTACAGCAACGACCTACACTACTCCTGCTTTAAATACCCCAGGTACCGTATCTTACAGTGTAGCTGCTACTAATCCAAATACGCAATGTACTACTACTCAAACAGTGAATATTACCGTAAATGCTTTACCTGCTTCACCGGTTTCAAGTGGAAATGTAACCGTTTGTAATACAGCTGGAAATCAGAATTTGGTTGTCACAACAGCTTCTGGAGTAACAGCAGATTGGTATGCTGCGTCTACAGGAGGAACAGTCTTAACAACTCCTTCAAATGGTACAGGAACTCTGTCCTATTCTGTTCCTGCATCTTCAACCGTAACTTATTATGCCCAAGCTAGGGATAATTCTTCTCAGTGTGTCAGTGCTTCAAGAACAGGGGTAACCTTAAATGTTAATTCATCACCAGCCGCTCCTACCGTTACAACACCTGTAGCTTATTGTCAAGGGGCAACACCATCTACTTTAACGGCAACAGCAACAGGTGCCAATACTTTAAATTGGTATTCAGCCGCACCAAGTTATCCAGCTGTTACCGGAGCAACATCATTAGGGAGTGCACCAACACCTTCTACATCAACGGCAGGGACAACAAACTATTATGTGTCACAATCTTCTAGCTCAAACAGTTGTGAAAGTGAACTGGCTTTAATCGCAGTTACTGTAAATGCTACACCAAGTGCACCGGTTGCAAGTAATCCTTCCGCTTATTGTCAAGGAGCTAGTGCATCAGCATTAACTGCAACCTCAACTTCTGGAAATACATTATATTGGTATACTGTTCCAACAGGAGGTACTGGTTCTACAACGGCACCTACACCTTCAACTGTTTCTGCTGGAACAACAGATTATTACGTAGCGGATAGAACAGATGCAAGTGGTTGTGAAGGATCTAGAACTACAGTTACAGTAACTGTTAATCCAAGTATTACGGCATCAGTTTCAAATTCAGCATCTTCAACATCCGCTTGCGGAGGAGGTTCTATCACTTTTACTGCTACACCGACAAACGGTGGTACTCCAACCTATCAATGGTATCTTAATGGCAATACCGTAGGTACAAATTCATCTTCCTACATTTTAGCAACTCCTAATGATGCCGATGCGATATATGTGGCAATGACACCATCCGCACAAACTTGTTTGACAAGCAGTGCAGCAACGAACTCAAATACAGTGACTTTAACTAGTACTGCTTCAACTCCAACAGTAACTATTCAAAGTACAGCGACTTCCGCGATTTGCCCCGGAACTTCAGTTACATTTAGTGTAAATTCTTCTGCGAATATGGGGTCATCTCCAACCTATGTTTGGAAAAATAATGGAACGGTGATTTCAGGTGCTACTAATCCTTCATACACAACCACTGGCTTGGTTAATAATGATCAAATTACATTGGAAATGACTTCAAGTCTAAATGGAGGTTGTTTGACTCAATCTTCAGCGACAAGTGCGGCAATATCAACAACTGTTAATTCAGCAACCTCAATAACCACACAGCCTGTAGCTGCTTCGGCATGTGCTGGAACAAGTGCAAACTTTAGTGTTGTTGGTGCAGGCCAGGGTACTCTTACGTATCAATGGAAAAAGAATGGTACGAATATTACAGGAAATGCAACTGCAACTACAAGTTCATTGACACTATCTGGTGTTGGTGCTGGTGACCTAGCTGATTATACTGTTGTTGTTACGGGTGGTTGTGGTTCTACAACCTCAACTGCAGCTGCACTCACTTTAAATACGGCAACAAGTATTTCTGCACAACCCGTTGCAGTGATTGTTTGTTCGGGACTTAACGCTACTTATAATGTCACAGCTGCCGGTCAAGGTACTCTGTCCTATCAATGGAGAAAAGATGGTGTGGCCATCTCAGGTGCAACAAATGCATCTTACACGGCTACTGGCGTAACATCCGCAAATGCAGGTCAATATTCAGTTGTAGTAACGGGAGGTTGTGGATCAGTAAATTCAAGTAATGCAGCGTTAACTGTTCAACCAGGAACTGTTATTGCTACGCAACCAACGGCATCAACTATTTGTCAAAATAACACAGCTAACTTCTCTGTATCTGCGACTGGTCAAGGTACTTTAAGCTATCAGTGGAAGAAAGACGGAAGTGCAATTGGTGGTGCAACAAGTTCAACACTTGCAGTTTCCAATGCGCAATCTGCAAATGCAGGATCTTATACTGTTGATGTTACAGGAGGTTGTGGCACAACAGCATCCAGTGCTGCTGCATTAACAGTAAACCCTGCAACTTCTATCACAACACAGCCAGTTGGTACTGCAGGTTGTGAAGGACAGAATACAACATTTACAGTTGTTGCCGCTGGAACAGGAACGCTTTCTTACCAATGGAAATATGGTTCAACTAACGTAGGTACGAATTCAGCATCTTATAACATTCCAAGTACAACAACCGCAAATGATGGAAATTATTCAGTAGTAGTGACTGGAGGATGTGGTAATGCAACATCTAGTACAGTTGCGTTAAATGTATATGCTTCTCCAACAACTAATGCAACGATTTCCACAGCGAATATTACAGATGCAACATTGTGTGGTAAAAATGAAGTAACCATTTCAGCAAATACTCCTGGAGCGGAGTCAACAGGTGAATGGTCAGTTGTGGGTAACTGGGGAATTATTGCAAGTAGTGATACTGATCCAATTACGACATTCACAGCAAACAATGCAGCTCTTGGTGGAACGCCTAAACAATTGGTTTGGTCACACAAACGCAATACATCCGGAAACTTCTGCTACACGCGCGACACCATTACAGTAGATTTCAAACAACCAGTAATTACATCCATTTCTAGTGTTATACAGAATGGGGATGTTGTATGGGGTGGTTTAACAAGTTCGGCTTGGAGTACATCTGATAACTGGTATCAGTATCAGTCAGGTGCATTAATTAGAATGACACAAGGAGAACCAACTTCAACTACGAAAGTTTATACTTTATCAAACGCAACTGCTGGTGCTTGTGTGAGTAGCTCAAATGTTCCTGCTCTCGGAAGTGGTGAAGCTGCTGCAAATGTATATGTTGGGACTGGAGCTACTTTAAACTTATCCTCTGGTACGCTTACAATTGCAGGTGATTTTACAAATAATGGTACAATCAATCCTGGGACGGGTACAGTAACTTTCAATGGTTCAGCGGCTCAGAAAATCACAGGAACTGGAACAGTTGCTAATTTAAATAATGTGATTGTGAATAAGTCAGGAGGAACATTGACTTTGGAACAACCTACAAGAGTTGCTGGTACGCTTACTATGACTCAAGGAGATATCATCACTGATGCTACCAATATTCTTGAAGTAGGAACAAGTGCCGCAAGCGTTGGTACTGTATCTTGGACAGCAGGAACAGTTCGTGGGCCAATGAAACGTTGGTTTGCAACATCAGCGAATAGTACGCCAGAAAGTGGCATTTTCCCTGTAGGAGCTACCATACCAGGAAAAGGTGTAATCAACCGCTATGCACAAGTGAATTTTTCTTCTGCGCCAGGAACGGGTGGTTATATCGTTGCTGAGTACAAAACAGGAACGCCATCTACAGGATATACAGGTTTACCATTAACGTATAATACCAATCAGTATATCCAAAACTTTGAAGAAGAAGGATACTGGGATATCACTCCTTACAATAGTTCAAACGTAGCTTACGGAGCTCTTAATACAGCGCCTTACACGTTAAAACTACGTATGAATAATCCTAGTACACTTCAACCAGGATTGCCGCCAAGTGGATCAAATGGAAATTCAATTGCTGATATTAGTAACCTTAGAATTATAACTTCCAAAGGTCCAAGTCACAATTCATGGGTATTGGCAGGAACACAAGGAGGAGGTCAAGCGGTTCTTGCATCCGGAGATTATTTATTGGAAGAGACAGGTGTTACTGGTTTTAGCTTCTTCAATGGTGGCGGTAATGACAACAACCCACTCCCAGTTGAATTGGTTTCTTTCTCAGGAGCTTGCGATAACGGAATCATAAATCTTACTTGGCAAACAGCCTCTGAGTTTAATAGCTCGCATTTCGATGTGGAGAAATCACGAGACGGAGAAAACTGGCAAGTGTTGACGACTTTACCATCTGCAGGTACATCCAATGAGTTGATAACGTACCAATCTACGGATCAAAACGGAACAGAAGGAAACAACTACTTCCGTTTGCGTCAAGTGGATATCGATGGAACGGAGAAGTTGTACGACCCAATCAACGTATCGTGTTCGGAAGTGACAACAGGTTATTTCTCTAGCTTCCCGAATCCATCTGGAACGGCGTTCCAAGTGGTGGTAAACAACAAAGAGTTAATCGGCACGTGCACATTGAACATGGTGGATGCATCCGGTAAAGTAATCGAGCAACGCAACATCGACGTGAAAGAAGGCATAAACTTGTTTGTGATCAACCAAGACTTGAATCCAGGGATTTACTTCTTGAACATCACCAATGGCGCGAAGTCAACACAAATACTAAGACATGCTGTGAAATAAATCCTAACCTACTACACAGCAAAACGGCCAGGGAAACCTGGCCGTTTTTTTGTTTTGGTTCTGCTGCTGTTGCGAAGGATTTCAAATCCTTCGCAACAGCCAAGTAGTAATTATATTTGGAATGAATCCCAATAAATAAATTTATTTATAATATATTTGGAATAAGAAAAAAATAAATCGACCTAACTATTTGCAATTTCTTACATCAAGTCTATGTAGGAGTAATTGATCACCTGGAAGTGGTCTGCATTCCAAGTGGTAGTGAACAACAAAGAATTAATTGGCGCTTGTACCTTAAATATGGTAGATGCATCCGGTAAAGTAATTGAGCAACGCACCATCGACGTTAAAGAAGGCATCAACTTGTTTGTGATCAACCAGGAGTTGAATCCCGGAATCTATTTCTTGAATGTCACGATTGGTACGAAATCAACACCTGTGTTGAGACAAGCAATCAGATAGTTTCTAATCTACTCAATATAAGAACGGCTGGGGAAATCTGGCCGTTTTTTTTGATAATTAATATGCTTTAATTAGTGTAATATTTACACTTATATGAAAATCAATTACTTAGCTTATATTTTTTTATGTAAAAAGTATTTTAAATAAAGAAAATACGTTACTTTCGTGGCAAATACTAAACTAAATAAAATGAAAAGAAAACTAGTACAGGTTTCTTTTGTCGCTTTTAGTTTTGCTGGTCTAATAAGTTGTACCAAGGAAAACGTAAAGCCTACAGAAGAACCTCAAGCTGGGATTGCCATCCCAGGAAATTTTGTTGTTCAAGGCTGTTCAATGTCTCAAGGTTATTGGTTTGCAAGCCCTGTAGCTGTTTGGCCTTCAGCAGGTGTAACAGTAGCAGGCCACAATTACACTGAAGCTGAAGCTAAAGCAATCTGGAACACATCAAATCAAAATGGTTTACCCGATAGTAAAAAGGCATTCACACAAGTAGTAGCAATTAAATTATCTTCTGCAACTATCGGAGGAAATGCTTCTGTTTGGTCATTTGTAACAACTGCTGAAGCTTACTTAGGTACATTAAATAAACTTACTCCAAGTTATTTACCTACAGGTAATGCAGCTGCATCAAATGCTGCCGGAAACATAGGTAACTGGATAAATACTTATCATTGTAACTAGTAAATTCAGATTTTTATTTCGAAAAGCGGCCTTAGCCGCTTTTTTTTGGATATTCGCAGCACCATCAGTTCGTGAGATTAATGAAAAAATTAAACGAATCCTATTCCGGGGCTTTAGACAGAAAGAGCTTAATCGATTTAGAAATTCCAACTCATTGGAATAAAGAAATTGTGGTTTTCATTCACGGGTTTATGGGCTTCAAAGATTGGGGTGCCTGGCATTTGGTTCAAGCATATTTTGTAGATAGAGCTTATGGTTTTTGTAAGTTTAATTTATCACACAACGGCGCCACTTTAGCGTCTGCACAAGATTTCCCGGACAAAGAAGCATTTGCAAGAAATTGTTACTCGTATGAAGTAGAAGACGTAAATCGGGCTTGCCAATGGATTGAAAATAAATGTTCTCCAGCTATTATTCATTTAATAGGACATTCCAGAGGCGGAGGCATAGCTATTTTAGCAGCAAGGTTTTTACCAAAGGTAAAATCCGTCGTTACCTGGGCAGCAATTTCATCCATTGAAAGTCGCTTTCCCAATAATCAGGAACTAGAAAAGTGGAGAATGGAAGGTGTCCGATATGTCCAAAACAGCAGAACCAAAGAATCTTTACCTCAATATTTCTCTTTATTCACAGATTTTGAGAAAAATAAAGAAGTCCTCTCTATCAAAAATGCACTTACAAATTTGCAAATTCCCTTGTGTTTTATTCATGGCACTCATGACGATGCGGTATCCATAGAGGAAGGTAGGCAGTTGGCAAGTTGGGCGCAAGTGAAACTTTATGAAATTCTAGGAGCAAATCATGTTTTTGGTTCAACGCACCCTTATGTTACGGAGTCTCTTCCTGAACAGCTTTTCGAAGTGTGTGAAATTAGTTATTTGTTCTTTAAAAATGAAGTACACTCTATCACTACGTGAATCTACGTATAATGTGCTACCAAGCATGTTGTAAAAGTGCAGAAGAACTTGTAAACGAACACCTGCCTTCAAAGAAATACCTCGACATTTGATCATACTCTAATCGAGTAACGAGATTTTAATATTGAATACATCAAACTGGTAGTTCGAAAAACTCAATTCGCGACAGCAACATGCGCAACTCCTTATTTCTATCAGTGAATCGAAAGGGCCGAAAGGCCCTTTTTTGTATTTGATTTTTCTTCCTCCTATGCCTGTCTGCCGAAAAGGCAGAAGGGAGGATTGAGGTGGGTGACCTATTCATTTTAATCCATTTATGGTTATCATCCCCTCAGACGGAGTCTGATAATTGTTAGAGTCTTCAGACTTCAAAGGGGGAACTGTATAGAAATGAAAATAATTGATTCAATTAAACGAAACATTGGCACCAATTTTGTAAATTTCGAGAAAACCTAAATTATGAAAAAGACTATTTTATTTTCTACAGGAGTAGCGTTGACATTTTTCTTATTGAGTTCCTTTAATGTAGGTACTGCGAAACAAACAGAAAAACGTTGTATTAAAATCAAATGTGGTAAAAAAGCACATTATGAGCTTTTTTCTGGATACGACGAAGCCGATATCGCACGCCAAATTAAGTACAAATACGAGACTTGCACTTGGAGCAACGCAACCATGAAAAATTGTAAAGCAGGAAAAGAATCTAAATTCTAAGGATTAAGCAATTTTACCCCAATTGGGTTTACTGGCTAAAAGATGTTGCAACACGCGTTTCATCTTTTGGTGTTCTGCTAGTTCTAAGGAAAAATCTTTAGCTATTAGTTCTTGTACAGTATTCCGAGCTAATTGAATTATTTGACCGTCTTTTGCAAGATTTGCAATTTTAAATTGTAAGGCCCCACTTTGTTGAGTCCCCATTAAATCACCTGGCCCTCTCAGTTGCAGGTCAACTTCAGAAATCTCAAAACCATCCTGAGTCTCTACCATGGTATCCATGCGCTTTTTAGATTCTTTGGATATTGCATCCCCCGTCATCAGAATGCAATAAGATTTTTCAGCACCCCTTCCTACGCGACCTCTCAACTGATGCAATTGAGACAAACCGAAACGTTCAGCACTTTCGATAACCATCACTGAGGCATTCGGAACATTTACGCCAACTTCAATAACGGTAGTAGCAACCATAATGTGTGTTTCTCCTTTCACAAATCGTTGCATTTCGTATTCTTTCACTTCAGGTTTCAACTTGCCATGGACAATACTAACTTGGTACTGAGGCATGGGGAAATAACGTGATATAGCTTCGAAGCCGTCCATCAAATTGTGAAAATCCATCCGCTCTGATTCTTTAATCAACGGATACACCACATAGACTTGTCGCCCTTTATCGATTTCCTTTTTCATAAATCCGAGTAAGGCTAAACGGTGACTTTCGTAACGGTGAATTGTGCTGATAGGTTTTCTTCCAGGAGGTAATTCGTCGATAACCGAAACATCAAGGTCACCATAAAAGGTCATGGCTAATGTGCGAGGTATCGGTGTTGCAGTCATAATGAGAATATGCGGAGCAATGGCATTTTTAGCTCTCATCTTCGCGCGCTGAGCTACTCCAAACCGATGTTGCTCGTCGATTACAACGAGTCCAAGATTTTGAAATTGAACTGGATCTTCTAATAAAGCGTGTGTACCAATGAGAAGTTTACAATTTCCATTTTCAAGTTCTTCATGAATGATTTTTCGATCAGCTTTTTTCGTTGATCCCGTTAGCAAATGAATTCCGATAGGCATTTGTCCAAGCAGTTCCTTGATATTCTCAAAATGCTGGGTGGCTAGAATTTCAGTAGGAGCCATCAA
>JACCDM011511150.1_pt1 | contig 13734 bp, 12 predicted proteins | sample 7445851 | NCBI WGS metagenome assembly JACCDM01 (sample SAMN15323438, study PRJNA562643) | freshwater metagenome | isolation source: river surface water | place: USA:Blue River Watershed | collected 2017-08-16
CTTGCTGACCGTGCGTGAAGGCATAAAGCACGAGGTCTACGGAGTCCTCCAAAGTCATCAGGAAACGGGTCATGTTCGGGTCGGTGACGGTCAGTGGCCGGCCCTCCTTGATCTGCGATAAAAACAAGGGAATGACAGAGCCACGGGATGCCATGACGTTGCCGTAGCGCGTGGCACAAAAAACCGTTTCTCCCGGCCGTTGCAAACGAGCGTTGGCAACCATTACTTTTTCGGCCATTGCCTTGGAAATACCCATCGCGTTGATTGGGTAAACCGCCTTGTCAGTGGACAACACCACCACACGCTCAACACCTGCATCCGTTGAAGCGTTCAGAACGTTTTCTGTCCCCATCACGTTGGTCCGCAAAGCCTCCATAGGATAGAACTCGCAAGACGGCACCTGCTTCAATGCTGCTGCGTGAAATACGTAGTTCACGCCCTTCATGGCTTGGCGCAAGCTAGCTTTGTCGCGAACGTCGCCGATGTAGAATTTCAGTTTGTCGTTGTTTAGCGCGATGCGCATATCCTCCTGTTTTTTCTCATCACGACTGAGGATTCGGATCTCGCGAACACCTGTATGCAGGAAGCGGTTAAGTACTGCATTACCAAATGAACCAGTGCCACCTGTAATCATCAAAACGCCATCATCAAACATCGAATATTCCCTTACTTGAATTCATACATTAGCTTGACCAACTGCTGCCATGGCGGCGCGACATAACCCGTTGCATTTTTGAAACGCTCGGAATTAAGCGAGCGATCAATTACTAACGCATCATTTGGAATGATTTCAATCTTCTTGCCATAAACATCTGCAATCAACTTTAGTAGGTCATATTTGGAAATCGGTGCCGAGGCGACATGAAAAAGGCCTGACAACTCAGACCTCGGCAAGACAACATCCCGAACAACCCTTGCTAGTTCAACAGTCGGCAGTCCTGAGAAAACAGCCTTGGTGAACCCCTTAGCCTGACCTTTCTGTGCCAGAAACCAACCAAGTAAGGCATTCGAACTGGATAACTCATGTCCAATGATTGAAGTGCGCAGCGTAATTGTGTGTGGGTAAGTCACCTCGCCCAGATTTTTGGATCTCCCATACAGATCAGTGGCATCTGGTGGATCAGACTCACAATAGTTGCCTTTGGTTCCGGCGAACACACAATCAGTGCTAATGTGAATCAAGCGCGCGCCAACCAGTTCGCAGAGTCGAGCCAAACGATGGGGCAGCATTCCGTTTATTGGTAATGCCTGAAGTGGATCGTTTGCATCAGCCAACTGTTTGATTAGTCCGATGCAGTTGATTACGGCCTGCGGCTTAACCCCGGAGAAAACACGCGACAAAGAATCAGGATTCTCAACGTCAACGCCAGAGATAATTTGTCTTGCCATTTCAGGGGCAAACTGACCCTGTACAGAAGAGGAGCGTGTGGTTCCAAAAACCTGATTTTGAGTACCCATTGAAAGCATTCGGAACATTGCATTACCAAGCATGCCCGAGACACCCAAAACTAAAATTTTCATTTGTTTTTTCCCTTTATTTTCTGTTTATTTTGTGCAAGTTATTATTTTTTATAAAATTCAATAGTCGGCATCCAAGTTGCTTACTAGGCCAACCCCAACGTTCTATTTGGTTTGTACTCGCGATGATTTGTCGCGGTTACACTAATCTCGCCCAGCAGGTGGACTAAAGATTGCGCTCTGCCGCCGCTTTATGTAGGTAGGCAATTAGCGACTGTGTTCGCTGTCCAATCTCAAAGTGTCGAGAAAACCACTTGAGCCCGTTCTCACCCATCATGGCACGTTGTTGTGGGGATAGGCTCCGCAGATTAATGACGGCCTCAGCCAGTGCACGAGGATCTTCGGCATTTGCCACCAAACCAGCCCGAGCCTGAGTCAAAACTCGAGCAGGTTCTCCGTTGCCACTTACGATGATGGGCTTCCCCGCCGCCATGTAAACCTGAAGCTTGTTAGGAATTGTTTGGGCGATTCCGACGTCATCCTTCATGCTAAGAAGCAAGACGGACGCCGCTTCATAGACGGCCTGTATTTCCTCGGGACACACCCATCCAGGCATTTGAACGTTACCAAGTCCAATGCGATGGATTTTCTCAGCCACCTCAGCGGCCATTGTTCCACTTCCCACAATGTAAAACCGAATATCGCCATGAGCCTTGAGCAAATTTGCTGCTTCCACCACAGTGTCCAAGGATTGCACGGTGCCAATGTTTCCGGCGTACACGATAGAAAAATGTTGACGGACGTTTTTTACAAGCTGTTGAGTGTTGTCTGATAGCTTACCCTGTATGGGCACAGGCTTTGACGAGTTGGGGTGAAAGAGAACCTTACTCGGTTTTCCGCCTAATCGTAAGATGGATTCGCGAAAGGCTTCAGAGGGTATGAGCAGCAAATCGGCACGAGAGTAGATGTAACGAACAACCCACTTAATTGCCCCCAGCAGAAGTCGGCTTCGAACGAATCCAGTTGAGGACAGGGCCTCAGGCCAGAGATCCTGCACCCACAGTACCAACGGGATCCCTCGAGTCCACGCAAAAAAGATCGCAGGTAATGCCTGGAGCAGCGGAGATGGGGCATAGACGAAGACCACATCGAATCGCCGTCCCCGAAGGACTAGTGGGCCCAGCAGGTAGCCTGAAGCGATGAACGAAAAGTAGTTCAACGCTAGATCTAGCGCCTTGCTGGCAGAACGCGGCTTGAGCGGGAGGCGCACCACATCCATACCTGCGTGAATCTGTTTGTCCACGCCAAAAGCGCGATATCCATCGAAGACCGTGCCGCCAGGGTAATTTGGTTTACCGGTCAGCACCGTGACATCCTCACCCGCCTCTTGCAAGGTAGTAGCCACCTCGTTGATATGAAAATGCTCCGGCCAGAAGTATTGTGACCAAAGTAGTATTTTCATTTGACTAAATCTTTTCCAATATGGCTCCAGGGCTGGTCACAAAGGACTGCTCAAAATGTCCCATACACAGAGAGTTGTACGCGTGCTGGGTCTAGACAATGTGGCTTCTACGGTCTGGACTGGCGTAAAAAAGTAACTACTGAGTTCGAATACTGGCTGAACGATAGTCAAGACGAGCTTGGCTAGATCGATCATTGATAGTTCGGTGTACTTTTGTCGATGGAAACGCTATTGCCTCGGCGACTTGGTAGAACCGGGAAACTTGACCTTAGGCAGGACACCCAGATCGACGGTGTTCCGTTCGTAAACCGAATGCTTAACGGTAATTGCGTTCTCGGTTGCCTCTTTTGTCGAGAAAATTACGCTTCTTCCAGAGTGCGCTGTGTGGGTTTTCGACAACTACCTGTTCGCCTGGACGATTTTCTTTTGTGTAGTAATAAAGAATAATTGAACGACGAGGTTCATTTTCAGGGAAATTCACTGGGTCAGGCAGCCCATGAAAACTCTTGTCGTGTGAATCAAAGATGACCAAACGATTAAATAGAGGTGCAACCTTCTTTAGGCAAACTTCACCCTCCTCGTCATAGATGCCAAATTCGCCCCCCCATGACTCTTCCCAACCGGGATTCAGGTAGACCAGTGCATTCAGTCGTCGGCTGAGTCCTGTTGCATCGTGATAGTTTCCGTCCACATGCACATCTAGCAATCCCCCTCGCATGGTGACATTCAGTCCACCTCCAGTGTAATACGGATCGGGGATGATTTTCTCGATCCCCATCACCTCAGACATAGCCTTTAGGAAAGGTGCGCTATTTAAGATTCGGACGGCATCCACAATACCTTCAGGTATATCGAATTCAGACTGCCAAGTAGTGCGATATTTGACTTCGATGTCTGAGTCGTTAGAACTTTCCCAGCCTGGTTCCAGAATGTCGGGAAATATCCGCAAACATTCATCGGCAAGTTCTTTAGGTAAGAAGTCGTCAATCACCACATGCTTAAACGGCTCGGAGAAATATTCCATGCCTTCGCGTGCGGCAAGTAAGCGACCACAAGAGTGTTCGGCAAAGTGTTTCAATTGTAGTTGGGTGAATTTCATGTTGTTTTCCACTTTAATTGCAAACTACCGTCGTTCGTGTTTCACGATCATTAAGTTTGGACAGGGTTGTCGAAATCTGAATGATCGAGTGAATGAGCGACACGACTTAAGTTTAGATTTTAGTAAATTAGCCATTATTTGATTGATTCATCTTTATTTTAGATCAAATATTTGCCAAAATAATAAAATAGACAAGTCATTAATTTTAATTCGATTTCGCTATACCGCATCCGAATTGCATTTTTATCCAACTTCACTAAAGGTTTTTAATAAAATATGCTGGTATATTATTTTATTGTTGATAGACATACTCTCAATGAAATTTTCTACATGAAGTTTGTTCGTGCGCCTTAGTGGAAAGCAATGGTCGATAGAGTCTAAAGATCCATAGTCCAAATGCTGACACAAATTATTTGCTAATAGTTGGTCCACCAGATCATTTTTGAACCACGCAATCGGGAGATATTCAAAGCCTAAACTTTCTATCAAAGCATAACTAAATGACTCAAACCGCGAGCTTACAAATCCTAAACGATTAGAGACATTCCTCAGAGATTGGCGAATCTGGTCAGGATTTTTTCCTTCAAATAAGTATACCGAGACACCTAAAAAGCGAAGTTGTTCACTTAATCGAGTAACATTTTCTAACTCAGCAGGACTCTCTTTTACATAGAAAAGATAAATGCCGCTGATTAACTTCGTCCATCCAGCATTGGTTGAGGTTAATTTGACGACCAGTTCTTCAAGTAGACGTGCCACGCCTTTACTTGGAATCATCCGTGAAAAATTTACTAGGTTAACCCCAGCATTCAGAACTATGTCATTTGGTGTACCCATTAACAAATCATCTGATACGAAATCTGGCACCTTGTAAACCCCCGCCACCGGCAAAGTTCGGCGCAGGACGTCTAGTTCCTCTTCAGTTGTTGCGATGCCACTAATTTCCTTAAGGTGCCGATTTGAAATGAAGGATAGTCTGACGAAGAATAAAAATAGCCGTTTGCGTTTAGCATTAAGAGCAAGTGCGCCACACTTCAACTCCCCATGCGGCAAAAGTACTATTTTCACCTGCAAGGGAAGGCAAAGAAGAAATAATGAAAATGGAGCAAAAAATGAATGCAGAACAAATTTTCGATAACCCTTCAGAAGCATCTTTATGCAAAGCATTAATTGCTTAACCTTAGAAACCCCGTAAAGCGAAATAAGGTCGCCATTGCTATTTTCGATCAAGCCAGCTTGGTTAAATAAACTCACCGCACGTGCAACGCCTCCTCCAGTTGAAGGAATGTCACCTACTGGCGATACCCAACAAATGCGCTCAGTGAACTTCAATGATCGTCCCACTTGCTCGTTGCGCTAACACATCAACAAAAGCCTGATCATGCGACACTACTACAACCAAAGCACTTTTTGACAGCCCCACCATAATATCGATCATTGCCGCCTGTAATTGTGTATCGAGGCCAACACTTGGCTCATCAAATACATAGACATTTACTTTCTTTCTTGATATCGCGAAAAACTGAAGAAATTTTGCTTGCCCTCCCGACAAATGGGATAAACGATGGCTGCCCATAACCATACTAGTTAGTTGTTGCTGTGTAGCCTTTGCACCTGCCACATCAAGTCCAACTAGCGCCAGATAGTCGTCAATCGCAGCGCTAGACTCAAATCCAGACTGTTCGAGAAATGCCACTGATTTAGTTGTTTGAATTTCAGTGATCCATTGTTTAATCGTGGTAGTTTTGCCAATGCCAGATGCCCCTATAACAAAAAATATACCATTATCGGTAAGAGAAGATAGCGCCCTGTAGAGTTCTTCATTACGAGGCACTGCGGGAGAAAGTTGAGCTGAATCAAGTGCGGTATTTAATTCAGTCAATGCAACAGCATTGGTCCGCATTGTCTCGACATAACTGGAAATTCGCGATAAGCTTGGTATAGCTCGAACTGCCATTCCTCCAAGTAAAACCATGTCACTTGGCGAAGAAGAAACACCTACCATGATCAACAACAAAAATACGAATATAACTAAGGCCCCGTCAATTAAGGCTTTTGTCGAGTAAGGAAGCACTACTTGCTGACCCAGAGCATAAGCGAAATTTTTGGTTAAGAGGCCAAACTGCTTTACCAAATGTTTTTGCCCACCATTTACACCTATTGAAAACGCGCTATTTAGTGCGATTTCAGTAATTTCTAGACGTTTTTGCTCGAAAGCACTTCGAGCCATTCCAACTTCTGTTGATTTTTTTCGTATAAAATATAAAATAAAAAAAATCGATATACTCACTGCAATGACAAACAGAAATACCGCGGCCCCGAATAAAAAAGAAGCATAAATAAATATTATTAGGAGAAGTATGAGCTCGGCAGCTATAAACGCCGCGGGGACTTGAAATCCAAAATGCAAATTACTTATTTCCGCATTAATTACTTTTCGCATTTTAGAGGCGTCGGCATTTCGACATTTATTTACAATAGCAAAGTAGCCTTCGAGTAATTCGAGCGAATTATCTGTGTAGCTTATTGATGCGGAGCGAGCAAATATACGCTCGGCCACTTTAGTTCCTACAATACGTATGGCAATAATCGATATCAGTAGTGCAAATATGAACAGGGGGCCGCCGTTTGCTAACATGTGAGATAGCCATGATATGGCAGTATGAAGTGTTTCGGCTGCCCCGAGCCGCGCAGGCAATAAAGCAGTCAGTAAGATAAACGGTACCAGTGCATAAAATGCCAGATCAAGCAACGCTAAAAAGCTGGGAATCCAGAAATAGGTAGAGCAGAATGCTCGCCGCCAAGTAAATGTATGCAATTTTATAATTAAATAGTCAGAGGGGCAAAGGTTTTACAACTGCTCCCCGGTGATAAGGGATTTCAACTTTTTTTGCACTTTCGATCCTATGAAGCGATCCGCTATTTTCTCAAAATTTCCAACAATTGGTGCAGTCGCTCTGGGACTAGTCCCCTTCTTTTTTAAGACGATATTGAAACCTGTAGACTCATCGAGCCGACGTCCTCTGGCGCTATGCCCGGCAAGATAGTGTTTGAGCCCAACAACAGGTTCAAAGCCATACTCGATAAAAATATCTTCCCAATGGTTTCGGGACATGATCGTTTTGTGTAGTTCAACTCCATTTACACAATCACTAACAGTGGCGACACTGAATATACAAATGCCCTCATTCTTTAAGTGTCGGTGCACATTCTCAAATGTCGTAGCAAAGTCGCCGCGATGCAGATGCTCCAAAACATCCCAAGCAGTTATCACATCAAACATCATCGGGACATCATGAAGCCTAAGTGAAAAAGGCTTTGTAATATCGGAAGTAAATAGCCGATGCCCGCCGAGTTTAGACCAGCTACCACGCTTATTTTTCCAGCTGTAGTCAGAGCCCTCTATACCCACAGCAGCCACCCCCATTTCATGCAAACTTTCAACGAAAGCACCGCCACTGCATCCCAAATCTAATAGCGCCCAGTTGATATTTTCATCAAATAGTCTCAATAACTTAGCCCGAAAATACCCATTGTTGGCGTTACTTGTACGCGTTCCCCAAGGGAATCGATGGTCATCTGATTCGTAAGCAATCGGAAACTGTGTATCTAGCGTAATCATTTTTTATTGTTGCATTTCATTTAAGCGCGTTGGATGTAATTTTAAGTATTTCAATAACGTTACGGGGATCGATAATATCAGAAAAGGTAAGGTAATTCATTAGCAACCTCTTGTACTCCTCTTGAGCCGCTTTGGGCGCTCTTTTACTGTCTTGATTAGGATGCTGTCTTGATATTACTGTTGGAGATGGAATGGCAGTCAATGTCGTCGTTTGGAGCAACCTACACCATAGATCATAATCTTGCGTGTGTCGCAAAGCTTCATTAAATCCGCCGACAGACTTTAACAACTGGACTGGCGCGGACAAGCAGTTTCCATTGATGAAGCGTGACCCGAGCAATTTTATGGTTTGACGATTACCAATTTTCCTCGTTGAGTTCACATGAATGCATTGCCCTGTCTCCTCGTAAAGTAGATAAAAATTCGAAACAGTCACAAGGTCAGGCAGTAAACGCCGCATATCGCGATCACTGGCCAAACGGTTTGGCAAATAAAGGTCATCGTGACTTAGCCAAGTAAATATAGTTTTACTGGCGACTTCTAGTCCAACGTTCAGCGCAGAGGCAACGCCACCATTTGACTTTGATAAATAACGTATAGGCGTCCGGCTGATGTGGCGCTCAACAATATGTTGCACCCCACCATCAATCGAGCCATCCTCGACTACGACGATTTCATCCTCTTCAGTTGCAGAGGAGAGTACAGATAAAAGCGCATCCTCAAAATACTTACGCCCGTTATATACAGGCATTATCACTGAGTACATAAAAAAATCATTCCAGGCGTGCAAATTTTGGTTAAGCTGTATCAAATATACATATAGAGCTTTACTTCATCAACAGTTAGATTGAATTATGCACTAAAGAGCGGCCTAGGTCAGCGATTTTTTAATCGAGATGATCAGTTCCCGTCCAGCCAGAAAAAACTGATCCAATAATATAAATGCCAGAACTATTAATCATCATATCTTTACGAGAAAGTTTTTTTAATTTGAAATACAAGCCTATTTAGCTGTCTCAACATTAGAGTACAGCAATTATGAGGCTAGTCATAGATAGCACATGCTTCTTCACTTAGGCTTAGAAGCTAAGCCTTTCCCAACATAGTCTCACCAAATAAAAATTTAATATAATTAACCTATATATTCATGATGTAGATTTCATCTATGAAACCACCTAATTTATATTTGTAAATGGACAAATAAAGATAATTTCGGTACGCTACCGCAAGACCTTATCGCGATTGCGATGTGAGATCAACAAAGTTTTACATAAATTTTGAGTATTAAAGTGCTATACCGGCACTTACAAAATCTCTAATAATAAGCACATTATACCATACTGATATGACTTTGCAAAAATTTTTTCCTAAACAGAGAATAAGCGAAGCGCCGTCCTCAGTTGGCCTTGCATAAACTGATCGTCGCGAATTACACTGCAATAAGCTTGATCATAATTTCGCTCGACTCCATGATCTGACGCTCGCCAGAGATCATATGTTAGTGATGATGTCCCAAATGAAGGTAACCGGGCTGCGGTCAGACTCAAACATGCATCAGTCTTGATCAGCCGGTCCAGCTCCAGCTCCAGCTCGACCTGGGCAAAGGCCTTCTGCGTTATTTGGACATCGACTAGTGAGTCGGTCAAACAGTCCGACTCCATCTCAAAACCGCGTAACTGGCTATCGCCTTTAGTCAGGCCGATGGCTGTCCACTTTGGCCCTGAATCCTACTGCCCTAAAAAGATGACCAAGAAACGCGTAATTAGTGGCTCATCCCCAACATTTAGCAGCTCTAAACGCAGCTTACTGACGGCAATCGTCGGGTTGTAGCACTGGTTCCTTACCGACGAAAGTTGTCGAGAGCAAATTCTTTCTGTCTGGGTTTGACCATTTGTTGATCTTTGCCAGTTGCTGATCGCACTCGTTGAGTCTGAAGTCGGTGCACTGCTATGTCGGATTGGATTGGAGGTAGGCATCGGCATTTGCCACTGTGTTGAGGCTGCTAGCGACCACCAGTTCACCGCCTACACTTGATTAGCCTCCTTGATATTACGCAGCACCCGCGTAATATCCTAAGTGAATTGCCTGTCATGCAATGGGGCTATCACTACCTGAAAAATGCCTTCAAACAGGATGAATCAGATTTATCCGGGCCTTGCTGGATCATCGACAAGCGCTAGATCAGCTCGACATAATGGAAGGACCAGGTGACCTGCTTGTGCAAGCGGGTGCCGATCATTCCCTAATGGAAGCGCTTGCTGGGCATGAAGGTGTCGACCGGGATCTGGCAGGTCTCCAGATCTAAACCAAGATGTTCAATTCCACCCTGAGGAAATCTGGGCCGTTTCCCAAATCGGATTGATGGATGCGGAAAACGTGATTTGCGGCAAATTCAAGAAAACTTCGTCGACAATCACATTCCTAGCACTAACGAGCTGCAGTAAGCTGAGGTTGAAGCCAATACAACGTTCCGCCTGATCTCCAAGACCATTGCCAAAACATTATTGAGTTACCAAAAACAAAACGCCCAACTGAAAAAGTTGGGCGTTTGAATTTGGTGGCCTGGGGCAGAATCGAACTGCCGACACGCGGATTTTCAACGCAGTTGGCTGGTAATTTTTCCTTGAAAATCAAGAACTTACACCTGAAAAGTAGCTCCGTGTAATAAACCGTGTAATTGGTGTTTTTAGACACAAAACTTGATAGATCTGTTTATAGATCAGAGGCCACCCAGTTTCCATCTTTGTTTCTCTTGACCAGCATGAATCTACTGGCGTACCCACTTAGTACATCCATGTCGAATTCGTACTTATGTCCATCATGGATGACGTAGCGGATGTCTTTTTCCATTCCATTAAGCAACCCCAACTCGTAGGTTGCTTGTGAGATGTGCGAATCGACATCAAGGCTAACCAAACCAAGCTCAATGTTCTCCAGCGTGACATCTCTAGCAGCTTCAAAGCTGAATGACATCTCACCCAATTTAATTTCCTCAAACTCCAACACCAGCATTTCATTTTTTTCTAACGGAAATTCCCCCCCGACTGGCTCATGGTTTTCTTCTCTAGCAATAAGTGTCTTTTCGATGTCGGAGTCAAATTCTTCATGAAATTCACAGCCATCAGAAAGAATTCCAATTTCTTCAATCTCCTGGGACTCATCATCAATCTGCACTTCAACCTCGAAGTCATCTGCGCTTTCTATGCAGAATCCGTTTGCCACTCGCATTGATCGCAGGGCGAGATTGCCAACCACGCTGAGGGGATTGTCCTCATACAACGCATCTTCTTCGGTCGCAGATTGAAGTTGTTTGAGAATTTTGCTGTCGATCACGTAGGCTGTGACTCGAAACGCAGGACCTGAAATCTTTAAAGACACTCGTGTTGGCATACTTACTCCTGTCGTGAGGATCAAAGAGACTTAGATGTCCAAGCAAACATCCTGTTCAAGAAGACTCACCTTGAATAGTACCCGTTTGTAAAAATGACAAAAGGCAGAGGTTGATTAATTGCCGTGGGTAGCAGCTTGTCTGAGCCGAAACCTGCATCCCCTCTTGAAACAAAAGCATCAGCTGAAAGATCCAGCCTAGCAAGTATTTCCGCGGTGATCTGTCTTTGGATTTTCTCTATGCCCTGCCTGCGAACACTCGACGCATCCAACCGAATCTTCTTGCACTCCAAATAATCCATTAAGTGCAGCAGAGCAGCATTAGAAACCCTGAGTCCCTGAGCACACACACTGCTCCAGTACCCCGCGCTCTTTCCTAGTGCGGCGCTGAAAGATCGAACAGTGGTCTCGGGAAAGACTAAACACATCTGGCTGTACAAGCGCTGCTCGAAGCTTTGGTCGTCATGTATTTCGTGTCGCATAAATTATTTATGCAAGGAATAAATACAGACATGAAAACTTTTACTGCATTGATCAAAGCACGCGTAAACGGTACGGAGCGCAGCATTCCTACTCAAGTCAGAGCCATGAATGCGAACGATGCGCGCTGGCTATTGCAGGCTATCTATGGCTTCCATGCAGTGCTGTCGGTGCCTAGCGATGTTGCAGAAGAACTGCTGATCGACGAGACTGCCAGCAAAACGCCAGAACAGCTTCGACTAGACAGTCTAAAGGCCGCTAAGGAGCGTGCAGCCTCTGCACTAAAGGCAGAGCGTGAGCGAATTGCCAAACAGAAGGCCATCAATACGCTTGCTCAGATCAACCGCTCAAGCTGATCACGGGGAAAGCAACGCCAGCACACTGCAGGCGTTGCTATCACTTTTTCAGGCAGGCTTGCGCAGACTCAAGGTAGGTCTAGTGGTCTGGCTAGCTTCTGAATGCTTGCTGACTAGGCCCTCAATCTGCAGATCCAACTCTCCTGCTTGCGCTGCCTTTTGAACAACTTCAAGTGCAGAAATTACGCCGTCTATTCCATCCGTCTCGACAGCATTGCGGCCACTGACTAGCTCCAATGTTTTGGCCCCGTAGCGAATGGTCAGGCATGTTTTCCCATCAGCAGCAGTCCACCACCAGGGCTTGATCTTCTTGGGATGCTGTAGCTCTTTGAACTCCCCCGTTTCATCATCCTTGATACGTTTGGTGATCACGACCTCGTATGTGCCGCCTGCTTTGATACAGCGGGCCATCTCCAGTTGCTGCAGTAACTTTTTACACAGCTTTTGGCGACGAATTTCTCGAGGGTTGGACTTTGGGATAGGTTTGCTAGATACCAGCTTCAATGCGTTCAAGCCTGACATTTTGGATTCCTTTCGAAGTGATGCAGGAATCACAAATTTATTTTCAGTCTTCAGATTGGGCGACCTCTTTTTGAGAACCCCGCCAATCTGGCGGGTTACCAAGGTCGCATCAGCTCCACGGGCTTGCGTAGCCTGCAGCCATTGCTTCTTCAAGCTGAATACGACGTTTGTGCTGTGCCTCATATTCCAGTATGTCCTTGCTAACACACGAGTACCCCTGCAGCTGCTTAGCGCCGAGACTCCAGTAGGTATTGGCGGTCTTATCCCTCACTTCTGCTTCAATCTCGCTCTTGAGCTCAGCGCCTAGACGTTGTCGAAAAAAGACTGCATCGTGGATGCTTGCCAAAGGTATGCGGCCATGCTTTGAAGCCATGTCACGAACAATGTCCATGACCTGAGTCTCGCTGTGCTGGTAACAGAACGCCAGCACTTTGGATTTACTGACTCTACCGCTAGGTGTTTGGAGGTATGGCTGCTTGAGGAAATCTGAAGCCTCACTTTTGAACAGATCAAAAATGAAGTCGTCCAGCTGGTTTTGTTCCTGAATAAATTTGCGAATGGTTGGATCGCCCAAAAATCTCTGGCGCTCTTCAGTGTTCTTGAGAATTTCAACCAGTGCAGGATTAGTCCATTGCCCTGCCATGTTGAACCAACCTGTGGTGGAGGCTCGTGCGCCAAAGCTGATAGCAGTCACAGCTTGCTTGAGCAGTTTGCGCTGCAAGTCAGGGGCGACATTACTTCCCTCAAGAAAAATGAAGTGGCGTACCGTACGCATGAAATCCTTACGATCCTCCAGATAAGAGATGGTCGCCTCAAAGGCTTTCCGGATTGACTGCTGACTACCTAGCGCAGCAAGACATTCTTCAGCAAACCCCATCTTCCAAGAAATCACGCTGGAGCGAATGTCGTATTCCCAGCAGTCACCAAGAATTGCCCTGCGCAACTCCTTGTTGACGTTTTGAATGCTCAACCCCTCGTAGTACATTCGCCCAAACACGCTGGGTTTCCTGATTTGAGGGTACTTTGCGCCACTGCTGTTGGCCTCTGCAAGAACTGTATTGGCTTGTAAAAGTACGCGCTGCTTTACCTCTTTCGAGATCAGATTGCTCTGCTCTGTTACCCACTGGGTGTAGGCTTTCAGAGACTTGATGTCCACTTCCAGCCAATCGACATCCTGGGAAGGAGCTGTATTAACTTCATCTACTGCATAGTCAGATCCGGGATTGATCGTGATTGCCATCTCCTTATTGGTGGGATAGCCAGTCTCTGGCACCAAGTTGGCCAGTTCTGTGACCTTTACGGTAGAGACAACGCCTGTGAGATTGCTCCCTTGTGTCACGGTACGCAC
>JACCDM010686348.1_pt1 | contig 13733 bp, 16 predicted proteins | sample 7445851 | NCBI WGS metagenome assembly JACCDM01 (sample SAMN15323438, study PRJNA562643) | freshwater metagenome | isolation source: river surface water | place: USA:Blue River Watershed | collected 2017-08-16
GCCAGTGAGTTCAAAGGCCGCAATGTGCTGTTGGTGGACGACTCGATCGTGCGTGGCACCACCAGTCGCGAGATTGTGCAAATGGCACGCGACGCGGGTGCGCGCAAGGTCTACATGGCCAGTGCGGCACCACCCGTGCGGTTTCCCAATGTGTACGGCATTGACATGCCCACACCGGAAGAACTGGTGGCACACAACCGCAGCATCGACGAAGTGCGCGAACTCATTGGCTGTGACGCCCTGATTTACCAAGATGTGGATGCCATGAAACAAGCTGTGCGCGACGCAACCGCCGGTCATTCTCCTAAGCTCGACGGCTTTGATGCCTCGTGCTTTGACGGCGTCTATGTGACGGGTGATGTGTCGGTCAACGACATCGTGCGCTTGAATGAGAAACGTGTGGGACAAGAGGAAGGGGCAGAGGACAACTCACGCCTCGCGCTGCCCAACCCTTCGGAGTGACCCAAGAATGAGCCAACACCCATTACCCGACGATTTGCATTTGGAAACCTTGGCGGTGCGCCTCGCCGCCGACCGCAGCCAGTATGGTGAAAATTCAGAAGCCTTGTACTTGACCAGTGGTTATGTGCAACCCTCTGCCGAAGTTTCGGCGCGCCGCTTCGCCGGAGAAGAAGACGGCTACACCTATGGCCGTTCGGGCAACCCCACAGTGAGCAGTTTTGAAATGCGCTTGGCCGCTTTGGAAGGCACGCAGGCTGCCTTGGCCACGTCCTCGGGTATGTCAGCCGTGATGTTGATGCTGTTCAGTTTGCTCAAAGCGGGCGACCATGTGGTGTATTCGCAGTCGATGTTTGGCTCAACCCTCAAACTGGTGGGCTCTGAGTTCGCTCGCTTTGGCGTCGAGTCCACCGTGGTGCCTCAAACCGATTTGGCTGCATGGAAAGCGGCGATTCGCCCCAATACCAAGATCTTGTTTGCCGAGACGCCGACCAACCCTTTGACCGAGGTGTGCGACATCGCCGCCTTGGCTGATATGGCCCACAACGCTGGCGCTTTGCTGGCGGTCGACAACTGTTTTGCCACACCGATTCTGCAGCGTCCTGTGGACATGGGGGCAGACATCGTGATGCACTCAGGCACCAAGTATTTGGATGGCCAAGGTCGTGTGATGGCTGGCGCTTTGTGCGCCAACGAGAAACTGATCAAAGAAAAACTGTTGCCTGTCATGAAAAACAGCGGCATGGTGTTGTCGCCCTTCAATGCATGGGTGGTGCTCAAGGGTTTGGAGACGCTTGACATTCGCATGCGCGCCCAAACTGCACATGCACATGCGCTGGCCGAATGGTTAGAGCAGCATCCTGCTGTTGCCCATGTGTATTACCCAGGTTTGACCAGCCATCCGCAACATGCGTTGTCGATGAAGCAAATGTCAGGCATGGGCGGTGCTGTGTTGTCGTTTGATGTGAAGGCGGCTAACCCACAGCAGGCGCGTACCCGTGCCTTTCATGTGCTTGATAACTTGCGCACGCTGTCGCTGTGTACCAACTTGGGCGATACCAAAACCTTGCTCACACACCCTGCGAGCACCTCGCATGGCAAGCTCTCTGAAGATCAGCGCCAAGCCGCAGGCATTGGCCAAGGCATGATTCGTTTGGCAGCAGGCCTCGAGCATTTAGACGACATGAAGGCCGACTTGTTGCGCGGCCTCAATACCCTTTGATTTTTATTTCTGCATGACCAAAATTCGTACCCGCTTCGCGCCGTCTCCCACAGGCTTCATTCACTTAGGCAACATCCGCTCCGCGCTTTACCCTTGGGCGTTTGCCCGCGCCACGGGTGGTGACTTCATTCTGCGGATTGAAGACACCGACCTCGAACGATCCACGCAAGCTTCTGTGGATGTGATCATCGAAGGCATGAAGTGGTTGGGACTCGACCACGACGAAGGTCCGTTCTACCAAATGCAACGCATGGATCGTTACAAAGCGGTACTGGAAGACCTCAAAGCAAGCGGTCATGTCTATCCCTGTTACATGAGTATGGAAGAGTTGGATGCCTTGCGCGAACAGCAAATGGCCAACAAAGAAAAACCCCGCTACAACGGTACCTGGCGCCCTGAGTCAGGCAAAACTTTGCCTGCGATTCCTGATGGCGTGAAGCCCGTGTTGCGCTTTAAAAACCCACAAGGTGGGTCCGTGGTGTGGGAAGACAAAGTCAAAGGCCGCATCGAAATCAGCAACGATGAGTTGGATGATTTGGTTATTGCGCGTCCCGATGGCACGCCCACCTACAACTTTTGCGTGGTGGTCGATGACATCGACATGGCCATCACCCACGTCATCCGTGGCGATGACCATGTGAACAACACGCCGCGCCAAATCAATATCTTCAAGGCCTTGGGCAAAGAACCGCCGGTCTATGCCCATTTACCCACCGTGCTCAACGAGCAGGGCGAGAAGATGAGCAAGCGCAACGGCGCCAAAGCCGTCACGCAATACCGCGACGAAGGTTACTTGCCCGATGCCATGGTGAACTACTTGGCACGTTTGGGGTGGAGTCACGGTGATGACGAAATTTTTAGTCGTGCACAGTTTCTAGAGTGGTTCAACTTAGATCACCTGGGACGTAGCGCTGCGCAGTTTGATGAAGCCAAACTCAAGTGGGTCAATGCGCAGCATTTGAAAGCCATGACCGATGATGTGTTGGCCCCCTTGATGCATAACGAGTTGGCCAAACGTGGCATTGACGCGGATGATCGCTTGCCTGCCATCTGTGGCTTGTTCAAAGACCGTTGTGACACCCTGGTGGTGCTGGCCGATTGGGCGACCGCGTTTTACAACGACGTCACACCGCAAGCCGAAGATGTCACGAAGCACATCACACCTGCTGTGTTGCCAGCATTAGATGCCTTGGCTGCCAAATTGAGTGCCATCACAGACTGGACCACCGCGCAGGTGAGTTCTGCATTTAAAGAAGTGTTGACCGAGCAAAGCTTGAAAATGCCTCAACTCGCAATGCCTGTGCGCGTGCTTGTCATGGGCACACCGCAAACCCCATCAGTGGATGCGGTGCTGTGGTTGTGCGGCAAAGAAAAAGTTTTGTCGCGTTTGACGAAACGTTAAAAATTTAGCTATACTATTGTTCTCGACACCCAAAGGGGGTATAGCTCAGCTGGGAGAGCGCTTGCATGGCATGCAAGAGGTCAGCGGTTCGATCCCGCTTACCTCCACCAAACTGAGTGTTGAGTTGGTTTAGTCCACAGGTTTTGACCCTATCGTCTAGAGGCCTAGGACATCACCCTTTCACGGTGAGTACCGGGGTTCGAATCCCCGTAGGGTCGCCAAGTTTTGTAGCACTTGGCTGTATTGCTTCAGCAACGCAGCAAACGTTACAGCTACCTGGAGTGGTAGTTCAGTTGGTTAGAATACCGGCCTGTCACGCCGGGGGTCGCGGGTTCGAGTCCCGTCCACTCCGCCAAATTTCCTTGTCAATCAAGGACTTAGAAAAAGCCTGATGCGTACTCATCAGGCTTTTTTCTTATGGGTGCGATTTTCTCTGTTCCCGTTTTGTCCCCAAGTATGTAGCGATTTAGTTAGGGCGCTGAAATCTCGATCATGATTTCATTTCTTCGGAACATGGGCAGTGTCCAGGGTGGGTCATAACGAGACAGTTGTGGTGTACCGATGAGTTTGAGCTCTCTCTTCAGTGCCCAATCTTTGGTTTCTTGCATCTTGGATTGAACTCTGGTGGCTGTATTGAAGCCGGAATATCGATACACAACGAAGAACTTGCTGGGTATTTCTCGTAAGTTCACAGCATTGTTTTTGGGTTTGGGAATGTTCGACAGCGTGTAGCGACTTGGCATCACAAAGTGAACACGCCATTGTTTTGCCTGTTGCATATTTGCGTTTTCGCTTTGAGGTTCCACCGTGACTGGGGCTGTCATCGATATCTTGGTGGATTGGGGCTCCACCGTCACGGGCGCAGTCATCGCAATTTTTTCACTGCTCGTGGTATCAACCACTTGGTTGTTTCCAAAAATGAAGTCAGCAATAAGTCTGAATCCCTTGTTCGATGCCTCGTCCATATCGCCTTCCACGATTGTTTCTGCAATCAAAATAGGCGCGTATTGCCGTACCTCGTAGGTGTCATCAGATTGCAGGACTTCGTATTTGGGCTCTTCAATCGCCATGACCTGTCCTGCCCATGCAAGTCCCAGCATCAGTGCAAGAATATGTTTTTGCATCGTTTTCACGCATTTAGGTTGAAAGAATATGTGTGGCATGACGAGTTGATGATGGCTCATTTCTTTTCTTCATGCAAATCGATGCCTTCATGTTGCGCAATCTTTGCGAGCGCGTTTTCAAACAATGACCTGGCAGACCCTGAGATCGATCGCAAGTAGGCGTGTAAGTGGGCATCGTCCGCGTTCTTGTTCAAGCATTCTTGGCTGTACTCTTCAAAGCTGGCAAGTTGTGAGATCAATTCCGCCACGTGTCTGGGGCATTCACACAACACATTGGTCGAAATGCCTGCGACGCGGGCAAGGTTTCGTCTGAGTATTTCCGACTGGCAATCACGGTGCTAGATGTTCCAAACTCTTGCGCGCGCGCTGGGTCTACGAACAAGACAGACTGAATGAGCTCCGCCAATTCACTGTCTGAAATGGGGTCACGTCTGACAATCAGTCCAGAAAATTTCATGGCCTGTACGACCGTCTCTGGTGCAAAGTTGTAGATGACGATGGTTTGTGCAAATTTGTGTTTGTGGATGAGGGCTTGGATGGTGCTGTGAACCGTCGTTTGTAGCGTGTTGACTTTGATCAGCAGCACATGGGATTGCTTTGAAAGTTTGCTGGTCGTCGCCGTGGCCAAGTCCGTCAGCACATCGGTGACTTTGATTTTGTTTTGTTTCAAACCGGCGGCAAATTTTTTGGATTCAATGCGATTTGCCAGGCTCAATCCCACGACTGTCAGGTTCAGCGGTTCGTCCTGACGGGGGCGTTTTTGCTCTGCATGGTTTGGCAAGTTGCTCATGCGGCGCAATTGCGCCACGTCTAAATTAGCGATCGCGCTGATGGCATGTCCCTCGGTGGAGAGTTGCTTGAGCAAAATGGCCTTGGAAACATCGTGCTCCTCAAACAAGCGCTGGTTTCCGGCTGTTTTGACAGGGCTGAATGCCCTGTAACGCGTTTCCCAAATGCGAAGCGTGGAGACAGGAATGCCGGTCGTTTTGGAAACCGCGCCGATACGAAAAAGCGCGCTTGTTGTTGCGGTTGTGGTCATCTCATCTGCATCATTGAGTAGTTATTGAGTAGATAATATGTCGAAATATAGATTAAATCTAAATAAATCTATTTTTGCGTAGATAAATATCTCAAAATCCTACTCAAAGGAGTTTGGGTCATGATTTCAAAGAAAACCATCAACGCCATTGAACTGTGCGTATTGCTTGCTGGCCAAAGAGGGCAGGGCTACCTGACCACGTCAGATCTTTCGCCTCGACTTGACTTGTCCATCTCGTACCTTGAGAACATCCTCAAACAACTCAAGGAGAGTGGCATCGTGGTGTCCATGAAGGGGCCAGGCGGGGGCTACATGATCAGAGGTGATGTGGCGCTGATTTCTATTTGGGACGTGGCATCTGTGTTTGAGACCACGTTGTTTTATACGGAGGTTGCCAGCGCGACCGGCGCCAAGAAGTCCTATGAGCTTGAACTCGAGCAGGTGGTGATCAAGACCTTGAAGAGTTTCACACTCTCTGACTTTGCTGATTTCTCCGCATCCGAAGTGAAGTCCTATGCGGATGCCGTTGGCAGGTTCAAGTTCAAACCATTGCCGATGCCTTTTGTGCCCAAGGCGCCCAACTCCGTGTTTCAGTTAGGCATGTCGTTTTAAACGTGCAAATCCAAAATGGTTTGTTGAACTTCTATTGGAGATCGTCATGACAGATGACCCAAGATGCTGTGGCACTGGTACGTGCATCATCAACGAAGAGGGCTTGTGTTGGTGCGGCCAAAAATGGGACGGGGAAAAAATGTGTTTCCCACACAAAAATGAAGCGGCGCTTGTGAATGAAGATGCCACGAAACCCTCAGCCAATTCAGTTCAGCATCCATCACATGGCGGGTTCACGCCCATTTCACCGTGATGATGGGCGGCGGATTAGCGTCACTGATGGTTCAGTCCCTGCATTCCCGGACTTCGTATGCTTGACACATTCTTTGGCAACGCCGCGACGGTATTGAATAGGACTTGCGGCGGTCATGTCAGATAAATCTTCACGACGAATCGCCCAGCTCTCGGCTGGGGATAGATCGGCTGTGATTCAAATGGCTTGGGAAGATCGAACGTCTTTTGAAACTATCAAGGAACGCACCGGGTTGTCGGAGTCTGATGTCATTCGACTCATGCGTCACGAGCTCAACCCGAGCTCCTATCGACTTTGGCGCATGCGAATGAAAGGACGCATCACCAAACACCGGGTCTTGAGAAATCCTGAAATGAAATTTGTAGACCGCCAGGTTGCTGACCACCGCCGCCCCAATTGTTGACTTCGCGCATCTCGCAGAATCCAAGGCGAAGATCTCTGGTGTTGCCGCACGTGGACTGCACCATCGCAATGTCAAGACTCAACTCGACCTAGGAATCCGCTTGTAAGAAACCATACGCCCGTTGCCATCCACCTTGACTAAGACCATGTCACCAGAATCAATGTTTTCGCCCATGTAATCGAAGATATTGACATGGTGCGTGACCAAGATCAGGGCTTTCTTGCCTTTGGTTTTGATTTGACTCGCGATGAACGTTTCGAGTTGTTGGGTGCGTTCTTTGGCTTTGTGCATCTCATCAAAAAATGAGGCCAACGAGTGCTCGACTTGGTACTGTCCATAGTTCAGCAATTCAGCGGTGTCTTTGCATCGACACCATGCGCTTGAGTAAACGTTGGCCTGTTGGATGCCTTGTTTTTTGAGCCAATTGCCTATGGCAATGGCTTGTTTTCGCCCCTCAGCGCTTAAGTTGCGTTGCGTGTTGCAGTCGGTCAAGGAGTAGTTTGTTGGATCGCCCACCCCAGGTGCACGGGTGTGTCGCATCAGCAGCACATGGTCGACGCCTTCGAGTTGTTGTGCCAATTCGCTGGCGTGGGCGAGTGACGATGCCAACAGACTGCTCATAAAAAAGAGAAATTGAATGATGCGCATGGCATTAATCTGTTTGGACCAAGTTTGAAAATTGCTGCCCCACCAATTGATCGATCCGTCCAGCAAGGTCAAAGTCTTTGTGGGTGAGTCCGTAAGCATCGTGCGTTGTGAGTCGAATCCGCATCTTGTTGTAGTTGGATAAGAACTCAGGATGGTGGTCGAGTTCTTCAGCGATGGCGCCAACGCTGACAAAAAAGTTCATCGCCGTTTTGAAGCTGTCAAAGGTCCATGCTTTTCGAATGCTGGCTTTGTGAGCATCCAAGCTCCAGTTGCCAATCTTCTCGAGGTGTGTGTCGATTTGGGTGCTGTTGAATCGTGGGGACATGGAGAGATTAAAGGGTAAGGCTGAGAGATACAAATTTTAAAAATTCATTCCAACCTTTGTTCAACAACGGTTATCGCGTTGGCGTGACAGCAGGCATAAAAAAGCCCGCTCAAAAGCGGGCTTTGACATGCTTGAGCAGGTCAGTTCAAGTGATCCTTCAGGCCTTTGCCTGGACGGAACTTAGGCACCTTGGCTGCCTTGATTTTGATGGCGGCACCCGTGCGTGGGTTGCGGCCTGTGCGCGCGGCGCGCTTGCCAACGGCGAATGTGCCGAAACCAACCAAGGAAACCGTGCCACCTTTCTTGAGTGTCTTTTTCACGGCATCTACGATCGATTCGAGCGCGCGAGTTGCGGCTGCTTTTGAAATGTCTGAATGGTCCGCAATGTGTGCGATCAGTTCTGTCTTGTTCACGTTCTAAATTCCTATGTTTGTGGGAACACAAATCCTATTACAAACTTTATTCATTTCTAGGTCTAACGTTATGCAAACTTCTAAAGGGTTTCCCGAGGTGATTTGTTACACAAACTAAACTATGTGCAATGAACACGACAACTGCCGCCGACTTCAAAAAATCTGAATCTTGTCAAAGCTGCGGCTTCACCATCAAAGATGGACGCAAGTTGCGTTGTGGCTTCGACTACTTTCAAATTCCTGCGCCTGAGCGTCGCACCCCCAAGCTGACGAGCTTTCCAGAGGTTGCACAAGACGAGGTCTGCCCAAGATGGAGTCGAGAAGGTGCTTCTGTGTTGAAGTCCTCAGGTGAGTCGGCCTCCATCAATAAAGCCGAGACGGTTTATTACTTACCTGGGCACGGTGGCCTGATCAGCACTGGGCTGGGGCAAGCGCTCTTGGCGCAAGGCTATGACGTGACAGGTCGCGAGACCGTTGGTGACTTCAAGGCGCTTGGATTCCAAAGTCAAGTCGAAACGGTGGCCGCTGATTTGCGTGGTTATTTTTGGCGGGAAGATGCGCGCGTTATAGCCAACTCCTTTGGCGCTTATTTGTTTTTGCATGCACAAGCGCTGTTGGGGGAGCCCTATGTGGGCAAGGTTATCTTGCTGTCTCCGATCGTGGGTGAATTTGCAAATGGCGACGACGCTCGTCCTATGAATTTCATTCCACCCCTCGCAGAGAAGTTGCTCACGTTGGCGAAGTCGGGTAACTTCCCTGTCCCTCTGAATTGCCAGATACACACGGGCTCAGAAGATTGGCAGAGCTACGCCAACGCCATGGTCTTTGGTGAAATGGTGGGCATCCAGGTTCATACCGTGCAAGGTGCAGGTCACGCCTTGCCGCATCTCTATGTGACAGATTTGTTGTTGCGTTGGCGTAGTTAGCCCAAGTGATGTTCTTCATCCAACTTCGTGATGCATAACTTTTGTCGTTAAAACTTAGAAAGAGGTGCATAATGCCGTGGTGCAAATAATAAAAAATTTGCATTACTTCGGTGATAGGTCAGTTTCGCGCTCTACGGCGTTACTTTTTGGTTTGTTGTGTTTTCGGGACCCCTTCGCTTGTTTGAAATGTATTTAAGGAGTCCTCATGGGCAATAAACTTTACGTCGGCAATCTGCCATACACCGTTCGCGATGGCGATCTCGAGCAATCTTTTAGTGAGTTCGGTGCTGTGACCAGCGCCAAAGTCATGATGGAGCGCGACACTGGTCGCTCCAAAGGTTTCGGCTTTGTCGAAATGGGCAGCGATGCCGAAGCACAAGCTGCTATCCAAGGTATGAATGGTCAATCATTGGGTGGTCGTAGCATCACTGTGAACGAAGCACGTCCCATGGAGCCACGTCCTCCTCGCTCAGGTGGCTACGGCGGTGGCGATCGTTCAGGCGGTGGCGGCTACGGTGGTGGTCGCGGCGGTTACTAAGCCCTGCAGATCTTCAGACGCAACCTGGTGTTGTGTCAAACAAAAAGGCCTCGAAACCTAAGTTTCGAGGCCTTTTTTTCATGTGCGTGTTTAGTGCTTAACGCCAACGCTGTGCACCCAATCTAAGCCCTTGGCGATGGCGAATTTGGCGGCGTCAGCATGATTGGCAAAGTGATCGGTGAAGCACATCACCCGGTCGGTGCGTGCACTGCCGCTACCGCTGGCGACAGAGACTTGCGCCGCGAATCGGCCGCTGGGTAAAGTGCGAGGGCATGCAGCAATTTGGTATTTGCCCAAAATGATGGCGTTGTTATGAAAGTGAATAGCTGGGGTCATGAATATCTTAAAAAATAGAACGACAAAACACAGTCCCGTAGGAACTGGTTGAAATACGCGAAGAAGTGGGAATTTACTTAAACGCCCCTCTGCGGAGGGGCTGCACAGCAATGTAGAGGTGCGTGCTAGAAGTCGACTAAAGCGATGCGCTAATGTAACACGTCAATCGACTTTGCCAATGCGTTGTACCAATCCAGCCATGTCTTTGGCATCGGTTTGCACATAACGCTCAAATTCATTCATGTCTTGAAACATGAACGAGGTACCTGCTGCTGCCATGGCTTGATTGGCGCGGGCATCGGTGGCTGCAAATTTTGCGGCTTGACGAATTTTTTCAACCATGGCGGGCGGTGTGTTGGCGGGGACAAACAAGCCCGACCATTGCGCATAAGTGATGGGCACGCCCAATTCTTTCAAGCTGGGGACATCGGGCAGCGTAGCCAAGCGGCCGTCGCCCCAGTGCGCCAACGCGCGCAACTTACCTGCTTTGATTTGCTGTGCGACGCTGGCGGGGCCAGTGGAGAGTGCCTCGATTTGTCCTGCCAGCAAGGCCAATACCGCAGGGCCTGCGCCGGTGTAGGGCACGTGCAGCATGTAGCTGTTTGTGGCAGCTTTGAGTTGCTCCATGGGCACATGCATGGTGCCGTAGTTGCCGGAAGAGCCAAACGACACCTTGGCAGGATTGGCCTTCACATAAGCCATGAACTCGGCATAGGTTCGCCATGGGCTTTCGGCCCGAACCACCAACACGGTGGGATCTGCACTGAACCGCGCGATGGGTTTGAGTTGGTCGAGCTGAAACATCGGTGCACGTTTCAGTACCTTGTCGGCTTCAGGCAGAACCACCAGCGACGACAGCGCCATGAGCACCGTGTAGCCATCGGGTTTGGACTTGGCCACTTGTGCCATACCAATGCCACCGCCTGCACCCCCTTTGTTCTCGACCACCACCGATTGCTTGAGGTAGCGCCCCATCGCTTCTGCCACAGGACGTCCGACGGCATCGGCTACGCCACCGGGTGGAAACGGCACCACCATGGTGATGGGGCGCGTGGGGTAGTCTTCTTGAGCGAAGCTGGGCGTGGCCAAAGCCGCCACCCAACAAGCCAGGGAACAAAGCAGTGCCGAGCGTCGTTTCATGATGAACTCCGTGATTTAGACAAACTTGTTTTCGATATGACCGATGCCTTCAATCTCCACGCGCACCACGTCACCTGTTTTTAAATAGCGCGGAGGTTTCAATCCCATGCCGACGCCGGCGGGCGTCCCAGTGGCAATGATGTCACCGGGGTAGAGCGTGATACCGCGCGAGATGGTTTCAATCAAGGTGGGAATGTCAAAAATCATGTTCTCAGTCGGACCATCTTGACGCTGTTCGCCATTGACCACACCGCGCACGCGGGTGCGGCGGCCATCAAGCTCGTCTGCGGTGACCAACCACGGACCCATCGGACAAAAGGTGTCGAATGACTTGCCCATGTCCCATTGTTGATGGCGCATTTGCACATCGCGCGCGGTGACATCGTTGACGATGGTGTAGCCGTAAATGTGTTGCATGGCGTCGGCAGCTTGAATGTTCTTGCCTCCTTTGCCAATGACGATTGCCAATTCGGACTCGTAATCAATTTGCTCTGAAACGCTCGCGCCAGGCAGGTACACATCATCAAAAGGGCCCACCACGCACTCGGGGACTTTGGTAAACACGATGGGCCAGGCTTGGGTGTTGGTGTTGCTGTCTTTGAACACCGAGGTGGACAGTTCTTTGGCGTGCTCGTGGTAGTTGCGTCCCACACACCAAATGTTGCGACGTGGCACAGGCAAGGGGGCTTCAAGATGCACGTCAGTCACCGCCACGACGTGTCCTGTCAACGCGGGCAGCGTGCCCCCTGCCATGAGCGTTTCAATCAAGCGCAAGGCGCCGTGATGTGCCACTTCTGGCGTGACATCAAAGGCGGTGACATGCAGACCATCGCTGGAGACTTGGCCGACATGGCGTTGGTTGTGATGGCGGTAGGTGGCAATGCGCACAGGGAACTCCCAGATAGATATCGAATCTGGCGCATGCTAATGGCAAGAGGGGCTATGCGAAAGCGCACCCTGTCATCTGAATGACTCGCTAGGTGCTAGTTTTTTGTGCGACGACTAAGCCCGATGCCAAGGCGGTGCCCGCCACGATGAGCAAGGCGCAGCCCATCATCCAATGCGTCACCACTTCGTCTAAGAACAAAGCCCCAAACACATTGGCAAACACGGGGATGAGGTAGGTCACCGTCATCGCACGGGCAGGGCCTGTGCGTGTCATCAAGCGAAAATAAAGCACATAGGCCAAGGCCGTGCAAAGCAAACCCGCAATGCCCAGGGCCAGCCAAGCACGCAGGGGCGGTGGCTCTTGGGGCCAAGTCAGGCAAGCGGGGATGACCAAACTCAAACTCGCGCCCCACAAACTGCCTGTGGCGGTGACCATGGCAGGTACCGCGTGCAGGAACTTCTTGGTAAAACTGCCCGCGATGCCGTAACAAAATGTAGCAGTCAAACAAGCGACGATGGCCAGACCAGAGCCGCCCTCTTTGAAGGTCACGCCCCCGGGGACATCGCTGGCAAGCAACACGACCCCCGTGAAGCCTAGTGCCAAGCCCCAGGCGCGCATGGTGTTGAGTTTGTCGCCTAACCACAGCCATGCCACGAGTGCGCCAAACAAAGGCGTGGTGGCATTGAGGATGGAAGACAAACCGGTGCTGATGTGCATCAAGGCATAGGCATAGCAAGCAAAGGGCAACCCCGCATTGAGCAAGCCTGATGTCATGGCGGGGCGCCAATGCTGATGTAGCACAGCCAATTCACCGCGCCAAATCAAGATGGGGCTGAGCATGAGCGCGGCCAATGTGACACGCACCCAGGCCGTGGCAAAGGGGCCAAACGCGTAAGCCCCTTCGCGCATGAAGATAAATGACGAGCCCCACAGCAAGGCCAGCAGCACAAATTCGGGAACCCAGGCGCGCCATGGCAAAACGGGGGTGTTCATCTGTGCAAGGACTCGTGGTCGAGGAGCTGCTGCTTGCGATCCAAGCCCCCTGCAAAGCCTGTCAGTGAACCGTTGGCGCCTAACACGCGGTGGCAGGGCACCACAATGCTGTGTGGGTTTTGTCCAATCGCAGCACCCACTGCGCGAATTGCTTTGGGGTTGTCAATGTCATGTGCCAAGTGACCGTAGGTGGTGGTTTGACCGTAGGGGATTTGCGTCAATGCCTGCCAGACCTGCCGTTGAAACGGTGTGCCCCACAGAGTTTGCAGCGCCAGGTCGAATGTGTGACGTTGCCCCGCGAAGTACGCATGCAACTGCAGTTGGGCAGCTTGCAGCATGGGGTGATGCTCCTTGGTCTGCCAGTGACTGTGGTTGGGCATATGGGCTTGACGGTGCACAAACCAAACCCCCGCCAATCCTTGGTCTGTTGCAGCCAGCAGGATGTCGCCCAATGGCGAGGTTATTTGCTTTTGATAGAGCGTGGCGGCGGGCATGGTGGGTGATCGAAACGGGCTGGGCGTAGGTGTGAGAGACATCATAGTGGCCTCTCTACAATTGCCAGCATGCAAGTCAATCCTTCTATCTTCAAAGCCTACGACATCCGCGGTGTCGTTCCTGCCACCCTGAATGTTGAAGTCGCTGAAGCGCTCGGCCGTGCTTTTGGTACGCATGCTGCAGCCCATGGCGAAACTACTGTGGCAGTGGGCCGTGATGGCCGCCTCAGCGGGCCCTCGTTGATTGAAGCGCTGATTCGTGGCTTGGTGGCCTCAGGGATTCAGGTGATCGATGTGGGCGCCGTGACCACGCCCATGTTGTACTTTGCCGCCAGCACCTTGTGTAAAAGCGGTATCCAAGTGACGGGCAGTCACAACCCCAAAGACTACAACGGCTTCAAAATGGTGTTGGGCGGTCGCGCGATTTACGGTGACGAAATTCAAGGCTTGCGCGAGATCATGCAAACCGAGCGTTGGGTTCTTCAAGCGGGTGGCAGCGTCAAGCAGGTCGATGTCA
>JACCDM011626131.1_pt1 | contig 13721 bp, 12 predicted proteins | sample 7445851 | NCBI WGS metagenome assembly JACCDM01 (sample SAMN15323438, study PRJNA562643) | freshwater metagenome | isolation source: river surface water | place: USA:Blue River Watershed | collected 2017-08-16
CCTTGCAACGTTTCGGCAAGCAATGCGATTGCACCGATGGGAGTTTTGAGTTCGTGAGAGATATTCGCCACAAAATCGCGACGCGTTTCTTCTAGACGCCTGGCCTCGGTTCGATCTTCCAAAGTGAGCACCACGAAACCGTTGCCAAGCGGCGCTGCCGTTGCCTGAATCCAGAGTTTGGTTGCTCGACCGCCGGAGTTAATTTGGCACTCAACTGTTTTACTTTCGTTTGACTTACGGGCCCAGTCCACCAGATTGAGAAGCTCAACCTCGACCAGGGCTCGATCCTGCTGTAGACCAAATTCTTGAGCATTGGTGGTGGCCTGAATCATCACGTTGATGTCATTTACGACTACGGCAGCGGTGCCAAGGGCTTCGAGTACCTCGGCCGCTATGCCCGCATTCACTTCACCGTTGCCACTGTTCACTCTCTAAGACTATGCGGAATTAACCAGGTAAACTTTGCTGGAGGCCAGTAAATAAGCGGAATTCCGCCAAAATTCCGAGTTTGTTTGGCAATTGTTTACTTAGGGATGCGAGCGTTCATGTCAGATGAATTAGCAAGGGGCGACCGCATGCGTGAAGTATTCCAAACACAGTTGCAAGAAGTTCAGGTGCGCTTGGTCGAGATGGCCGAAGACACCGTTCGAATTATTGAGAAGGCGTCGAAGGCCTTCAACGAATCAAACGTGCAGCTAGCCGATGAAGCGATCGCCATTGCAGATCAAACAGGTAACAAGGCACTGGCTCTTGACGAACTGGTTATTCGAATTTTGGCGAAACAATCTCCAGTTGCTCGCGACCTTCGCATCCTGGTGTCGGCTCTGCGAATTTCTGCATCGCTCGAACGAATGGGCGCGCTTGCCGGACACATTGCTGCGATTGCCCGCTATCGCTTTCCGGGCTCTGCAGTTCCTGCAGCACTTGCCGCAACTTTCAAAGAGATGGGTTCACTAGACGTTGAACTCGCCAAGAAGTGCGTGCAGATCTTAAAAAACACCGATGTTGACCAGGCTCGTCAGATTCAAGCCGAAGATGCTCGTGTCGATGAACTACACCGACACGTTTTTGATGTGGTACTTGCCGACGACTGGAAAGAAAACGCAATGTTTACCGTTGACGTAACTTTGGCGTCGCGTTACCACGAGCGCTTTGCCGACCACGTAGTAGACATCAGCGCGAAAGTTTCCTACCTCACCACCGGTGAGTGGAACGAAACCGAGTAGTTTTACTTCTTTCCTTGTGCCGCGACTGCAGCAGCGCCAGCGGCAGCAGCCTCTGGGTCTAGGTATTCCCCGCCCTTTACCAGCGGCTTGAAGTGCTCGTCCAACTTGTAAACCAATGGAATGCCGGTAGGAATGTTTAACTCGGCGATGTCATCATCCGAGATTCCATCAAGGTGCTTAACCAATGCTCGTAGCGAGTTTCCGTGGGCGGTAACCAAAACGGTTTTGCCCGATTTTAGGTCTGGCTGGATGTCGCTCATCCAGAACGGAAGCATGCGCTCTAGAACATCTTTCAGGCATTCGGTCTTAGGTATCTCGTTTAGGTCTGCGTAGCGCTCATCGTGAGCCTGTGAGTACTGGTTGTTGTCATCGATCGGTGGTGGTGGCACATCGAAGCTTCGGCGCCAAATCTGGAACTGGTCCGCTCCGTACTCGGCCAAAGTCTGAGCCTTGTCCTTTCCCTGCAGAGCGCCGTAGTGACGCTCGTTTAGGCGCCAGTCGCGCTTGACGTCGATCCAGGAGCGGTCTGCTGCATTGAGAGCAATGTGCGCTGTGTTGATGGCTCGCTTGAGGCGTGAGGTGTAAAGCAAGTCAGGCTTTAGACCTGACTCAGCTAGAAGCTCGCCGGCACGCTTAGCCTCGGCGCGACCCTGGTCGCTCAGGTCAACATCAACCCAACCGGTAAACAGGTTCTCCTGGTTCCAAACACTGTTTCCGTGGCGCAACAAGATCAAGGTGTACTTAGCAGTCATGAGTTCATATTAGTCAGCGATAAGTTAGAAGCCGTGGCTGCCAAGAAACCAATCGGATCGATCACTCGAGGCACCACCAACCCCAATCGACTTCGTCGTGTGGATCGCTACATCGCCACCCTTCCGGTAGTTCGTAAATCCAACGCAGTGGTGGTAGACCTCGGATTTGGTGCTTCGCCAATTACCGCCATCGAGCTGCTCAGCCGGCTGCAGAAAGTGAATAATTCAGTTCATGTGGTTGGCATCGAAATTGAGCGTGAACGCGTGGAACGCGGACTCGAAGTATCTTCAAATAATTTGCACTTTATGCATGGCGGATTCGAAACACCTCTTCCATCACAATTCGTATCTGCCGATTTGATTCGCGCTTACAACGTGCTGCGTCAGTATGACGAATCGGAAGTTGCAGCAGCATGGCAGACCATGCAATCACGATTGTCGAGCGATGGAATCTTAGTTGAAGGTACCTGCGACGAAATCGGCAGGCTTTCGAGTTGGGTCACTCTAAATCGCCAGGAACCGATTTCCTTTACTATTTCGCTGCGACTTTCTGGCCTGGACATACCAAGCAAGGTAGCCGAACGTCTGCCTAAAGTATTGATTCACCGGAACGTGCCTGGAGAAAAGATTTTTGATTTTCTAAATGCTCTAGACAAAGCTTGGAAAAATAATTCGGCACTTGGCGTTTTTGGAGCATCGCAACGCTGGATTTCAGTTTGCAAGGAAGTGCGCAACCAAGGATGGCCCCTGGTTGGCGATTCAAAGCGTTGGAAACTCGGGGAAATCAGCGTGGACTGGAAAGCGGTCGCACCGAACTAAATCTTTGGTAGCTCTGCTCTGGCGTCGTCTTCGCTCATGCCAGATGCACACAGTAAGTCCACCAGCATTGGGCGAAGCAGAAGCAGAACGCTCGCCTCTTGAAGTTGATCAGCAATGCCATGCTGCTTTGGGTCGAGTTGATGAATGATCTCCACGAACTTTTCCTGAGCACGGTGACGAAGCGCCGGCTCATCCATACCTTCTGCCAAATCGGCGACTCCGGCAGCTATCTGATCCAGCAGATCCGCCAGGTATGGACGTTTCTGCCCGTCACGAATTAGAAAATCAATGCGACGGACCACCACGCGCAGGTTACGCATAGCCAGATCCATGCCCCTCAAAACGCGCACCTGACCGGTGAGGTCATCGCGGAACTTGCGCATAAACGGTGAAATTCGGCTAATCGAAATGGCACTGTCTAGTGACATGCGCCAGTTATCGATTAGTGGCTGCGTGCGGCGAACCTCCTTGAGCGCCTCATCGGCGACGGCAACATTTGATTCCAGCAGTGCCCTTCTCAGAGCGAGAATCGAACCGAGGAAAGCGTCGAAAAGCTTGTCGGCATCCTTGATGGCCATGCCGCGAGGGTTGCGAGGAATCAGAGCAGTAAAGATGAGTGCAATCAATCCACCGACAATTCCATCGACGCTGCGCATAAACACTCCACCATCGGGTGCCTGCAGTAAGTGAACCAGCATCGACTGAATGCCGACAGTCAGCGCGAACGCGGAACTTGAAGTTATGAAGCGAGCCAGCACAAGTGAAATCAATAACGTGACTGCCATCTGCCAAATACCTTGACCGAAAGAAATCAACAAAGTTTCGCTCAACGCAATACCAAAAATCATTCCAACAGCAGTTTCAATAACTCGCCTAGGTCTAGCATCGCGAGTGAAACCGAGCGCGGTAATTGTTACAGTCACCGAGAGCAGTGGCACTTCGTGACCGAGCACATAACGTGAAAAAGCATATGCCGCCACCGCGGCAAGAATAATTTGAAGCGTAGGTGGAAGAGATTCAATAACTCGTTGCGCAGAGTTTTTGAAACTCCAATGCAATCGAGGTTTTTTCATTTCATCGTCCTAGTAGATTTTTGCGCTTTTCTGCAAGGTTAGCCGCCATGCCTGCTGTCGGCGGAACAATGGTCTCCTGATTCGCAGCGATTTCACCAAACTCGGAACGCACGAACAATGGCGCTTTTTCATCAACGTTTCTTCCGATCACAGCGAGCGCGATTGGGCCGAGTTCAAAGTGTTGCCCAATACTGGTGATTCGACCTATTGCGTTATCGGTACCACTGACAAAAACTTGGTCGCCGGCTGCGGCGAGCGCGTGACCTGAGCCATCCAGGTGCAGCAAAACTAATCGACGTGGTGGGTGCCCGAGGTTATGCACCTTGGCCACCGATTCCTGCCCTCGGTAGCAACCCTTGGTCAGGTGCACTGCACTGCTTAGCCAATCGAGCTCGTGCGGCAACGTCTTGTCATCTAACTCATTCGGTTGAGCTGGGCGATGCGCCGCCACGCGCAGGGCCTCCAGCGCCAGACTGCCCGCCTGCCTGGTTTCCGACAGGAGCTTCTCCATAGCGTCGCCGCAAACTAGTGATTCAAAGTAGTCCCAGGTCTCGCCTTTTTCGGCTGCATAGCGCACACTGCCAACTGGCTCGTCAGCCCAGGCATCTCGCCACACCAGCTTTGAAAGACCCTTACCGAAGCTGGCAACCACCCGAAAATCCGCTGCAGCAACTTTTACTTTGCTCCTGAAAATCATTTGATCGAGCCAAGCTAAAAGTTTGTCTCGTTGATCATCCGCAACAATCAAAAGAGTCTCGCCTTCACCCTCGATTAGGTGAACGTTTTGTTCAATTCGGCCCTGGGCGTCCAGGAGTAACCCTTCGGCGCTGTCACCGACAGAAAGCTTGGAAACATTTTGTGAAAGCATCGAGTTCAACCAGGTGAGACGATCGTCACCGGTTACAGAAATAACTGACTTGTCTTCGAGAACTACGATGCGGTCACCCGCCAGCAAATCTCGTTGCTCAACTAGTGGATTATCAAAGTGACTGTTAGGCAATACGTTCCAAACGAGCCGATGCGTGTGGTTTTAAATCACTGCCAGGCATTGCGATTTCCCAAACCCAAAGCAGTGCATTTTCTACCAGGCCATAAAGTCGTGTGCTGTGACGGTAGTACTTGGCTCCATCAAAAGCGGTTCCGGCGAATGACGCAAGGTCTACGCGAGCGCCTTTAATTTTGCCGTTGTAAAGCTCGGCAGTGCCACCCGGATGCAGGGTTGAAACTTGAATATCAAAGCCACCTTCTGCGTTGCGAATGGTTTCCAAATCTTCACGAGTCTTGATTGACAATTCACCAACACCAGGCAGAAGTCCCGGGCCGGCATCAGCGGCTTCAATCTTTCGGGCGAGACGCCAGTAACCCAATTCACTCGGCAAAGCTGTTTCTTTGTCGTCCATTAACTGTGCCGACGAAACATAGGTAAGAACGTTGTGTCCGTCGTGAGAGAACTCAACGCGTTGTTTAAATTCGTGCTCGGCACCATCAAAGCTGATTACGCCAGTGCCTTCCCAAGTGCCGACTAAAAAGGCGAATGGGGTTAGTTCAAGCGGTAGATCTTCGGGAAGAACGAACAACTACTTCTGGCCTTTAAAGAGCTTGTAAAGAACCAGCGCTGAAAGGCCAGCAATAGCCAAAGACGCGAGAACCAAAAGGCCGGTAAAGAAAATTTCTAGCGAGAGCTTCATAGCCTCAAGTTTAGCCTTGGAGCCATTCATAGGCTGTGGCGGCTACCAAAATCAGGTAACTGCCGCCACCAACATAAGCGAGGCGACGAACAAATCCAGCCGGCTCAGACCGGAACAACTGAATCAGTGAGACCAGCGCCAGAGCCCCAGCCAACACGGCGGCAAATGGGCCAAGTAACTCGGGTTTCGGGAAGGTCAAAACCAAGATTATGGTGGCAACCAGGACAAAGACCCAGATGGTGACGATCTCGAGCCAGTTCTGCTTCATGCTCCAATTATGCTTGAGATAGCAATTTGGGAGAGAAATGGCACAGATACTTATTCTCTCGGCAGCGGCCGAAGGTGACATGCTCCCTGCGCTCGGACTACTCTCCCACCGCGTGAGAACAATTCCAGCGGAACCAGCCTCATTGATTAACGCTCCAATTTCAGACTTGATTTTTCTTGACGCTCGTAAGGATTTAGCTTCAGCTAAGTCTCTAGCTAAAATTTTGCAAACCACTGGGCTGAGCACTCCACTTGTAGTTGTGGTCACCGAAGGTGGCCTCGCCGGAATTTCGGCGGAGTGGGGTGCCGCCGACATAATTCTCGAGAGTGCTGGTCCTGCCGAAATTGATGCTCGCATTCGTCTAAATATCGCCCGAGCACAATTTGCCCACAGTGCAGATGAAGTTAGCGCAACTGGAATTGTCATCGATGAGGCTAGTTACTCCGCTCGACTAAACGGCAAGCCGCTCGACCTGACTTTCAAAGAATTTGCACTACTTAAGTTCTTGGCGGGAAACCCCGGCCGAGTATTTACCCGAGACCAATTGCTTAGCGAAGTTTGGGGTTACGACTACTTTGGTGGCACGCGCACGGTAGATGTGCACATCCGTCGTCTTCGCGCCAAACTCGGTGACCTCGAATCGATGATTGGCACTGTCCACAACGTTGGCTACCGATTCATGGTTGAGGCTGAAGGCGAATACGCGCGTTAATAAGTAGTTTCCCCAGAGTTAGTCATTCGTGGCAAACTTGAACCTATGTCTGACGAAACCATGGCAATTGACCTACCGGCCAATTCCAACAACTTTCCGGACAATCGCTTTCTAGATCGAGAAATTAGCTGGTTGTCCTTCAACCAGCGCGTTCTTGAACTGGCTGAGGACCCAAATCTCTACCTTTTAGAGCGGGTCAATTTCTTGAGTATCTTTGCCTCTAACCTCGACGAATTCTTCATGGTTCGTGTGGCTGGCCTAAAGCGCCGCATTGCCACCGGACTAGCAGTAACCGCGAGTTCTGGTTTGAGTCCGTCCGAGGTGCTAACTCAGATCAGCCAAGAAGCTCACCGATTGCAGGAGCGCCACGCAAAAGTATTCATCGAACAACTCGAGCCAGCGCTTCGCGCAAACGGCATTCGCCTAGTGCGTTGGAATCAGCTCGATGACCACGAAAAAGCTGCGCTACACACCTACTTTCAATCTCAGATTTTTCCGGTACTGACACCACTTGCCGTAGATCCAGCACACCCATTCCCATACATTTCTGGCTTGTCGCTCAACCTTGCGGTTGTCGTTAGAAATCCACAAAACGAAAAAGAATTATTTGCCCGTGTAAAGGTTCCGCCACTTCTACCGCGCTTCGTCCGCATTCCAGGTAGTACTTCGGTGCACGACGCCCGTTACGTGAGCCTTGAAGAAATCATCGGAGAATTCATTGGTCAGCTTTTTCCTGGCATGGAAATCTTGCAGCACCACACTTTCCGCGTTACTCGAAACGAAGATCTCGATGTTGACGAAGACGAAGGCGAAAACCTGCTCGTAGCCCTCGAAAAAGAATTGCTGCGTCGACGTTTTGGCCCTCCAGTTCGACTCGAAGTTGCAAACGACATTAATCCAGAAGTGCTCGATCTTTTGATGCGTGAGCTTGACATCACCCACGAAGATGTCTACAAACTGCCTGCCCCACTTGACCTAACCGGACTCAGCGAAATCGCGTTCTTGAAGCGTCCAGAACTGCACTATCCACCGCACCCGGTAATTACAAACCGATATCTTCATGCTGGAGAAGACGAGAGCATCGACATTTTTGCTCAAATCCGTCAGCGTGAAATTTTGCTGCACCACCCATATGAGTCATTCACTACACGCGTTGTTTCGTTCTTGCAAGCGGCCGCAGCCGACCCTCAGGTGCTTGCTATTAAGCAAACCCTCTACCGCACCAGCGGTGACAGCCCAATTGTGGATGCCCTGATTGACGCGGCAGAAGCCGGCAAACAGGTACTTGCGCTAGTTGAAATCAAGGCCCGCTTCGACGAGCAGGCCAACATCTCATGGGCTCGCAAGCTCGAGCAGGCTGGCGTGCACGTGGTTTATGGAATCGTCGGACTCAAGACTCACTGCAAGCTGGCCCTAGTGATTCGCCAGGAAGGTAGCGCGCTTCGTCGCTACTGTCACATCGGAACCGGAAACTACAACCCAAAGACCGCCCGTTTCTACGAGGACTATGGAATTCTCACTGCACGTGAGGCAGTTGGCGAAGATTTAACTCGCTTATTCAATCAACTTTCTGGTTACGCTCCCGACGCAACTTTCAAGTCACTTTTGGTTTCCCCAAACGGCGTGCGTGACGGACTCATCGCACACATCGATCGCGAAATTTCTTTCAAGCAAGAAGGTCGCGATGCACGTATTCGCATCAAAGTTAACTCGCTGGTAGATGAGCAAATCATCGACGCACTTTACCGTGCATCAAATGCCGGTGTTGCCGTCGAAATTTTGGTTCGCGGTATGTGCGCATTGCGTCCCGGTGTTCCTGGGCTAAGTGAAAACGTGAAGGTTCGTTCAGTACTGGGTCGTTACCTAGAGCACTCACGTGCATTTACTTTCAACGGCGGCGGTGACCCGGCGGTTTACATTGGTTCTGCCGATATGATGCACCGTAACTTGGACCGTCGAGTTGAAGCTTTGGTGCGTCTTGTGCAACCAGATCACATCCGCGACATCAATGAGCTGTTTGATTTGGCAATGTCTGACCAGGTTGCATCATGGCACCTTGACTCAGAAGGTAAATGGTCGCGTCACCAATTTGCAGAAGGTGGCGTGCGCCTTACTGACGTTCAGGACCAAATCATGAAAGACGTGCACGCTAAGCGAAACGCTCGATGAGTCCAGTAGTAGCAGCCGGCGCCATTCTTTGGCGCATCGAAAATAACGAACTTAAGGTCGCGATCATTCATCGCGCTCGCTATGACGACTGGAGTTGGCCAAAAGGCAAACTCGACAAAGGTGAAACAATCGCTCAGGCGGCAGTGCGCGAAATTCGAGAAGAAACCGGGCTCAAGGTAACCCTCGGAGTTCACCTAGCCGAGATTAACTACCGAATGCCTAACGGGGGCGACAAACAGGTGCACTACTGGGCTGCTAATGTCAGCGACAAATCTCTAGCCGCGAGCAAATTCAAACCAAGCGAAGAGGTCGCCAAGGTTGACTGGAAGACAGTGGCACAGGCACGCAAGCTACTCTCCTACGAATTCGACTATGTTCCGCTCAATAACTTGGTGGCGCTTTTTGACGCCGGACTACTGGCAACCAAGCCTCTAATTGTGCTTCGTCACGCAAAAGCCATGGCTCGTTCCGATTGGCGGGGCGGCAAAGTCGTTGATGATGGTCGTCGCCCGTTGCACGATTTCGGAAAGCAGCAGGCAAAGTCACTAATCCCGACAATTGCAGCGTTTGGGCCAAAGCAAGTGGTCACCAGCCCGTGGAAGCGTTGTAAAGACACAGTCGCTCCCTACGCAATTAAGAAAAAACTGGCGATTATTGAACGGCATCAACTCAGTGAACTAGGCAATGCAAAACGACCAAGTCGCACCAGTGACGTAATTCAAGATTTTGTTTTACGTAACAAATCGGTTGTAATTTGCTCACACCGGCCGTCGCTACCTACGATTCTGAAAACGCTTTCTACTTACGCTCCACTAAATTTGCGCAAGCAGATCAACGATGCAACTAGCTTGCGCCCAGGGCAAATGTTGGTAGCCCACATAAATCGCACTGGCAAGAAGCCGCGCGTCGTGGCTGTTGAACTTCAAGAGTCTTTACTCAAAGCCGAATAAACTGGCTCGGTGAAGAAAACCCCAAGAGCAGCAGCGCCAGCACTATTAGCAGTAGCAGTAGTTTGGGGTGCAGCTTTTGTGCTGATGAAGCCTGCAATCGAGCAGCAGCCGTTCTACGATTTTCTAGCCTCGCGTTTCACTCTCGCTACACTTGCGATGATCATTTTTCGACCACGGGTGCTTCGCGAATTGGATTGGGACCTAATCAAGCGTGGAATCCCTCTTGGCCTGTTGCTTGGCCTCGGGTACATCACTCAGACCATAGCACTCGAGCTAACCACCGCGGCAATTACCGGATTCCTAACCGGTCTATACGTGGTGCTGACTCCCGTACTGGCATTTTTCATATTCAAGAAAAGGCTCGACCGACGTGTGCTAATCGGTGTAGTGCTAGCCGTAATTGGACTTGGGCTGCTTTCGATTAATGGCTTAACAGTTGAAGCTGGGCAGCTCTGGGGTATTGCTTGCGCCATCTTCTTTGCGGCTCACATTGTTGCGCTCGGTGCTTGGTCTCCAGGAAAGAACGTTTACGCACTTACCGTTTTGCAACTTGGCACAATGGCAGTAATCAACTGGGTTGGCGCCTTTGTCAATGACGGCAGCTACCAAGCGCCGACTAATTGGGATGTCTGGTTTGCAGTCATATTCACGGCAGTGCTGGCCACCGCGGTCGCGTTCTTTGTGCAGACTTGGGCTCAATCACTCATGGACGCATCGAGAGTGGCAATTATCCTGACCACTGAAATCGTTTGGGCTGCGGCCATTTCAGTAGCCGCTGGACAAGAAGTTCTCAGCGCCAAAACCATTGCCGGAGGATTGATCATGTTGGCCGCAATGTTCATCGTTGAGTGGCCTACCAAAAAAGGTGACCCACTCGCCCAAACACACTTCGCCTAAACGCGAACGGCCTCAACCAAGAACGCCTGCTCTGGAGCCAGCACCGGAGTTTTCAAACCAACCTGCGCGAGGGCAGCACCACTCAGCGTCACTCCATCAAACCAGTGCGGCGCTTTTCTGCCAATCCAGAAAGCAGCACCTGCTGGCTCAACCAACTTGACTCGATAGTTTGCCGCGGCCTCTAATCCGAGTAGCTGCAGTGTGTTTGGCAAACTTCCCGCTGTTGCTTTGAGAGCCGCGTAAGCAAAAATCGCCTTTGACTTATCTTGAGCGACAACACCGTGCAAGAAAGCCTCATCGTTTGGCTGCTCCACGCGAATCATTTTTCCACTGTGCAGAAGATCGCGGTTTGCCTTGTAATAATCAGCCCACGATTTTAGAGATGCAATTTCTTCATCTGTGCATCCAGTGATATCCCACTCGATACCTGCGTGACCAAACAATGCGGTCACTGCGCGGAAAGATAGAGAGTGAGTGCGGTGCGAAGTGTGAGCCGTGGTTGGTCCGATGTGCGAACCAAGTAGCTCAGGTGGAATAACAGTCTGCGTGTAGCGCTGAATGTACTGACGCTCCAGCGCATCGTTGCAGTCTGAAGTCCAGAAGCGATCCGAATGCATGACCATGCCTAGGTCGATTCGGCCACCACCCGAAGAACAAGATTCGATTTCAAGCCCTGGGAAGCGCGACTTCAATTCGTCAAACAAGCGGTAAATCGCCAAAGTCTGGTTGTGAACCGCAGCGTGCCCGAGGTGACCAGGCTCAACCAAGGTTCGATTGTGGTCCCACTTGATGTAAGAGATTTTGCATGATGAAAGCACTTCACTTACTTGCTCAAGTACGTGCTGGTAAGCGCCCTCGTGAGTTAGATCCAGCACCTGTTGGAATCGACCCTCCGGAGGCAGGCGGTCACCAACCTGAAGCGTCCATTCAGGGTGAGCACGATACAAATCAGAGTCCACCTGAATCATCTCGCCCTCGAACCAGAGGCCGAATTCAATCCCCCGAGCCTCAAGCACATCGGCTAGCGGCTTCAAGCCATTTGGCCAAACTTCCTTGGCCACTACCCAGTCACCGAGACCTGAGCTGTCATCGCGACGAGACCCAAACCAGCCGTCATCCAGCACGAAGCGCTCAACGCCCACGGTCTTGGCAACGTCAGCCAGCTCGGTCAACTTTTGGAGATTGTGATTGAAGTAAACCGCTTCCCAAACATTCAAAGTAAGTGGACGAGGTTTGATGTTCGTCGGGTGATTAGCTCGAGAACGCAGCCAGCGATAGTGACGATCGGTGATGCCGTCAATGCCCTCAGACGAGTAGGCAGCAGCAATTGTCGGAGCCGAGTATGAATCTCCTGAATTAAGAATCATTTCACCAGGAAGCAATAATTCTCCGGCTGCAATGGTGGTTCGACCGGTTGGTTGTCGTTCAATCAGATGACGCGAATTTCCACTCCAGAGCAAACCGACGGACCAAACTTCACCCTGCTGGTAGTTGGCCCCTTTGGTCATCGCCAACTGAGCGATTGTGTAATCGTGACTACTGCGGCCCTCGCGCACTTCACGTGCCCAGGTGCCGGTTTGGATTTCACGTCGCTGTGGTTGACGCTCCTTTATCCACGCTCCGGTGTAGTCGAGGCTTTCAGAAACTCGTTCAGGAAGCGGAAGCCAGGTATTGAATTCTGTAACCTCAAAATCTGAAGCTCCGGTATTAGTGATGGTTTGGTTCACGAGTAGAACACCAAATTGATTCAACTCAAAAGTCGCCTCTATTTGTAACCCGGCATTTTTATCCGCAGCTTTCACAAAGACAGTGTTCGCGCTTTGCCTTGCTTCAATAATTTCAAACTTGGTTGACCAATCTTTACCGGCACGATGCCCGAGCAATGCTGGACGTCCTAGGAAACCCATCGAGTTTTCGCGCCATAGGCCTGGCTTAATCGGAGCGTCTAAATCGGCGTGCGGAACCGGATCCGTCACTGCCCTTAGTAGGTCATCGGTTGATTCAATTGGCCCAAGATCGGCACCCCAGTGCAGAATCGAGGGTGAACCAGAGGTTAGGTCAATGACTACGGCTGAGCCGCTTGCCGACAGCGCGAATACGTTATTCATAACCCTCCAAAGATACTGGCTCAAATCAAGTCGTTACCACGTATCTGATTACTTATAAACGCATTCCGAGAGACACCCGGTGGCTAGTCTGAAATCACCGGCAAAGGAGCAAGATTGAGCAAACAATTTCCAAAAGATTTCGTCTGGGGCGTAGCCGCGGCTGGACACCAAATCGAAGGATTCAACACGCAAAGTGACCTCTGGTTCTGTGAGAACCTACCTGGCAGCGTATTCATGGAACCATCGGGAATTGCCTGCGATTCATACAACCGCTGGGCAGAAGACTTAGACATCGTCAAAGAAATCGGCGTAAATAGTTACCGCATGAGTATCGAGTGGGCTCGCATTCAGCCAACCGAAGACACCTTCGATGACAAAGAATTTGCGCACTACGAAGCGGTGATCGATGGCTGCATAAAGCGCGGACTAAAAGTAAACCTAACCATGAATCACTTTGCCTCGCCACACTGGTTTGCAGCGAAAGCGGGTTGGCTAAATCCGCAGGCTCCAGAGCTCTTCGCAAAATACTGTGCCGAAGTTGCAAAGCGCCTTGGTGAAAAAGTTGACTACATCGTCACCTTCAATGAGCCAAACATATCTCAGCTACTGGGGACCTTCAATTTGCCCGCGTTTGTTGCCGAAGCAAATGCTCGCACTCTAAATGGCGCAGCAGAAAAAGCTGGCGTTGAAATATACCGCTGCTCAAACGTAATGCTTGAAGAAGATTATGTTCCTTATGGTAAGGCAATGGAATTGGGACACTCTGCAGCCGTAAAGGCAATCAAAGCAGTGCTTCCTAACAAACCGGTTGGTTTAAGTATTGCTATGTTGGACGACGTTTTGGAAACTCCTGAAACCGATCCAACCGTTCGCGATGCGAAACGTGAGTTCGTCTACGGACCTTGGCTGAGATTAGCCAAGCACGATGACTTCATGGGAGTTCAAAACTACGAACGCTTGGTCTACGACGCGAATGGTCCATTGCCAGCACCCGAAGGTGCACGTAAAACCGGTTTCGGTAATTTACTGGATGCAACATCACTGGCTAACTGCATCGAA
>JACCDM010432041.1_pt1 | contig 13713 bp, 13 predicted proteins | sample 7445851 | NCBI WGS metagenome assembly JACCDM01 (sample SAMN15323438, study PRJNA562643) | freshwater metagenome | isolation source: river surface water | place: USA:Blue River Watershed | collected 2017-08-16
CATCGACGCTGCCGCAGAAACGCACATCCAGATGCAGGCGGCCCTGCGATGCCGCGTGTTCGCGTAGCAGCGGGAGGGCGTCGTCATGGCTGGCGTACAGGGGCAGCACGTGAGCGCTGTCGTCGAAGGCCACGGCGAAGACCTGCTCGAGTCCCGCCTGCAGCGCCTCGATCTGAGGCGCCAGGCGCGCCTGCGCCTGACGTTCGGCCCACAGCAGCTTCTCGCCGAACTCGGTCAGGCGCGCCGCCTGACCACGCTCCCACAGCACGAGGCCGCGCCCCAGTTCGGTCTCCCAGCGTTTGAGTTCACCCCAGGCATGGCGGTAGGACTGCCCCAGGCGCCGCGCCGCGCCCGAGATCGAGCCCTCGTCCCGCACCGCCTGCAGCAGGTCCAGCAGCGGGTGGTGGATGGTGCCGTCCTTCGATGGACGGCCCAGGGCGTAGGAGAGCTCGATCTGTCGCACCGGGCAAGTATCGGCCATGGCTTATGCATCCACCTTCATAACTCGCAAATACCCGTTCAAGCCAGGTGCAAGCCCTCCTATGATCCGACGCCCCATGACCACCTATACCGAGAGCGCCGCCACCGCGCTGCGGCTCATCACCGATCTCGACCCCACGCTCCTGGCCATCGTCGGCCGGTCGCTGGGTGTGAGCGCCACGGCCTGTGCACTGGCCTGCGCGGGCGGCCTGTTGCTCGGGGCCTGGCTGGGCGTGGCGCGCTTTGCGGGACGCGGCGCGGTCCTCACGGTGCTCAATACCTTGCTGGCCGTGCCCTCGGTGGTGGTCGGTCTCATCGTCTATCTGCTGCTGTCACGCTCCGGTCCCTTGGGTTTCCTGGGGTGGCTGTTCTCGTTTCAAGCCATGGTGCTGGCGCAGGCGGTGCTGGTGCTGCCGGTGGCTGCGGCCCTCACCCGCCAGGTCATCGAGGACGCCGAGACGGCGCATGGCGAGCAGCTGCAGTCCCTGGGCGCCAGGCGCGCGCTGCGCGGTTTGCTGCTCGCATGGGACGAACGCTTTGCGCTGCTCACGGTGGTGATTGCCTGCTTCGGCCGCGCGATCTCCGAGGTGGGCGCGGTGATGATCGTGGGCGGCAACATCGACGGCTTCACCCGCGTGATGACTACCGCCATCGCGCTGGAAACCAGCAAGGGCGATCTGCCGCTGGCGCTGGCCCTGGGGCTGGTACTGCTGGTGGTGGTGCTGCTCCTGAATACCGCCGTGTCGCTGCTGCGTCGCTGGCGCGTGGGGCGGACCGAGGCCGCTACGCCGCCCCTGCAGGTGTCCGCATGAACGACGCGATCGAGCTGCAGGACGTGGGCGTTCGCTTTGGTTTCGCCGTGGCCCTGGCGGGTGTGACGCTGCGCATCGAACGCGGCGAGCGCGTGGCCTTCATCGGGGCCAATGGCAGCGGCAAGAGCACACTGCTGCGCGTACTGCATGGCCTACAGCGGCCCACGCAGGGCACGGTGCGCTGCGCTGAAGGCTTAAGGCCGCAGGCCATGGTCTTTCAGCGCCCGTACATGCTGCGCACGAGCGTGTTGACCAACGTGACACTGGGCCTGTGGCTGCGGGGCACGCCCTGGCGGCAGGCGCGCGTGCAGGCGCAGCAGGCACTGGCACGCATGGAGCTTGCTGATCTCGCCAGGCGTCATGCGCCAGCCCTCTCTGGCGGGCAGCAACAGCGCCTAGCCCTGGCGCGCGCCTGGAGCCTGCAACCCCAGCTGCTGTTGCTGGACGAGCCCACGTCGAGCCTCGATCCGCACGCCAAGCGCGAGGTGGAGCGCCTCATTGAGGAATTCGCTGCGAGCGACGTGACGCTGGCCTTTGCCAGCCACAACCTGGGCCAGGTCAAGCGACTGGCCACCCGCGTGGTCTACCTGGAGCGCGGGCGTGTGCTGGCCGACCTGCCGGTGCGCGAGTTCTTCGAGGGGCCACTGCACACGGTGTCCCCGCAAGCCGATTTGTTTGTCAAAGGAGAACTGGGATGAAAGTCCTTCACGCCTTGCGCAGTGGCGCCCTCGCCATGGCACTGGCCCTTGTCGCTGGCACCGGCTGGTCGCAGTCGATCACGATGGCCTCCACCACATCGACCGAGCAATCCGGCCTGTTTAGCCACCTGCTGCCGGCGTTCAAGCAGGCGACGGGCATCGACGTGAAGGTGGTGGCGGTCGGCTCGGGCCAGGCCATCGACATGGCGCGCCGGGGCGATGCCGACGTGCTGTTCACGCACGACCAGCCTGCGGAAGAAAAATTCGTCGCCGACGGCTTTGCCGCGCGCCGCTACCCGGTGATGTACAACGACTTCATCCTGGTCGGCCCGAAGCACGACCCAGCGGCCACGCGGGGCAAGGACATCGTCGTGGCGCTCAAGAAGGTGGCGACCTCGCAGGCGGCCTTCATCTCGCGCGGCGACAAGAGCGGCACCCACGCCGCCGAGAACCGGTACTGGACGCAGGCAGGCCTGGGCGCCGACCGGGGCAAGGGCTACCGCGAATGCGGCTGCGGCATGGGCCCGGCGCTGAACATCGCGGTCTCGGTCAATGGCTATGTGCTGGCCGATCGCGGCACCTGGCTGAACTTCAAGAACCGCGGCGACCTGGCCGTCCTGGTCGAGGGCGACCAGCGCCTGTTCAATCAATACGGCGTGATGGCCGTGAGCGCGCAAAAGCACCCGCACCTGAAGGCGGCGGACGCGCAGAAATTCGTCGACTGGGTGATCTCGCCGGCGGGGCAGCAGGCGATTGCCAGCTACCGCATCGGGGGCGAGCCGCTCTTTTTCCCGAACGCGGGCAGTGGCCGATAAGGCCCCAAAAATAATCCTCAATGCCTCCTTGATGCCGCAAAAGAGGCTTTAAGGCCTCTCTTGGCTCGGGCATCTCGGTCACAGCCCGCTTGCTCCGGCCGAATCGGCCTGTTACGCTCGTGTTCGAATCTGTTTGAATCTGAGCGAACAAGGAAGATCCGATGCCTTTTGATTTCTTCGGCGGCCGCAAGAAAGCCGTGATCGGCATGGCCCACATCGGCGCGCTGCCCGGCACGCCCCTGTACGACGCCAAGGGCGGCATGAACCGTCTCATCGACGGGGCGCTGGCCGATGTGGAGCGGCTGCAAGCCGGGGGCGTGGACGCGATCATGTTCGGCAACGAGAACGACCGGCCCTACCAGCTGCAGGCGCCCGCCGAGGGTGTGGCTGCCATGACGGCGGTCATCACCGCGATCAAGCCGGTGCTGAAAGTGCCTTTCGGTGTGAACTGGTTGTGGGACCCGTCGGCCAGCGTGGCGATCGCCACGGCCACCGGGGCCTCCTTCGCGCGCGAGATCTTCACCGGCCTGTTCGCCTCCGACATGGGCCTATGGAAGCCTGATGCGGCCACCGCCCTGCGTCTGCGCCGCAATCTGGGACGCGACGACCTCAAGCTCCTGTTCAACATCAACGCCGAATTCGCCGACACGCTGGACCGCCGACCGATCGAGCTGCGTGCGCGCAGCGCGGTGTTCTCCTCGCTGGCCGATGGCATTCTGGTGTCGGGGGCGCTGACCGGCCAGGGCGTGAACACGCCGGACCTGCAGCGCGTGGTCGAAGCCCTCGAAGGCAAGGTGCCGGTGTTCGCCAACACCGGCGTGACGCTGGACACCGTCGCAGGTATCCTGGCCCTGGCCGACGGCTGCATCGTCGGCACGCACTTCAAGGTCGACGGCGTTACCTGGAACGCGGTCGACGGCGACCGGGTCAAGCGCTTCATGGACCGCGTCAACAGCCTGCGCTGACCGGACACGCGTCCATGACCTGCGTCATCGGCCTGGACATCGGCACGACCTCGACGATCGGCATCCTGATCCGGATGCCGTCCGAGCGTCTTTCGCTGGCCAGCCGGCCCGTGACGCTGACGCACCGCCACGCAGGCTGGGCCGAGGAAGACCCGCAGCAGTGGTGGGCCAACGTCTGCGAGATCGTGCCGCAGCTGCTGGCGCAGGCTGGCGTGAAGGCCAGCGAGGTCAAGGCCGTAGGCGTCTCGGGCATGGTGCCAGCGGTGGTGCTGCTCGATGCGAACGGACAGCTGCTGCGCCCGAGCATCCAGCAAAGCGACGGTCGCTGCGCGCAGCAAGTGCAGGAGCTGCGGGAGGCCTTCGACGAGGCCGCCTTCACGCAACGCACCGGCAACGGCATCAACCAGCAGCTCGTGGCGGCCAAGCTGCGGTGGCTGCAGCGGCACGAGCCGCAGGTATTCGGCCGTATCCACACCGTCTTGGGCAGCTACGACTACATCAACTACCGACTCACCGGCGCACGCCGTGTCGAGCAGAACTGGGCGCTCGAAGCCGGGTTCGTGGACCTGGCCACCGGCCGCATCGCCGACGACCTGGTGGCTGCGGGCGGGATCACGACCGCGCAGGTCGCACCCTTCGCCTTCAGTCGCGAGGTGGTCGGCAAGGTGACGCCGCAAGCAGCGCAGGCCACCGGACTGGCGGCCGGCACGCCGGTGGTGGCGGGACTGGCGGACCATGTGGGCTCGGCCTGGGCCGCAGGCGTGCAGGGGCCGGGCGACATGCTGGTCAAGCTCGGGGGCGCCTGCGACATCCTGCTGGCGTCGCAGAGCGCGCGGCCTGACCCGCGCGTATTCCTGGACTACCACCCGGTGCAGGGGCTGTTCATGCCCAATGGCTGCATGGCCTGCAGCGGCTCGCTGCTCAATTGGTTCGCCGCGCAATTGGGCGCCGCCGCCGACGACCGCCCGGGCGCGACGCGTCACCAGAAGCTTGATCACTGGGCCGCGCAAGTTCCCGCGGGCAGCGACGGCGTGCGCGCCCTGCCCTATTTCCTGGGCGAGAAGACTCCCATCCACGACCCACTGGCGCGCGGCACCTTCACCGGCCTGGGACTGCACCACGGCCCGGGCCACCTGTGGCGCGCGCTGCTCGAAGGCATCGCCTTCGGCGTGCGCCATCACGTGGAGGTGTTCGACGAGATCGGCATGCCCGCCACGCGGGTGCTGACTTCCGACGGCGGTTCGGCCAGCGCCGTGTGGCTTCAAGTCATCGCGGACGTGCTGGACCGGCCCGTGCAACCACTGTCGGGCCACCCCGGCTCCTGCCTGGGCGCAGCCTGGATGGCGGCGCTGGGCACGGGCCTGAGCGACGATGCCCTGGGCGCGCAGGCCTTTGTCTCGCTGGCAGCACCCGTCGAGCCCCAGGCCGCGAACCGCGCCGTGTACGACGCGGCGTATGCCGAGTACCGCACCCTGTACAACTGCCTCAAACCCCTGTTCCACACCATGGGAGGGGCGTCATGACCGCTGAGTGCTCCGTGTGCGCCGTGGCTTGGGATGTGGATGGCACGCTCGTGGACAGCGAGCCCCTGCACCTGCGCGCGCTGCAGGCGGTGTGCCAGGCGCATGGCGTGGACATCCGCGACCACGGGCCCACGCCTTTCATCGGCGTGGCGATCGCCGATGTCTGGCAGCAGCTGGCGCCGCGCTTTGCGCGCGCGCTTGGACATCACCCCGACGGCGGCGAGCGGGCGTTTCGCGCCGGTGTCACTGCGCATTACCTGGCACATGCGCACGAGGTGCGGGTGCTGCCCGGCGCGCGCGCGGCGCTGGAGTACCTGGCCCGCGCAGGCGTTGTGCAAGCCGCCGTCTCCAATTCCGAGCGCGCCATCGTCGTGGCGAACTTGCGCACTGTGGGTGCGCACGCGGCTTTCAGCGCCATCGTCTCACTCGACGATGTGCAACAGCCCAAGCCCGCCCCCGAACCCTACACCCGCGCCCTGTCGATGCTGGGCGTACCAGCCGAATCAGCCTGGGCCGTCGAGGACAGCCCCAGCGGCGCACGTTCAGCGCGCGCAGCAGGCCTTCAGGTGCTGGTTGTCGGAGACGACCCGCAGGCGCGGGGGGAGTACCGCCTGCCCGGGCTCACGCAATTCGTGCCCTGGTGGCAATCCATCGCATCGCGAGGCCTGGCGGCCCCGCACGACATCACGCGGCAGGCCGCAAGGAGAGCGAACGCATGACATCGATCGTAGGCGTAACCGGCGGCGCGTCGGGCATCGGGGCGGCCATCTGCGCCGAGCTGGCGGCGCGGGGCCACACCGTCGTGGTCACCGACGTGGACGAGGCCGGCGCACGGGCCCTGGCCGCCAAGTTGCCCGGCGCCCAGGCCCGCGCGCTGGATGTGGCGAGCGCCGCCGCCTGCCGCGAGGCTGTCGCGGCCATTGAACGTGACGTCGGACCCCTGGCCGCCTGGGTCTCCAACGCGGGCGTCTCGCGCATGGCGCCCTTTCTGGACATCGACGAGGCCCAGTACGACTTCACGCTGGATGTGAACCTGCGCGGCCTGTTCTTCGCCAGCCAGGCCGCCGCGCGCGCGATGGCCACGCGCAAGGCCGGCTGCATCGTCAACATCGCCTCGATGGCGGGCAAGCAGGGACGCGTCCCCTTTCTCGCCGACTATGTCGCCAGCAAGTTCGGCGTTGTGGGCCTCACGCAGGCCATGGCCTTCGAGCTGGCGCCCCTGGGCATCCGGGTCAACTCGGTATGCCCTGGCTTCGTCGCCACCGACATGCAGGTGCGCGAGCTGGAGTGGGAGGCTCGCCTGCGCGGCACCGACCCCGCCAGCGTCAAGCGCCAATGGATCGCCGACACCCCCATGGGCCGGCTGGAGCAGCCGCAGGACGTGGCCCGCGTGGTGGCCTTCTTGCTGTCCGCCGACGCTGGCTTCGTCACCGGCGAGTCGATCGCCGTCAACGGCGGCGCCTTCATGGATTGATTCCGTACTGAGTTCCCTTCCCCCTGTCCCAACCTTTGAGGAGTATCCGGTCATGAGCATTTCCAGAACATCCCAGTTCCTGCGCCGTCATGCCACTGCCGTCGGCCTGGCCGCCTGCGCGCTGTGGGCCGCCGCGCCCGCGCAAGCGCAGACCGCGCGCGTGCCCGCGCCCGCCGCACTGGCCAGCAAGGGGTCCATCAACTACTGCGCGACGATCGACAACCCGCCGCGCGCCTACTTCGACGAGAAGCAACAGCCGATCGGCTTCGAGGTGGAACTGGGCACCGAGATCGCGGCCCGCATGGGTCTGAAGGTCAACTGGGTGCAGCTGAAGTTCCCAGGTCTGGTGCCGGCGCTGCAGGCGCAACAGTGCGACGCGATCATGCAGGAGCTGTTCATCCGGCCCGAGCGACTGGAGATCATCGACATGGTGCCCTTCTCGCGCACCGGCCAGCAGATCGTCGTGCGCCGCAGCGACAACACGCCTGGCACCACGCTGGAGGATCTCGGCGGCAAGAAGGTCGCCGTCCCCAACGGCACCACCATCCATAACCTGGCCCTCGAGGCGAACAAGAAACTGAAGGAATCGGGCAAGCCCGAGATCAACCTGGTGGTGCTGCCCACCACGACCGACACCTTCCAGCAACTGGCGACCAGCCAGGTCGATGCGGTGGGCACCACGTCCACTGCCGGCGCCTACTACGTGCGCCTGCGCCCGAACGACTTCAAACCCAAGGGCAACCCCTTCGGCCTGATCGGCACCGGCATCGGCATCCGCAAGGGCAACAACGACCTGACCAACGCGATCAAGCGCTCGCTTGACAGCATCGTGGCCGACGGCACCTACAAGAAGCTGATCGAGAAGTGGAACATGCAGGGGATGGAGCTCTGATGGGATTCGACTGGGCGTTTTTCATCGAACGCATCGTCAATCCCGGCGCGCCGTACCTGAGCGCCCTAGGCCGCACGGTCACCATGGCCGTACTGGCCATGGTCCTGGGACTCCTGATCGGGCTGGTGGTCGGTTTCGGCCGCCTGTCCCGGTATGGCGTGATCCGCGCGGCCTGCGCGTTCTATGTCTGGTTGATCCGAGGCATTCCGGTGCTGGTGCTGCTGGTCATGCTGTTTTCAGGCATGGCGGCAGCGGGTCTGTTCCGGTTCTCGGACATCGAGCTCCTGGGGATGAAGCTCACTGCGTCCTTCCAGGCGGCGGTGATCGGGCTGGCGATCCATGAAGGCGCCTACATGGCCGAGATCGTGCGCAATGGCGTGCAGGCGGTGGCGCGCGGGCAGGTCGAAGCCGCGCGTTCGCTGGGCATGAGTTCCTGGCAAGTCACCTGGCGCATCGTGATCCCGCAGGCGACCCGCGTCATCGTCCCCCCCTTCGGCAATGACTTCAACCACATGCTCAAGACCACTTCGCTGGCCAGCGTGATCGGCGTGCAGGAAATCTTCCTGCTCACCGAGGCGATGTCGGCCACGACCTTCAAGTCCTTCGAGCTGCTCACGGTGGTGGCGCTCAATTACCTGGTCCTCACCGCCATCTGGAACACCATCCAGGGCGTGATCGAGACGCGCCTGCGGGCCCATGAGATCGACCGGCCAGTGCGCACCTGGTGGCAAAGCCTGGTCGTCTACCTCTCGCCCACCCCGGGTAGCACGGAGCGGCGAGCATGAGCGGCGGCGATCGCAAGCCGCTGGTGCGCGCCCGCGATGTGCGCAAGCGCTTTGGCGAGACTGAGGTGCTGCGCGGCGTCGACCTGGAGGTGCAGCGCGGCGAGGTGCTGTGCATCATCGGCCCCTCGGGATCGGGCAAGAGCACCTTCCTGCGTTGCATCAACCAGCTGGAGACCTACCAGGGCGGGCGGATCTATGTAGGCGATGACCTGATCGGCTACCGGGAGTCGGGCGATCGCCTGCTGCCCCTGCCAAGCCGGCAGGTCGTCCTCCAACGACGTCATATCGGCATGGTGTTCCAGCAGTTCAACCTGTTCTGGCACATGACGGTGCTGGAGAACATCGTCGAGGCACCGGTGCGCGTGCTGGGCCAGCCCCTGGCGCAGGCGCGCGAGAACGCGATGCGCTTGCTCGATCGGGTGGGACTGGCCGCCAAGGCCGACGCCTACCCGATGAAACTCTCCGGGGGACAGCAGCAGCGAGCCGCGATCGCGCGCGCGCTGGCGATGAACCCGGAGCTGATGCTGTTTGACGAGCCCACCAGCGCCCTGGATCCGGAAACCACCGGCGAGGTGCTGGCCGTGATCTCCGAGCTGGCCTCCAGCGGCATGACCATGATCATCGTCACCCACGAGATGGGGTTCGCGCGCCAGGTTGCCGACCGTGTGGTGCTCATGGAGGAGGGGCAGATCCGCCACGAGGCCGCGCCCGAGCAGTTCTTCGGCGATCAGGCGCCGGCCCGCCTGAAGGCCTTCCTTTCCACGATCCACTGAACCCCTGAAGACACCGCTATGTCCACACCCGGCGCCATTGCCTCTCCCCACATCCTGGCGACACGCGCCGGCGAGCGCGCGCTGCGCGATGGCGGCACGGCCCTCGATGCCGCCATCGCCACCTGCGCAGTCCTCACCGTCGTCTATCCGCACATGTGCTCGATCGGCGGCGACATCCAGGCGCTGGTGGCGCTGCCCGATGGGCGCGCCCGCGCGCTCGGAGGCAGCGGCGCGGCAGCCCTCGCCCTGAGCGCACAAGCCCTGCGCGGTACCCATGCGTCCATGCCGATCCACGGCGTGCACCCGATCACGGTGCCGGGCGTGGTCGCCGCTTGGGCGGACCTGCATGCGCAAGGCGGTCAGCTGCCCTGGGCGCGCCTCCTGGAAGACGCCATCGCGCTCGCGCGTGACGGCGTGCCGGTGGCCGCCGCCCTCGGACGCGACCTGGACGCGCTGGGCGAGCGGCTCGCACGCGACCCGGGCCTGCGCGGCGTGTTCTTTCACGCCGACGGACGCGTCCTGCGCACCGGGGAGGTGCTGCGGCAACCCGCGCTGGCGGATAGCCTCACGCGCATCGCACAGGGCGGGCGTGACGCGTTCTACCAGGGCGAGGTGGGCGCGCGCTTCATCGCCGGTGTGCAGGCGCTAGGCAGCCTGCTCACGCGCGAAGACCTGGCACAACACCATTCGCGCTGGCTCGAGCCCCTGGCTACACGCTTCGGTCCCTACGAGATTCTCACGACGCCGCCCGTGTCACAGGGCCATGTGCTGATGCAGCTGCTGGCTGCGATGCGGCGGCTGGGTCTGGAGCAGGCCGATCCCTGCGGCGAGGCAGGCACTGTGCTCGCGCGCCTGTGCGCGCTCACCGCCGACCTGCGCGATCACCACCTGGGCGATCCCGAACACGCGAAGGTGGACCTGGAGTGGCTGCTATCGGAGACCGTGATCGAGGACCTCGCGCGCACGGCCACGGACCTCACGCGACCGATGCCGGTCACACCGCCACGTCCGCGCCCCAACGGCGACACGGTGGCCGTCGCAGCCCAGGACGCGCAAGGCCACTCGGTCACGGTCATCCAAAGTATCTTTCACGCCTTCGGCGCCGGGATGCTCGAGCCCGCCACGGGCATCGTCTGCCAGAACCGCGGCGCCGCGTTCACGCTGCACGATGGGCCTGCAGTGCTGGCCGGCGGCCGGCGCCCCCCGAGCACGCTCACGGCCTCTCTATTGCGTCGCGACGGGCGGGTCGAGGCGGCGCTGGGCTGCATGGGCGGCAAGAGCCAGCCGCAGATCCTCGCGCAGATCCTGATGCGTCTGTTGGCGGGCACGCCCGCGGAGCAGGCGCTGTCTGCGCCGCGCTGGGTGGTCGGCACCTTCGGCAAGGGTGACGAGAACGTGGTGCTGGCCGAGTCCTCGGTCGGCGAGCCCACACGCCAGGCGCTGTCGAAGGTGGGCCTGCCGCTGGTGATGGCCGCCGCGCGCGATGACCGGGCCGGCCATGTGCAGTTCGTGCGCCGACGCGGCGACGGCAGTTTCGAAAGCGCCACCGACCCGCGCGGCGACGGGCAGGCCTGATCCGCGCGCACCTCGCGACACCATGGCGACCCAGCGCAAGGCTCCCACCGCGGCTGCAGCCCGTGCCGCACTTCGCACGACGCAAGCGGCACTGCCCGCGGCGGTGCGCCAGCAACGCATCGTCGAACTGGTGCGGCGTGATGGCTATGTGCGCGTAGCCACCCTCGCCGAGCATTTCGGCATTTCGCAAATGAGTGCGCGGCGCGACCTGGACGCCCTGAGCGAACAGGGCTTGATCCAGCGCTCACAGGGCGCTGCAGTGGCCGTGCCAGGCAACGCCCTGGGCGGCGGCCTGCCGGCGGTGGGTGAGGCGGAGATGCGCGAGCAACAGTACGAGACGCGCCGGCGACGCCAGATCTTGGCCAAGCAAGCCATCGCCCGCAGCGCCGCGGCGCTGCTCTCGTCCGAGGACAATATCGCGCTGGACGTGGGCAGCACCGCGCTTACGCTGGCGCGTGAACTGGCCAAGCATGCCGGCATTCATGTGTTCACCAACCACCTGCGCGTGGCCAGCTTGCTGGCCGGTTCGCGCTGTGTCGTGCTGATGCCTGGCGGCATCGTGCGCGCGCAGGAGCTGTCGGTCTGCGGCCAGCAGGCGGTGGACGACGCCTCGGGCCGTTGGTTCAGCAAGGTCTTCATCGGCGTGGCGGGCCTCACCCAGGAGGGCGGCTTTGATTCCTCACCGGAAGACACACAGGTCAAGCGCGCTTACATCGAGCACGCCGACCAAGTGATCCTGCTGTGCGACGCGAGCAAGTTCGGCAAGCGCTCCCTGGTACAGGCGTGCGCGCTCTCTGAGATCGATATCCTGATCACGGACGCACCGCCGCCGAAGGCGCTGGCATCCGCGCTGGCGGCAGCGTCAGTGCGAGTGGTGGTGGCGGTCTGAAGGGCTGCTTCCGGGATACCCAGGCTCGGCGCTCAGTGGCTGTTCACCCAGTTCTCGACGGCAAGACCCGCGTAGTGGCGAAAATCCGCTTCGTTGTTGGTGACCAGCGTCACACCCAGCGCGATGGCGTGCGAGGCGATCAGCTTGTCCAAGGCGTCCTTGTGTCGTTCCCGGTTGGCCGCGCGTAGCGGCCAGCTCGGCGGGGATCCGAACGGCCTGCGAATTGCCGTTTTTGAATAGTTTGGTATGCGACACAGACCCCTCCTGGATGTACACGTACACCCTAACAGGAGTCCGGCGCCGCCGGCAACCCGTTTACTTCTTCGGCCGGTTGAACCAGTTGGCCAGCATGAACAGGCCAAAGACCACGAACATGATGATCAGGACGGTTTCGACTTTCATGGGTGTCTCCTTGCTTGGTGTGAATCGTTGGGTGCGGGCCGCAGCAGCGGCGCCATCAGGAACAGGGTGCCTGCCAGCAGCAGCAGCTCGATGACGTAGACGGCCTCATAGCCCGCCAGCGAACCCCAAGGGGAGGCTATCACGTCACGCAGGACGCCGCCCAGGCCCATGGCCAATCCCCCAGCGGTGGCCTGCACCGCGCCCCAGGCGCCCAGGGCCAGGCCGACCTGCTCGGGCGGCGCCATCTGCATGGTGGACGTGAGGGTGCCGTGGCCGAAGAGGCCGCCGCCCACGCCGATGAAGAAGGTCCCGGTGATGAACAGCGCAGGTGACGCCAGCGGCGCGGCGACGATGACCGCCGCGAAGGCGGGCAGGCCCACCAGCACCCCGCCCCGCGCCATGCGCCAGGGGTCGCCGCCGCGCCCGAGCACGCGGGAGGCCCAGGCAAATCCGATGAGGCCACCCAGGGCCAGCGTGGCGGTGAGGAAGGTGGTGGAGGACACCGACATGCCCAGGATCTCGCCGCCATAGGGCTCGAGCAGCACGTCCTCCATCGTGAAGGCCATGGTGCCCAAGGCCAGGGCCGCCAGCCGGCGCACCGCGCGGTCACGCCCCTTGAGCGCCTGCCAGGCGGTGCGAAAGTCCGGGTCGCCCTCCTGGCGCGCGCGCGGCTTGCGGTCGCGGCTACGCGCTTCCTGCTTCCACATCGCCGTCACATTGAGCACCAGCGTCATGACCGCGCAGGCCTGGATCACCTGCACCAGGCGGCCCGGCGAATACTCCGAGAGCGCTTCGCCGAAAATGAAGGCGCTGCCGATCGTCCCGATCAACAGCATCGAATACATGAAGCCCACCACCTTGGGATGGTCCTCGCGCGGCGCGAGATCGGTGGCCAGGGCCAGGCCCGTGGTCTGCACCGTGTGCAGGCCTGCACCTACCAGCAGGAAAGCAACTGCCGCCGCGCCATGGCCCACCCAGGCCGGTGCGTCGGCCGAGGCACCCGCGCGTGCGAGCACCAGCAAGGCAAAGGGCATGATGGCCAGGCCGCCAAACTGCAGCAGCGTCCCCATCCAGATGTAGGGCACACGCCGCCACCCGAGCTCGCTGCGGTGATGGTCCGACCGAAAACCGATCAAGGCACGCAGTGGCGCGAACAGCAGCGGCAGGGCCACCATGATCGACACGAGCGAGGCCGGCACGTGCAGCTCCACGATCATCACGCGATTGAGCGTGCCCACCAGCAGCACCAGCGCCATGCCGACGGATATCTGGAACAGCGACAGGCGCAGCAGGCGCGCCAGCGGCAGGTCGGGCGAAGCCGCATCGGCAAACGGCAGGAAGCGCGGGCCGAGCGACGCGATGGACTGCACCAGGCGCGAAGGTGAGCGGGAAGAACGCTGGGTCATGCAAGCCTCACATGAAAAAGGACCGGCACCGCAAGCGGCCCGGTCCCTGTCTCACACCGAGAATTACTTCTTGGCTGGAGGTGCTTCGGCCGGGGCGGCTGCCACGGCTTTCTGACCGCCATTGAGGAAGCCCTTCACCCAGTTGGTGTTGAGCGTCAGCGCGACGTGCACGCTGAAAGAGGCAATTGCCACAGCGGCAATGAAGACAGGAATGCCCACCGAGG
>JACCDM011317605.1_pt1 | contig 13707 bp, 6 predicted proteins | sample 7445851 | NCBI WGS metagenome assembly JACCDM01 (sample SAMN15323438, study PRJNA562643) | freshwater metagenome | isolation source: river surface water | place: USA:Blue River Watershed | collected 2017-08-16
AACCTTTTCTGTTGATCCAAAGGCAGGCGCCGTCACAACATAACGGTCATCGGTAAATGATTTCGAATCAATCTGATACGCATACTTGGTCGCAGGTTTCAATTGTTTCAATGCCAGTACGTGATCGATAACCCGATGCGTATCCAGCGCAGAAAAAACCTTACCCGATGCTTGGTAAAATACTTGACTTGGAGAAGCAATATCCGTCCGCCAATGTACTAAAACTGATGTAGGTGTTACGGACTGTAAATAAGGTCCACGAACAATTTGCGCTTTTTGTGCCCAAGCGATTTGGACACAAAAAAGCAAAAACAATAACCGCATAATATAAACTAGTTAAACTCCTAAACTCCAACCTTCCCGATACGTACGCTTCACAAACTGATTCGCCGCATCAAAATTTGTCACTCGCATATTGGCATTATCCCATAACAATTTCGTGTTCGAACCCGGATAATGCATTCCTTTACCCGTCGGCCTAGGGAATGGCATATCCGCCACACGAATTGCTAAATTCGCCATTAAAATAGCTTCTGTCAACGGACCAGCTAATTCAAACGGTGAACTCATTTGCTTATTTCCATAACCAGCAATTGCACCCTCCACCCATTGTGCGTAGTGACCTTCCGCACTGCCTGGAACTCGCTCCAAGGTCTGCTTTACCTTCACTTCTTCATTTCTAGAAAGAGGTAATAAACGTGGATTAGCCGCGTATTCACTCGCCATCATCTTTCCTTTGGTACCAATAAATAAAATACCAGAATTACCATCTCCGAACATTTCATCCGGCCCTAATTCCTCGGGTCTTTCAGGCTTAATTCCACCATCCATCCAATGCATGGTTACTGGGCCTTTCGTCTTTTTGGTTTTCGGGAATGTCAATGTCGCATGGCTTGAAGGAGGACAGCTATCCGGGAAAACTCCCCGCTGGCCAAACGCCGTAAACACACTACCCACGCTAGCCTGAACATCAGATGCATATTTCAAGCCTAATACGCGGAATGGAGCTTCCATTAAATGGCAACCTAAATCACCCAAGGCACCTGTACCATAATCCCACCATCCTCGCCATGAGCCTGGAATCAAATTATCTACGTAATCTTTATAAGGAGCAGTACCCAACCATAAATCCCAATCTAAACCGGTTGGAACGGGAGGTTTGGCCGTTGACCAAGGAATACCTTGAGGCCAGATCGGACGGTTCGTCCAAATTTGAACCGTATGTACATCGCCAATAATTCCGGCATCATACCATTCAACTAATTGGCGAACACCGTCACCAGATGAACCTTGGTTACCCATCTGAGTAACCACTTTATATTTGTCGGCCGCAGCCGTTAACATTCTTGCCTCGTAAATATCGTGCGTCATCGGCTTTTGCACGTAGACGTGCTTACCTAGTTGCATCGCAGCCATGGCTTGAACTGCGTGGTTATGATCGGGAGTAGACACGGAAACGGCATCGAAATTTTTCGATTCCACTTCCATCAACTTACGCCAATCTTTGTAATATTTTGCTTTGGGATAAGCCGCTACCGAATCTTTGGCTTGACGGTCATCTACATCACACAAAAAGGCAATTTCTGCCTTACCGCTCTCATAGAATTTTCTCAAATCCGACTTCCCTTTTCCACCCACACCGATACCGGCCACGATCAATTTATCACTAGGTGCCAGAAAACCTTTTCCGCCCAATACGTGTCTTGGAACTATAAAAAAACTGGATGCTAAGGCGCTTTTCTCTAAAAAGCTTCGTCTAGATACGCTCATATTTGAATAGTTTAATAGGTTTATTTTGGAACAATTTAAAGATAAATAACTAATAATCAGCCTCTTGATTACAAAAAAAACGCTACCCGAGAGGTAGCGTTTTTTCAATTGTCATTTCAGGATTAATAACCTGCGTTTTGCTTCAAATAACCTGTTAGGTTAGAAGCTCCATCAATCGCCGTTTGAGGGATTGGGAAAACACGCATGTTTTTATTAGTGTTCGTTTTCTCAGTCCAAGCATCTTCATACTTACCGAAACGAATTAAATCCGTACGACGTTGCAATTCCCAATAGAATTCGAAACCACGCTCACGTAATAACAAATCTAAGTTAATGCTTGAAAGAGCCGAAGCTGCCGAATTAGCTGTACGAGATTGACGAACTTTATTTACGTCAACCAAAGCACCCGCAGCATCATTTGACTTGCGCAATTTAGCTTCTGCGCGCATCAAATACACATCCGCTAAACGAACAATGATTAAATCCGCCTCTCCGAAGTTACGTCCTGAAGAAGACTTGTCAGAGAACTCATATTTCTCCACACGATATCCTGAACTGTAATCACTACCAGCCGTTGTAAAGTCAACTTGCTCCGTGTGATTCACCATTGGATTCCCTTTACCACGTGTGTTAACGATCTTACCTACTTGTAATGACTTACCATCTGCACACTTCACAAATGCACCACTCTTGTAAATCAATCCGTATTGTTGGCCACGTAAAATTCCACGGTCAATTTTATACGTCGCTGGATCAACACATTGATTGTCTTCTTTCTTCACATTTTGCTTGTAAAAACGTGGATCAGCTACAGCTGGATCAACAGACCCATACGCTGATACCCATGATTGATAGAAAGTAGGCGTAATCGCAGGACCATCCGTTCCATTCGCCGCTGGATAAGCAGGTAATGGACGCTGATCATTCGCTAAAGAGAAATAAGACATACGGTTATGTCCATTCAATTCAGCCCGTTGATCTACCGCAAAAACCAATTCTTTATTCGTGTGATTCGCATTCGAGAAGATATCCCAGTAATCAGCTGATAAGGCATATTGACCTGAGTTGATGATCTTATCTGTGTATTCAACCACTTTGTCCAAATCCTCCGCTTTGTGCGTAGCTGTTCCATACGGATCGCGCCAAACCGCTGCGTTTAGATGCAAACGTGCCAACAAACCCCAAGCACCGCCTTTAGTTAGACGACCTGGTCCCACTGAAGTAGATAAAACAGGCTCAATAGCTAATAACTCACTTTTGATGTAAGCGATAGCCGCTTCACCACGTAAGATCGTTGTTACTTCACTCAAATCTTCTTTTGAGAATGCCAAACCAAACAAATCCAACATCACCATGTTGTAATAAGCACGCATACCACGCGCTTCAGCTAGGTATAATTTCGCGTTTGGATCGTTGTTCAATTTCAATGAATTAATCGCCGTCACCGAACGTGAGATACCCGCAAGTACTGCATTCCACGTATTTCTTACGTTTGGATCCGTACTTGTCGTTTCATGTTTGTGCAATGACAAATAGATACCATTATCACCCCAGTCCGTACCACCACGGTATGGCAAAATCGCCTCATCCGTCGAGATCTCTTGTAAGGCAAACAAAGTAGTATGTTGGAATATCGTAGGCAACACGGCATACACCGGAGCGATCATTCCATCTGCAGCTTGCTTATCCGTCAAACCGGCTGCATTGTACTCATCGAGCACTTTTTCATTCAAATCGGAGCAACCTACTAAGGCTGTCATCCCTACCATTATCATGGCTATATTTCTTAACTTTTTCATTTCTATGTAGGTATTCAAATTAGAATGTAAGATTTAAACCAACAATCACAGATTTCGCTTTCGGGTAGCTTAGGTAATCAATACCATAAGACAAGACACCATTGATTGAGTTATCCTTGTTTACTTCTGGATCATATCCATCGTATTTCGTTTTAACCCAAAGGTTTTGGCCTGTTACCGATAAACGTGCGCTTGAGATAAACTTGCTAATGCCCATTTTGGCAGTTGGCAACTGATATCCCAATGTCAAGTTGTTCAAACGAAGGAACGCCGCATCTTTCAAATAACGCGTAGAAATTGGCGCTGCATTGTTAATCGATTCTTTTGAATCAGCAAAAGCTGCAGGTGTTACGTTTGTGTTCTTCGCAATCTTCAATTTGTAGAAGGATGCATTCGCTGTATTGTCATAGATTTTGTTTCCAGACACCCCATTGAATTGTAACGAAAGATCAAATCCTTTGTAAGATGCATTTCCAAAGAAGTTGTACTGCGTCGTAGGCAATGCCGTTCCCGCTGCAATACGATCTTTATCTGTAATGATTCCATCACCATCTTGATCTTTGTATTTACTCATTCCCTTATCATCAAATCCAATCCATTCTTTCAAGAAGAATGTACCAATCGGCTGACCGTTGATATAACCATTGATCGTCGCCGAAGTCAAACCAGAACCCGATGCAGAACCCGATGGGATCACTGAGTAAGGTGAACCTTTAACCTCATTGTTGATCAACGTTAAGTTACCTCCTACGTTGAATTTAATGCCTGATTTGGTTTCGAATTTATAATCCAAATCCATCTCCACACCACTATTCAAGATTTCCATGTTAGCCACATTCGTCCAAACAGAACTAGCTGGCTGAACTGGATCCGCTGGAATAACTTCTAACAACATATTGGTAGACACCTTATTAAACGCATCGATCGAACCTGATAACGCCCCATTTAAGAAAGCAAAATCCAAACCTACGTTCATTTGCGTCGAAACTTCCCACTGAATATCTGGATTCGCTAAACGTGAATACGTGATACCTGCAGGGAAACTGGCTGATGCATCCAATGGATACGACGTTGACGAACCAACAGTTGCCGTAAATAATGGTTGAGTAATTTTAGGTGGAATTTCTTGGTTACCTGTTTGTCCCCAGCCTCCACGTAATTTCAAGTTGCTAACAGAAGAATTTTTCAAGAAAGGTTCTTCTGAAATGCGCCATCCTAATGAGAATGAAGGGAAAATACCGTAACGGTTGTTCGAACCAAATTTTGACGAACCATCCGCACGAACAGTCGCTGTCGCTAAATACTTATCTTGGTATTGGTAGTTCAAACGTGTGTAGAACGACTGCAATTCATTGATAAAGGCTGAACCTGCTGGCTTATTTGTAGCCAAAGTTAATTCCTGACCAATACCTGGATTGTAGATTGGCTCCGTAGGTACGATTGGGAATTTATTGATACTAAACGTACGCCATTGGTATTGAATTTTTTGATAGGAATGACCTACTAAAGCCGCAAAACTATGATCACCTAAATCAAGGTTGTAGGTCAAATAGTTTTCGATCAAATTATTCAAATTACTAGTGTTATACGTATCTAATCGACCATCTACCTTAGGAACGTTACTTGCTAATGTCTGCACATCACGTACCGAAGTTGAGTTGTCATATCCAAAATTCATACGATACACCAAACCTTTCGTCAATTTCACAGAAGGTGAAATGTTGGCAATAAAACGGTTCGTTGTATTAATATCTTTAAACAATTGCAATGTTGTCAATGGGTTAGATTGACTGACAAATGTTGCTGGTGTTTTTCCATCCTGAGCGTACGTTGGAAGCGTTGGGTTATTCGAAAGTGCCGTACCCAATAAACTTTCAATCGATGGACGCTCATTAACCGTATTTGAGAAGCTTAAATTAGCATCTAAGTTTAAACGATCATCCCAGAACTTTTGATTCACATTCATGCGGCCTGTCAAACGATCTAATTGATTGTTTTTCAAAATACCTTGTTGCATTTGTGCACCAAATGCAGCGTAATAAGTCAATTTATTAGCACCACCACCTAAGCTTAGGTTATAATTCTTCGTCATCGCTTGGCGAGTAATTTCTTTTTGCCAATCAGTATTTGCGCCAAAATCTTCTAACGTTCCGCTGTTAGCCACTACTTGCTTGCGGAATTCTGTCGCAGATAAAACAGGTAAAGCACGAGCGATTGAACTTACGCCTACTGACGTAGAAAATTCAATTTTAGAGGTACCCGCTTTTCCTTTTTTAGTTGTAACCAAGATAACACCATTTGCACCACGTGAACCGTAGATGGCTGTGGCAGAAGCATCTTTCAATACGTCGATCGTTTCGATATCTTGAGGGTTGATGAAGTTCAACGGATTACCACCGCCCGTAGTTGAGTTATCTAAGGCTAAACCGTCGATAACAAACAATGGAGTCGATCCAGAACGAATACCTCCTGGACCACGAATCGTGATTCCTTGAGTTCCACCTGGCTCACCCGTTGCTGAAGTTACATTGACACCAGCAACCTTACCTTGCAATAATTGCTCAGGGGAGTTGATGATACCTTTATTAAACGCAGCACTGGCCACCGATTTCACGGAACCTGTTACGTCTGTTTTCTTTTGAGTACCGTAACCTACGACAACCACTTGTTCCAAGTCGGCCGCATTCGGCGCCAAAGAAACATTGATCGTTGATTGAGATCCTACCGTTACCGTTTTGGAAGCATAGCCAACGAATTTAAATTCGAGGACCGCGCTTTCAGATGAAACAGCGATCGAATATTGACCACTTGCGTCAGCGGTTGTTCCTTTAGTAGAACCTTTGATTGATACGGAACCGCCAGCCAATGGCTCTTGAGTAGAGGCATCAGTAAGTTTACCTTTGACAGTAATGACTTTAAAACCTTGTGCATAAACCGAATTGGTCTGCATACAAAGTAACAGGATGGCGCTAGCTAATAGGAAAACCGCATGGCGGCTTTGCATCATTAGCTCATGCGCACGTGTGCGTACGAGTTGTCTCATAAATGGATTGTTTAAGTTGGTAAAGAGGCAAATGTATATTGGTATAATATGGCTTAGATTACATAAACATTAAGCTAATGTTATCTAATTAATTCTCCGAATTTTACAATTTTAATCGGAGACACCAAAATTATCTTGTAAAAATTAGACAAACGGAACAAATTTTTGACAGAATTACTCAATTAATTTTCCGTCAGTTGACGCTTTAATTTGTTCCAATGATACCCCAGGAGCCATTTTAATCAGCTTAAATCCTCCTTCAGGAAGGATATCAAAAACGCCTAAATCGGTGACAAGTTTTTTAACACATCTGACACCCGTTAGGGGAAGAGAACATTGTTTAACCAATTTAGATTTACCGCTCGGCGTCACATGCATCATAGCCACAATTACAAAATCTGCGGCAGCCACTAAGTCCATGGCTCCACCCATGCCTTTGACCATTTTCCCAGGTACTTTCCAATTGGCTAAATCCCCATTTTCAGAAACTTCCATCCCGCCCAATACGGTCACATCCATATGTTTACCTCGAATCATTGCAAAACTTGCTTCGGATCCAAATACGGAACCACCGGGTTCTATCGTGATGGTTTGCTTGCTGGCATTGATGATATCTGCATCCGCTTCTCCCGGTTCAGGAAACGGCCCTATGCCCAATAAACCGTTTTCCGATTGCAAGATGACTTTTCGATTGGCCGGAATGTGATTCGCCACGCGCGTAGGAATCCCAATCCCCAAATTCACATAATCCCCATCTTTAATTTCATTGGCAATCTGTTCAGCTATCCATTCCTTTTTTATTTCCTCTGGACTGAGGTCGGCTTGCATAGGTTGATCGTGGTGAAATGTTAGATGTTCGATGGGCTTCACGTAATCCTTCCCTTGAAAAATACGCTGTACATAAATCCCTGGCGTATGAATTTGATTGGGATCTAGCGTTCCTGCTGGAACTAATTCCTCCACTTCGGCCATAGTGATTTTACCAGCAGTCGCAATGACGGGATTGAAATTCTGGGAGGTTCCACGGTAAATGAGATTACCATCGGTATCCCCTTTCCAGGCTTTGACAAAAGAAAAATCAGCTTGAAGGGCGGTTTCTAAGAGGTACTCGGACCCAGAAAAGGTGCGTTTTTCTTTGTTTTGGGCCACTTCGGTCCCCACACCTGCGGGTGTATAAAAAGCAGGAATTCCGGCACCACCAGCTCGAATGCGCTCAGCGAGTGTTCCTTGGGGCACCAGCTCCACTTCCAATTTCTCATCGATGAGCAATTGTTCAAACACATGATTCTCGCCAATGTAGGAACAGATCATTCGGGAGATTTGATGATTGCCCACAAGCAATCCCAAACCAAAATTCTCCAGGCCGGCCTCATTAGAAATACAGGTGATATTTTGAGTACCTTTTTGTAACAAGGCTTGGATGGCGTTTTCAGGAACACCGGTTAACCCAAAACCGCCGAACATGAGTGTGGACCCATCGGGAATATCGTGTAAGGCAAGGTCGGCTGATGGGAAAACTTTGTGCATGGGTTGTTTATTTAACCGTCGTATAACATTCCACTTTCGGATGTAACCACAAAAAAGACGCTGGACAGTCGGTGGTAATTTTCTTTGTCATAATCTGCTTAAACGCATCTTCCTTCCCATTTCCAGTCACTAAAAAGATAATCTTTTTGGATGCCAAAATCTCCTCCATCCCCACACACAAACCAAACGCTGGTTCAGCACCTTGTGATAACGCCGGGTCATGTTGGATCGTAGACGGTGCCAAGGTAGCCTTATGGAATTTGGCATTCAAATAAGATCCTGGCTCATTAAAAGCGATATGCCCATTTTTGCCTAATCCCAAAATACAAATATCAAAAGGGCCTTCCTGAGCAATCACCCCTTGCATACGTTGGCATTCTGAATCCGTATCCGTCATATTGGTATCAAATCCAAAATACCTCGTTTCAGGAATAGCTAATGGCCCCAATACATGTTGTTTTAAATAAGATTCGCAAGAATCAGGATGCTCCGAAGGAATGATTCCCCACTCATCCATTTTCATGACACGCATCTGCGCAAAATCCGCTGCATGTTTAGCCATTTCTGCGTACATACCCGTAGGCGAACCACCCGTAGCCGCACAAAAAAATAAAGAAGGATTTTCACGCACAGAACTTAAAATACTCGCGCTAGCCAGTTGGCTTAATTCCGCATAATCAATCGCAGTCGTAATTTTCATATCAAAAATGTCTCAATTATCAGTATAATTCTATTTTAAAAACTAAAATTCGCTAATTTCGAATTACCAACCTAGTTCTAAAATATACATTAATGAATTTACCCTCCCCAGCCACATGGACTCATGTAGTCTATGTAGGTCTTTTCTGGCTATTCGCCATTTCTCCTCCCCTATTCGCTCAAAATTGGACCATCCAAACAGGAACCAATATTACCCAATACCAATTTACAAATTCCAGCGGAACGCAATTAGCTTCCATTCGTCCATCATCAGGTAGACATTTGGAAATTGGCTATCAAAAAATACTCCTAGACACCTCCAAACTACTCCTAAAAACCAATGGAGCCGCTGTCTATTTTGCTAATCACAGCTCGCAAGCCAAATTGCTGAGTATGCTTCGATTAGGAATAAATGTAAGCTCAAACCAATTCAATGCCTTAGGCAACATTGGCATAAGTCAATTTGCCTATCAAACAGAGTTTGTTGGCATCGGCTTACAAGGGGGTTTCCAACTACCATTTGGCAAAAATATAGCATTAGAAGCCATGGGTAAAATGAATGGGCATTCCCTGATGCAAGGGAATCAAGTAATTGACACCCAAAATTTAGACCTAACGAAAGATGCTCAATTCAATGGCCTACAGGTGTTAGCTGGCTACTTGATTCAATTCAACTACCGAATCAATTCAATCGTGGGACTTCATTTGGGTTACCAATCCATGCAAAGCATCGGGGTAAGCGCCGTAAATAACACCCAATTGGCCTTTAAACCCCAATCTGCGTTTGTTGGCATCCGCCTTTTCCCTAACTAAATCTACCTAAGCCATGAAAAATATAATACGTACGCTCATTTTGCTATTTATCAGCTGGAACAGCTGGGCGCAAAATACGGGCATCAACTACCAAGCGATTATCTTGAATCCGAATCCCGTTGAAATTCCGGGCACATTTATTCAAAATCAGGCGCTGGCACAAGCCAAAGTCACCATTCGATTTACGATCAAGTCGGGCAATACAACCGAGTTTGAAGAGGTCCATCAGACAAAAACCGACGATTTTGGTCTTGTCAATTTAACAATTGGTACGGGTGAGGCGCAGGCAAGTAATTCTACGTACCGAGAATGGAAGGCGATTATTTGGAACGCACAAATTAAATCGTTGGTCGTTGCCGTTAAATTTGAAAATACGGCCAACTTCATCGAAGTGAGTAATCAGACCTTTAACTATTCGCCATATGCATTATATGCCTCATCTGTTGAATATGCCAATGTGCAAAATGCCCCCAAAAAATTGTCCCACTTTGAGAATGATCCAGGTTACTTAATCAAACAAGATTTGAAACCATTGGAAGATAAAATGGCGGCGAATGAAAAGGAGATGGCGAAGCAATTTGTGCTGGTAGAAACCCAACGAATTAGTCTTGAAAAACGCCTTGAATCACAAGAAATTCAAATCGGAACACAAGCGACTGGGCTTCTTGCTGCAAATAAAACATCTGAGGCTATTCAAAGTCAAGTCACACAAAATTTCAATACGCTTAGTAGCCAACTGAATGACCAACGCGCGCAAACAACCAATCAATTCAATAGTTTAGGCGGGTCATATGAATCGCTTAGCAATAAATCAACAGCCACAGATTTAGGGAATGGCAGTCCGAGTCATCAGGCGTATCCGAGCCAACAAGCCGTCAAGACATATGTAGATCAAGCGATTAGCCAGGTGGTTGTATCCGGAGCACCCGATGCGACTAGCCTTGCTCCCGGAAAAGTGCAGTTGGCCGGAGATCTAGCCGGAACAGCTACCAACCCAACCGTGCCGGGTCTTTCACAAAAAGAAAATTTAGGCAATAAAACAGTCGACATTACCGCAGATGGCACTTCGGACACTAAATATCCATCGGCGAAGGCGGTAAAAATCTATGTGGATCAAGCCACCTTGGGCACTGCATTAGCGGCCGATTTAAACGCGAAGGCCGATAAAAATTCGCCCATTTTTACAGGCTCGCCTCAATTACCCACGACCACGGTTGCGGTCACGCAAGCGAATGGCAATAACTCAACACAAATTGCAACGACAGCCTTTGTCCAAAATTCAATTTCTTCGCTTTCTGTGAATGATGCGAGTTCAGGTGCCAAGGGTATTGTGCAATTAGCAGGAGATTTAGGCGGAACGGCTTCAGCGCCCACTGTCATTGGTTTAGCAGGAAAAGAAATCACGTTGAATAAATCAAATGATATTCTTGCGGATGCATTATCCACCACCAAGTACCCCTCTGTCAAAATGATCAAAGATTACGTAGATGGTCAGATTAGCAGCGGTGGTGTGTCCGACGCGAGTACGAGTGTCAAAGGGATTGTCCAATTAGCAGGTGATTTAAGTGGCACATCTGCCTCTCCTTCGGTCGCAAGCAATGCGATCACAACTACTAAAATCCTGAATGGTGCCGTTACCGATGCTAAGATCGACCAAGTCAGCGGATCAAAAATCACGGGAAACATACTCGGCAATGCAGCCAATGTCACCGGAACTGTCAGCCCTTCAAATGGCGGAAGTGGGACTTCGGGAACATTGACAGGCTTTTTATACGGTAATGGAACTTCAGCCTATACCGCATCCACCAATATACCTGTGGCGCAAATAACAGGTGCGGAATTAATTTCAAATAAATCAACGGCGACGGATTTAGGAAATTCTACTCCGAGCGACACCTATTATGCAAGTCAAAAAGCAGTTAAAACCTATGTGGATTTAGCGGTGAGTGGCTCCGTAGGTGGGGCGACTTTGACGGCATTGGATTTGAAAGAAAATACGGCCAATAAATCAGATGCTGCTTTGGGGACGAGTACGACTTTATTCCCTACTCAAAACGCGGTGAAGACGTATGTAGATGCCAAATTTGGGGTGGCTAATTACATTACATTTAGCAATTTACCCTTACTGGCAAACGGCACGGTTTTAGGTAATTTTAGTGGATCGACTGCCAGTCCATCCGCCTTAAATACTTCGGGAAGTGGCAATTTAGTACGCGCTTCCAATCCAACGATTACCAGTCCAGTCTTAAATGGAACGATGTCAGGATCAACGGTAATTGGGGTAGCTAATGGCGGATTAGGAACAAATACCATGAGTTCCGGCTATGTCAAGGCAGGCAATCCATTTTTTTCCATCAGCGCGATTCCTGTGAGCGATGTGACAGGCGCGGTACAAAAGGTAAATGGCATCACGCCAGACGGCAGCGGAAATGTGGCGATTCTATATGGCAGAACGTATACTGGGATTTATAATGGAGGTGTTTTCACAGCCGTAGGCTCACCAACAAACAGTGACATCTACATCGTTTCAGCGGATCCAACTGCTAGTAATAATGGTCGAACGTTTATTTATGACGGTGCTAACTGGAATGAAATTAGTACGGATCAAGCGGCACTGGATGCGCGTTACGTTCGACTTTCCGGTGGAAACATGGGAGGTAATTTAAGTTTTGGCATAGGTAAAAAAGTGATATTGCAAGATGCCCCTTCCTCGGATACGGATGCAGTCAATAAGGCTTATGTAGATAATACGGTCAGTACAGGAGGTACGCCAGATGCGTCATCTACCGTCGCAGGCAAAATAAAATTATTAGGTGATATCACGGGGACAGCAACAAGTCCCAGCATTGCCGCCAATGCCATTAATACCCTAAAAATCGCGGATGGCGCGGTGACTGATACTAAAATTTCAGGCATTCTATCCGCTGCCAAAGGCGGAACAGGAGTCGACAATTCAGGAAAAACAGTGACACTGGGTGGGAATTTGGTATTGAATGGCGCATTTGCGACCAACTTAACCGTAACGGCAGCGACGTCTTTAAATTTACCTAATTCAGGAACCTTGAGTACCTTGAGTGGACCAGAAGATTTAAGCAACAAATCCATCAATGGTATTAGACCAGGTAGTTTGGGTACTGGTTTTAATATTTCCGGTGGAACAATTTCTAAAACACTGACCGTTGCTAATGATGCATCTATCATCGGTTCGAACACAGGTGATCAAACGATCACATTAAGTGGCGATGTGACCGGTTCTGGCACGGGTGCGATTTCCGCTACGCTAGCGAATAGTGGCGTAGTGGCAGGAGATTTTGGCAGCGCCACAGCAATTCCTGTGATTTCAGTGGATGCCAAGGGACGCATTACATCCATCGCAACCCAGGCAATTTCAGCAACAAGTCCTGCCGGTACAGCACTAACGGAAGGTAAAATATGGGTAGGAAATGGATCGAACGCAGCGGTAGCACAGTCAATCTCAGGTGATGTAAGTATGACAAACGCCGGCGTCATTTCAGTGGGAACAGGCAAAATTACGAATGGCATGTTGGCCGGCTCCATCGACCTCAGCTCGAAAGTAACCAACGTTCTACCTGTGGCTAACGGCGGAACAGGACTCAATACCTTATCAAACCAAGGAATATTAATCGGCAATGGAACAAGTAGTATTAATTCACTTACGGGCACGACAGCTGGGGATTTGGTTAGTTATTCCGGAACTGCTTGGGTAGCTGCGCAGCCAACTGCCGCGGATGCAACACATGCGGGAATTATGACCACCGGAACGCAAACGCTTGCCGGTGCAAAAACTTTTGCTAGTTTAAGCTCCAGTGGAAATTCGACCGTAGGAGGAAACCTCGTTGTAACCGGATCCCAAACAAATAGTGCATTAACTGCCTCCAAAGTAATCTTTACAGATGCCTCTAAAGTACTGACTTCGACGGGAACCGTAGGTGTTGCCCAAGGAGGAACGGGAGTAGCTACGCTACCAAGTTCGGGCTTACTCGTAGGTGCTGGAACTTCAGCCGTGACGTCATTAAGTCCTGGGACAGATGGCCA
>JACCDM010011611.1_pt1 | contig 13701 bp, 16 predicted proteins | sample 7445851 | NCBI WGS metagenome assembly JACCDM01 (sample SAMN15323438, study PRJNA562643) | freshwater metagenome | isolation source: river surface water | place: USA:Blue River Watershed | collected 2017-08-16
CCCCAACTAAGGGACCACGTCTATGTGGCGGACCAGCTCACGAGCGTCTAATGCTTCGCAACCTGGCCACCTCACTAATCAACCACGGTCGCATCGAGACCACTGAGACCAAGGCCAAGCGTCTTCGTCCGGTAGCCGAGCGTCTAGTTAGCTTCGCAAAGCGCGGCGACCTAGCCTCTCGTCGTCGTGTCATGATGCAGATCACTGACAAGTCGGCCGTGCACAAGCTGTTCACCGAGGTTGCACCGCTAGTTGCAGACCGTCAGGGCGGCTACACCCGCATCACCAAGCTTGGCTTCCGCAAGGGTGACAACGCTCCGATGTGTGTGATCGAGCTCGTTCTCGAGCCTGTTTCACCTAAGGTTGTCAACAAGAAGCCAAAGCTTGAAAACAGCGTCAAGGCAACTGCTGCGGCAGTCGTCGAGGCTATCGAGACCGAAGAGGCCGTCGAAGCCGTTGCTGAAGAAGTAGCAGCCGAAGAAGTTGCAGCACCTGCTGCCGCTGAAGAGGTTGTCGCTGAGGCCGCTGCTGAAGAAGCTCCTGCTGCCGAGGCCGAGGCCGAAGCAGAGCCAGAAGCTCCTGCAGAAGAAGCCAAGTAACTTCTCTAGAATCATGAGCCAGCCCGTCAGCCACTCGGTTGACGGGTTGACTCGTTTTCGGGTCGATTTTGCCTACGACGGCACCGACTACACCGGCTGGGCCAAGCAGCCCGGTCTTCGAACCGTGCAGGGTGATTTGCTCGCCGCTTTGACCACCATCTTCGGACCGACCGAAAATGACTTCGGGATGCGCGTCGCAGGTCGCACCGATGCCGGGGTTCACGCAGCCAACCAGGTCGCCCACGTTGATCTGTCTCAGGCTCAGCTCAAGCGCCTTGGCAGAAACCCAAACGTGGTCTCGCGTTTGAACCAGATGCTCAGCGAAGAGATTCGCATTCACGAGTTCAAGCCCGCAGCTAAGGGCTTCGACGCCCGATTCTCGGCCATCTACCGCCGTTACCGCTACCAGATCTCTGACAACTTCGCGCAAAAAGACCCACAGCAAATGCGCTACGTGCTGAACCTCACCTACGCGCTCGACCCATTGGCTATGCACGATGCAGCTCAACTGCTGCTCGGTCTGAACGACTTCGCGTCGTTCTGCAAGACCCGTGTGGGTGCGACCACGATTCGCGATCTCAAGCGCATCAAGGTTCGGCGCAACGCCCAGAACATCATCGAGATTGAACTCAAAGCCGACGCCTTCTGTCACAACATGGTTCGTTCGATTGTCGGTGCACTGATCGCGGTCGGGGCTGGTAAGGCGAATCAGTCTGACCTGAAGCGCACGTTGGAACGCGCCAAACGCGTCGAAACTTATAAGACCGTCGAACCCAAGGGCCTCACCCTAATCGAGATTGGTTACCCCGCCGATTCGAGACTGGGCATTCAAGCCGAACGGTCTCGCGCACGAAGAACTCTCGACGAAGCCTGACCCGAGTCGGGCATCCGAGTAAAAAGTAAAATAGGGTTTGACCGAACGCCCTTGTTCGGGCTAGACTTGACCCTTGTTGCTGGTACTCAACCAGCGTTAAACCTGAACCTCATGAAGTTAGTTTCTTCTGTTGCGGGTTCATGTCGTAAAAAGACAAAAAGTAGAAGGCAATTTAGCGTGCGTACTTACTCACCAAAGGCTTCCGAGCTGAAGAACGAGTGGCTTGTCATTGACGCCACCGACGTGGTTCTAGGCCGTCTTGCAACCCACGCCGCAACTCTGTTGCGCGGCAAGCACAAGGCAACCTTTGCTCCTCACATGGACAACGGCGACTTCGTAATCATCATCAACGCCGAGAAGGTTGCCCTAACCGGCGCCAAGCTGGCTCAGAAGAAGGCTTACCGCCACTCTGGTTTTCCGGGTGGTCTAACCGCTACCTCGTACACCGAGCTTCTTGAGAAGAACCCAGAGAAGGCAGTCGAGAAGGCCATTCGCGGAATGCTTCCGAAGACCAAGCTAGGTGCTTCGCAGATTGGCAAGCTAAAGGTCTACCGCGGTGCTGAGCACCCACACGCTGCACAGCAGCCAAAGCCGTTCATCATCGACCAGGTCGCTCAGTAGTCGACCCAAACCAACAAGGATACTTTCGTGGCAAACACCGAAGCAGTAGAGACCCCAACCGAGTACTCGACCGAGACCCCAGCAGCCAAGGCTGCTGAGAAGGCTCCTAAGGCTCGTGGCCCACTAACCGTTCCAGGCGCAGGCCTAGGCCGCCGCAAGCAGGCAATCGCCCGCGTGCGAATCATGCCAGGAACCGGTGTAATCAAGGTCAACGGTCGCGACCTTGCAGACTACTTTCCAAACAAGCTTCACCAGCAGCTGATTCAAGACCCATTCACCGTGCTAGACCTTGCTGGTCAGTACGACGTGATCGCTCGAATCACCGGTGGTGGCGTTGCTGGTCAGGCTGGCGCACTTCGTCTCGGCATCTCGCGTGCACTAAACGAGATCGACCGCGACAACAACCGCCCAGCTCTCAAGAAGGCCGGATTCCTAAGCCGCGACGCACGTGTTATCGAGCGCAAGAAGGCCGGTCTCAAGAAGGCCCGCAAGGCTTCTCAGTACTCGAAGCGCTAAACCTTCAGGTTCGATCAGCTGTATTTCGGCTAGCCTCTTAGCATGGCTCGACTTTTCGGCACAGACGGCGTTCGCGGGCTCGCGAATCGCGATCTCACCGTTGAACTTGCCCTCTCGCTTGCTCAAGCCGCAGCATCCGTTCTAGGTGCCGATTCCCGTTCAAACGGGGTTCGACCAAAAGCCGTTCTCGCTCGTGACCCTCGCATTTCTGGGGAGTTTCTCTCGGCCGCTGTTGCCGCTGGCTTAGCATCTTCGGGCGTTGATGTTTACGACGCCGGCGTGCTGCCAACTCCGGGAGCCGCGTTTCTGACCGCCGACATCGACGCCGATTTTGGCGTGATGATTTCGGCTTCACACAACCCCGCCCCAGACAACGGCATAAAGATTTTTGCGCGCGGTGGCCACAAGCTCGATGACCGAGTCGAAGATCAAATTCAAACCGCGATGGATGCCCCGGCGCTAGCCCCTCTAGGTGGCGCGGTTGGGCACATCAAGCGCATGGCCGACGCCGAAGATCGCTACCTGGTTCACCTTTTGACTGCCCTGCCGAACCGCCTTGATGGGCTCAAGGTTGTGCTCGACTGTGCTCACGGGGCTGCCTCTGCGGTTTCGCCAGACGCCTTTAGAGATGCGGGCGCTCAAGTGATTGTGATCGGTAACGCTCCCGACGGAAACAACATCAACGAGGGTTACGGTTCGACTCACCTAAGTGCCCTTCAGGCCGCGGTGCTCGAGCACGCAGCCGATGTAGGTATCGCCCACGACGGAGACGCCGACCGTTGTTTAGCCGTTGACCACACGGGTGCAATCGTTGACGGTGACCAGATCATGGCTGTGCTCGCGGTAGCTGCCAAGGCAGCCGGTGAGTTGGCTCGCAACACCTTGGTTGCCACCGTGATGTCTAACCTCGGTCTGCGACTGGCAATGAAAGAGCACGACATCAACATGATTGAGACCGCTGTCGGAGACCGCTACGTGCTCGAAGCGATTCGCGAGGGTGGCTACACGCTCGGAGGCGAACAGTCGGGTCACGTGATTTTCACTCAGTGGGCAACCACTGGTGACGGCGTTTTGACCGGGCTGCGCCTGGCTGCCGAAATGGCGCGAACCAAAAAGTCACTTGCCGAACTCACCTCGGTGATGAAGGTTTATCCACAGGTTTTAGTGAATGTGCGCGGCGTTGACAAAACCAAGGTTGACTCGAACCCTGCACTGGCCGCAATCGTGGCCGAGGCTGAGGCCGAATTGGCTTCTACCGGGCGTGTGCTGCTTCGAGCATCTGGCACCGAACCACTTGTGCGCGTGATGGTCGAGGCTGCCGACGAGGGATCAGCCCAGAGTTGGGCCGACCGCATCGCTCGCGTGGTGCAGCAAGAACTAGCGCTCTGAGGGGCCGCGATGACCAATCCAATCCTGTCTGCCGAAGCCGCCAAAGCCCTGGCTGGTCAACTTTTCAACCGCACCTGGCAGCTCATCGAGCTCGCTGACCGCACGCCCGAGCAAGAACTCGAGATGATTCACTCGGCACACGCGAGCCGCTTGCACTGGCAAGCAGTTGGTGGGCCAGAGCAATGGGCCATCGGGGAGTGGCAGTGCGCACGCGTCTACTGTGAGGTCGGGTTTCCTGAGCAAGGTATTTTTCACGCCCAAGCTTGCCTCGAGTTGGTCGAGAACAACGCCGTGCCGACTTGGCTGATGGCCTCGGCCTTCGAAGTTTTGGCCCGCTCATACTGGGGCGCCGGCGATCTGGATTTGGCCAAGCTGGCTCGGGGTCGCGCTCGCCAACTTTTGCCAAAAATAGACGATGCCGCCGAGCGCAAGACAATCGAAGCTCAGGTAGCCGAACTCAAGTTTTAGGGTTTGCGCTGCTCAGAGTTTTCACGCGCGCACGAGTCCCCTAAACGGGTGACGACTTCTTGGCTCGATTTTTCAACTCCGCGCTTCGCGCTGCTAGTAATCTAGCCGTGTTTCGAGCGAAAGGGGTCTCGCGTGGCCGACATTCCAAACCCACCTCGGTTCGTTGATCTAAATGATTACGACCAAAAACAAATACCAGATGCGGTTCCGGGTTATCGTGCGGCTCTTCCGCAGACAACCCAGGGCATCGAACAAGAACGCCAAGACCTCACCCTAGAACGACAGAACAAAAACCTTGGAGCTAATGTTTTGATGGTTCTAGGTATGTGTTGTGGCGCTGCAGCCTTCGTGCTTCCGCTAAATTCTTGCAGTTCTCAGCTCGGAGGCCCGTCGTCGCTAACTGCTGCGATGAGTGCCTTCGTCGGCACGCTAATTGCCTGTGTGGTTCTCGGTTTGATTCTGGGTTCTATCGCGGGCAGCATGCGAGCTCGAGTACGGTTCATTGATTCCAGGCTTAGAGCACTTGACTCAGAGGAGTCTAGACTTGCCGCAAGCCAGAAGCCGGAGGCGTAGATGAGCGACCAGGACCCGGGCCAAAACTCCAGCGAGAGAAAACCGCAACCGGCGTACCTTGCTAACCCGCAGGCCTATCTCGACAAACTACCCAACACCATTGAAGGCGTGGCGAGCGAGCGAGCCGCCCTAGCAATTCAAGAAGCCTCTCAGACCACAAAGGCGAATGGCTTCTTGATCGCTGGTTTGTCGAGTGGCGTTCTAGCCTTTGTGGTGCCGCTAGGTTCTTGCACCTCAGCGCTAAGCGGTCGCCTTGAGAATCTTGATGACGCCTTCAATACTTTTGTTTCTTCACTTATTTTCTTCGTGGTTTTGGGCGTCTTTTTTGGGATCGTTGCGGCAAGTGTCAGAACCAAGGCGCGCGCACTCAGAAAACGAATCGTGACCTTGAATGCCCACGAAGTGTGGCTGCACGAAAACGGGCCGTTGCGCTAAAGCTTGCGCAGCAAGACCGATTCGACGCGGTGGTTTTCACCCTTGCGAAGCACCAGGTTGGCGCGGCCGCGGGTAGGCAAAATGTTCTCGCGAAGGTTCGGCAGATTGATGGTCGACCAAATCAACTTGGCTGTCTCAAGTGCTGCCTCATAAGGCACCTCGGCGTAGCGGTGAAAGTATGACTGCGGGTTCGTAAAGGCCGATTCACGTAGCTGCCTGAAGCGGTCGAGAAACCATTCGGTGATGTTTTCGGTCTCAGCATCCACGTAAATTTTGAAGTCAAAGTAATCGCTCAGCGAAACCTCTTGACCGGCACTCGGCGGCTGCAAAACGTTCAACCCCTCGATGATCAAAACGTCGGGCGATTCAACCTCGATCGACTCACCCTCGACGATGTCATAAACCAGGTGCGAATAAACCGGGGCCGAAACGGTCGGCTCACCACTTTTTATATCGGCCACAAACTTGATCAGCGCGAGGCGGTCGTAAGACTCAGGAAAACCCTTGCGAGTCATAATGCCGCGGCGCTCAAGCTCGGCGTTCGGGTAGAGAAAACCGTCGGTGGTAACCAGGGCAACTTTTGGCGTGCCCTCCCAGCGCGAGAGCAATTCTTTGAGTAGGCGCGAAACCGTAGACTTACCAACCGCGACGGAGCCGGCGATTCCAATCACGAATGGAACCTTTTTGGCGCGTTCACCCAAAAATTTCGAGGATGCTGCGTGCAGCGCCTGCGTCTGTTGAACGTAGAGGTTCAGAAGTCGACTTAGGGGTAAAAAGACGTCGGCCACCTCTTGCAGATCAAGAAAATCACCGAGACCACGAATCTGATTCAACTCGGCTTCGGTAAGTGGAGTGGCGGTGTTGGTGCCCAGTGCAGCCCAGTCGGCTCGAGAAATCTCGACGAACGGCGTTGGTTCGGGCAACACAACAGCCTGGGGGTCTTGAGGAACGCTCACAAAGAGCCATTCTGCCCTAAATTAGAACCTATGTGTGGAATCGTTGGCTACGTAGGCCCTAAGTCAACCGTAGATGTGCTCATCGGTGGTCTTCGCCGCCTCGAATACCGTGGCTATGACTCGGCCGGTGTATCGATAATCGCCAACGGCCACCTCGAGACTCGCAAAAAGGCCGGAAAACTCACCAATTTGGTGGCCGAGATTGATGCGCATCCACTTTCTGAAGCTCACATCGGCATCGGTCACACCCGCTGGGCAACCCACGGTGCACCAACCGACGGCAATGCGCACCCGCACCTCGGCGGCCCGACATCGAAGTTGTCTTTGATTCACAACGGCATCATCGAAAACTTTGCCGAACTCAAGGCCGAACTGTTAGCAGCCGGCACCAAATTTGCCAGCGAAACCGACTCAGAGGTTGCCGCCCATCTGATTGCCGGCGCATTCGAGCGCACCGGCGATCTGGTCACCGCGTTCAGCCAGGTGGTCAACCGCCTTCACGGTGCTTTCACGATTCTTGTAGTTCACGAAGACCAGCCCGACGTGGTCTTGGCCGCCCGCCGAAACGCACCTCTCGTAATCGGCTTGGGTGACGGCGAAAACTTCTTGGGCTCTGACGTGGCCGCTTTCGTTGAGCACACCAAACGTGCCATCGCCGTTGGGCAAGACCAGATCGTGATCTTGCGTGCCGACTCGGTCGAGGTTCGCGGATTCGACGGCAGCCCGGCATCAACCGAAGAATTCGAAGTCAGCTGGGATGCCTCGGCGGCATCTAAAGGCGGATGGCCGTCGTTCATGGCCAAAGAGATTGCCGACCAGCCACAGGCGATCGCCGACACCCTGATGGGGCGTCTCGGCTCTGACGGGCGAGTCTCACTAGGTGACCTGAGCGCTCTCTCGGCAGAATACATTCGCAACATCGATCGCATCGTGATCGTGGCTTGTGGAACCGCCTCTTATGCCGGCGACGTGGGCAAGTATGCCATCGAGAAGTGGGCACGCATTCCTGTGGCCGTCGAGCTTTCACACGAGTTCCGCTACCGCAACCCGATCGTGACCGAGCGCACTCTGGTGCTAGCCATCTCGCAATCTGGCGAGACCATGGACACCCTGATGGCCACCCGATACGCTCGCGAACTCGGTGCCAAGGTGATTTCGATTTGCAATACCCAGGGGGCAACTCTGGCTCGTGAATCTGACGCTGTGCTTTATACCCACGCCGGCCCAGAGGTTGCCGTGGCTTCAACCAAGGCCCTCACCTCACAGATCACCGCAACCTACCTGCTGGCACTCATGCTGGCCGAGGCTCGCCAGAGCCTAACCGCCACCGAGCTTGCCGCGCTGGGCAAGGAGTTGCTCAAGCTACCGGCCAAGGTCACCGAGGTTATCGAAAACTTGTCGCAGGCAACCGAACTTGGCACCGCGCACGCCAATGCTAAGTCGGTGCTCTTTCTGGGTCGCAACGTCGGGTTCCCGATCGCGATGGAGGGCGCTCTCAAACTCAAAGAGATTGCCTACATTCATGCCGAAGGTTTTGCGGCAGGCGAACTCAAGCACGGCCCTATCGCTCTCATCGAAGAGGGTCAGCCGGTTATCGTCATCGTGCCTAGCCCGCGCGACGCCGACAGTCTGCACCCAAAGGTGATCAGCAATATTCAAGAGATTCGCGCTCGCGGTGCCAAGGTGATTGCCATTGCCGAAGAGGGTGACTCGACGGTGGCCGATTACGCCGAAGCCGTTATCTTCGTTCCGCAGACCGAACCGATTTTGTCTGCCGTGCTCACCGTGATTCCGCTGCAGGCTTTTGCCCTCGCGCTTTCAACCGCAAAGGGCCTCGATGTTGACCAGCCGCGCAACTTGGCCAAGTCGGTGACCGTCGAGTAGGCGCATCCATGATTATTGGCGTCGGCGTTGACCTGGTAGACCTCGAGAGGTTCGAAAAGGCGATTTCTGGCACTCCAAAGTTGGTAGAGCGGCTGTTTGCCGAGTCTGAGCGAGAGGCCAGCACGCGCACGTTGGCGGGTCGCTTTGCCGCGAAAGAGGCTCTGATCAAGGCCGTCGGTGACCCGCGCGGTTTGCGCTGGCACGAGGTTGAAATCGTCAAGGATGCCCTTGGCAAACCTTCGATCGTGACAAGTGGCACAACCGCTGCATTCATTGCGAATGCAGGAATCAAACACCTGCATGTTTCGATTAGTCATGATGGTGGAAAAGCTATCGCAACCGTTGTAGCCGAGGGAGGTCAGTAATGCGCGAACTTGTGATTGACCTATCGGCAGTTGTGCACAATCTAGATGTGATGCGCTCGCGTGCCGGTGGCGCGATGGTAATGGGCGTGGTCAAGGCCAATGCCTACGGCCACGGCATGATCGAAATCGCCAAGACCCTCGAGTCGGCAGGTGTCGACTATCTGGGTGTTGCCGATAACGAAGAAGCGCTGCAGTTGCGAGCTGCGGGTTTGACGGTTCCAGTGCTCACCTGGCTTCAGCACCCCGAAGACGATTTCAAAGCGGCCGTTTCGGCCAACATCGATCTAGGATTGTCGAGCGTCGAGCAACTCGAACGCGTTGCCGATGCAGCCGAGGCTCTCGGCATTCGAGCGAACGTGCATCTCAAGGTTGACACCGGTCTGGGTCGCAACGGTGCCGCGCCGAGCGACTGGCACAGCGTGTTCAAGTTGGCCGCGCAGCTGCAGACCAACGAGTTGATCGACGTGGTAGGCATGTTTACCCACCTATCGACCACCAGCGAGCACGACGACATGGCTCAGATTGGAAAATTCGAGGCAGCCGTTGGCGATGCCCGTGACGCCGGTCTCAGCCCGAGAATTCGTCACCTCACCGCGTCTGACGGCTCACTTTCATACCCGGATGCTCACTACGAGATGGTTCGCGTTGGCGCTGCTCTTTATGGCCTAGACCCATTCTCAGCGAATCGCGCCAGTGAGTGGGGGTTGCGCCCGGTCATGACCGCCAAGAGCGCGGTGGTTCAGGTCAAGCGCGTTGAGGCCGGTCAGGGTGTGTCTTATGGCTACCTTCACAAAACCGAACGGGCTACCACCTTGGCGCTCGTGCCGGTTGGCTATGCCGAGGGTTTGCCTCGTGATGCAACCCGCCACGTTCAGGTCATGCTGGGCAACCGTCGTTACCCGATTCTCGCTCGCATCGCTATGGACCAGTTCGTGCTCGACGTTGGCGATGACTTTGTCGAAGTTGGTGACGAGGTGGTGCTGTTCGGCGACCCTCGCACCGGCGCGCTCTCGGTCGATGACTTTGCGTCGGCCTGCTCGACAATCAACTACGAAATCGTGACCCGCATGGGTGGTCGCTTCAAGCGCGTTTATGTCGGAGGCAACTAGGTGTCGCAAGGCGTCAAGCTTGCCAGCATCAAAGTCGTCGATGAGCTAGCAATGCACCAACTCGGCCTGAATCTAGCCGCGCTTCTCGACGCCGGCGACATGGTTCTGCTCACTGGCCCACTTGGCGCTGGCAAAACCACCATGACTCGCGGTGTCGGCGAAGGTCTCGGCGTAATCGGCACCGTTTCGAGCCCAACCTTTGTTATCGCGCGAACCCATAAACGAGCAGCCAGCCCCGTCGCCCTAGTGCACGTCGACGCCTACCGTTTGGGTAGCCCGGCCGAGTTTGACGACCTCGACATCGATCTCTCGCGCTCTATCGTGCTGGTTGAGTGGGGCCGCGGTTTCGCCGAGGGGCTCACGACAAACTTTCTCGACATCGAGATTGAGCGCGACCACACTGGCGAGTCCGAGGTTCGACAGGTGACCGTGCTTGGCTTCGGTGAGCGGTTTGAAAACGAGGATGCTCGCGCCCGCTTTGCGTCTCTGGCAGCCGGCATCGAACCGACGACCGGTGCGCATGTGTCGGCTGAACCTGGTCGCGAGGGCGACGATTGAACGCTTTTCTAGCCATCGACACAACCACTGGAACGAGTGTTGCGGTGGTCGCGGGTGATCGCGTTCTAGCCGAGGTGAACATCGAAGATCGCATGGGTCATTCCGAGAACATCGGCTCGGCTCTAGTCCAGGTTTTGCGCCTGGCAGACATGAGGGCGAGTGACCTAACCGCGGTTGTGGCCGGTCGCGGCCCAGCGCCGTTTACCGGTTTGCGGGTGGGCATCGCGGCAGCCGTCGCTTTCGCCGAAGGCATCGGCCGCCCACTTTTCGGTGTGGTGAGCCACGACGCGATAGCGTTGGCTGCGTTCGATGCAGGTGCCAAAGCTTCGGCGGAGCATCCACTTTTGGTAACCACCGATGCACGCCGCAGCGAGGTTTATTACACGCTCTATTCGGGTATTGATTCGCATGGGGTGCCGACGCGCATGACCGAGCCGGCGGTGGCTAAGCCGGCAGATCTTGAGGCTTGGCTAGTTGAGCAGGGCATCACACCGCAGACCACTCAGGTTGCAATGAGCGCCTCGGCGCTGGGGCGAGTGGCGCAGTCGCAGCTTTTGGTTGGGCTGGTGAGCGAAGACGTTACCGCGCTTTACCTTCGTGCGCCCGATGCCGTCGAACCTAAGGCTCAGGGTCGCATCGGCAAGGCGGTGAACTAATGGAGTTCGCGATACGCGTGGCCACCGAGGCTGACCTCGATGAGATTTTTGCGATCGAGCAGTCCTCGTTCGACGCGACCGCTTGGCCGATACAAATGATGGCTTACGAACTAAGCCCGAGCCCGACCCGCAATTACTTTGTCGCCCTCGACGGTGAAAAAATCATTGCCTACGCCGGCATCAGTGTGGTTCAGGGCAATCACGCCGACGTCATGACCATCGCGGTTGAGCAGAGAGCTCGCGGCAAGGGTTTGGGGCGCAAGTTGATGAACCGCCTGATCTCGGTGGCTGCCAAGCGTGGCGCACGTGAAATGTTTCTCGAGGTGCGCGCCGACAATCCGGTTGCCCAGAACCTTTATCGCAGCCTCGGATTCGAACAGATCGATCTTCGCCGCGGCTACTACCAACCCGAGGGCATCGACGCGGTGATCATGCGCGCAGATCTGACCGCCAAGGTTGCCGAATTGGCGCAGCAAGCCATTCGCGAGCCACTCGTGTTGGGCATCGAATCTTCTTGTGACGAAACCGGCGTTGGCATCGTGCGGGGCAACACTCTGCTCGCCAACGTGATTGCCTCTTCGATGGATGCTCACGCCAGGTTCGGGGGAGTGGTGCCAGAAATCGCGGCTAGAGCTCACCTTGAATCTTTGCAGCCAACTCTTCGGCAGGCTCTTCGCACCGCGGGGGTGAGCCTCGACGAAATCGATGCGATTGCCGTCACCAATGGGCCGGGTCTAGCGGGTGCTCTCATGGTTGGCGTTGGTGCTGCCAAGGCGCTAGCGGTTGCCACGGGCAAGCCTATCTATGCGGTGAACCACCTGGTCGGGCACGTTGGCGTTGACGTGCTCGAACGTGGCGAAGTAGTCACTCCAACCATTGCTTTGCTCGTTTCGGGCGGGCACACGTCTTTGCTACTTGTGCGCGACCTTGTGTCTGATGTCGAGTTGCTCGGCGAAACGATTGATGATGCCGCCGGTGAGGCGTTCGACAAGGTTGCTCGACTCCTCGTACTCGGCTATCCGGGTGGCCCCGTAATCGACAAGGCCGCAGCCGAAGGCAACCCGAAGGCCATTCGCTTTCCGCGTGGGCTAACCCTGCCGAAAGACATGGAAAAGCACCGCTACGACTTCTCGTTCTCTGGCCTCAAGACCGCGGTTGCCCGCTGGGTCGAGATGGCCGAGTCTAAGGGTGAAGACTTCTCAGTCGCCGACGTCGCCGCCTCGTTCCGCGAGGCCGTGGTCGATGTGCTCGTCACTAAAGCCGTGGCAGCGTGCCTAGACAACAACGTTCCGCGTCTGCTGCTCGGCGGCGGCGTCGTTGCCAACCGTAGACTTCGCGAGGTGGCCGCTGAACGTTGCGAGGCCGCTGGCATCGAGCTGCGCATACCCGCGCTGAGTCTTTGCACCGACAATGGCGCCATGATTGCCGCACTTGGCGCGCAACTGATCATGGCCGGTCACGAGCCTTCGACTCTCGACTTCGCCGCCGATTCCACGCTTTCAGTAACCAGCATTCAGACAAGTTAGGGTTTTCTCATGTCAAATGACAAGCTTCGAGCCGAACGGCGAGCTGTAGCTCTAGAAGATTTTCTCGCCCATCGCAAAAAGGCTCGTATCTTTTTCTATGTATTCATCGGCACACCTTTCTTCGTTTTCGCGACCGTATTCTTTTTGACCGGCATGGTAAACGGACCTTTCGATGCATTCGCCAAAGCCGCCTTCTGGCCGATCATGTTTTCGGGCATGCTCGCAATGCCGCTATCGCTTGCGCTTGCTCTAGTGCAGCTGATGCGAGCTAAAAACCTCAAAGACATTCATCGGTTCACCAAACCCTACGAGCTATAAAAACGGCTAATCGGGCATCCGCCAATAATGTGAATAACTCGGATGTCCCCCAAACGGGCGACCCCTAAGGGCTGCTCCGTCCAGCGTGGGGGGAGTAATCTGGCAACAATCCGTGCAGTTGAGAGGGGACCACATGACTGAGCCTGTTTTCGTATCGAGCGAGGCAGACCAAGCCGAGAGGCAACGCAAAACTTTTCGAGGGCTCGGATGTTCGGCTGGCGCCTTCGCCGTGTTCGGCCCATTCATTCTGGGGTGGCAAACTGCGGGATTGGTTCCGATGTTTATCGTTGCCGGAATAGTTTTTATGTCTCTCGGAATCGCGGCAAGAAATCGAAGAGACCGTGCTTGGCTAGCTGAGGCGAACGCCAATCCGGGTCGTGCGCATTTGGGTACGTCTGCAACCGCTCTGCCTTCTAGCCAACTGCCAATGCAAAATGCTCAAGCGCCAAACACCGCGGAGCAACTTGCTAACCTTCAAGATCCCACCTCCAAACTCAATGAACGCCTTGCTAAAGCTAAGAAAGCCGGTCTCTAATGTTCAAGCCGCTACCTGCCGACCCGGCATTGATTCAAAAGCTGCGAATCAGAAATCGTGTCGCCTCACTAACTTCGCTAGGCCTACTGATTCTTTGGCCCTTTGTCAGCAGTTCCCTTCGGTATTCGATAAGAAGCACTGAGTACGCGTATTTTATTTTTCAAGTCACAGGTACCACCGCCAGCGTTCTTATGATTCCAGCCAGCGTATTTTTCTTCGGCCATGCCATGCGCTACCGCAACCTACTGCGCTACCTCAGCATGAATCCGCCGGTATACGCAGCGACAGAACCCGCCCCGACTGACCTGAGCAAACTTCG
>JACCDM010240031.1_pt1 | contig 13700 bp, 7 predicted proteins | sample 7445851 | NCBI WGS metagenome assembly JACCDM01 (sample SAMN15323438, study PRJNA562643) | freshwater metagenome | isolation source: river surface water | place: USA:Blue River Watershed | collected 2017-08-16
CGCAGCCCTGTATATCTCACTGCGTTTCTGATGAGTTAATGCCATCACTTGTTCCACTCTTTCTCTTTCCTGCTTGGATACTCTAATTCTAACGAAGTCTACTTTTTTGTTTTTGTCCATGGCTTTTAATAATAAATAGTCGGGAAATAGCAGAAAGTTCATACGAAAGGGGCCTTTTGTGATTTTTCGACTATTTATCATAAAACAAATATGGAAATGGAAGAATTTGACTTAACACCAGATTTAGGTGTTGTTGCCGAAACTTTAGGAATAAATCATATTGCGACCGTGCAGATGTTTGAAATGTCTGTTGTCAACGAAACACTGATTCTTGAAGATCTCAGAAATGGATTGATTTTCGAGTGGTTGACATTTATCACTCTCCACCTTCGTGAACACCCCCATGATTTCGAGCAGGTGATAATGAAACTTTTTAGCGATGATCTAGGTGATGATATAAGCATAGATGTTTCGATAGAGGAACTAGATAAAATGCTAGACGATCGCACTTATGCTGGGTCAATCAAAGTTAGCAATTTGGATTTCTTTAACAATGAGCTGGATCGCATTCTGTTCAGATTGACTTTGAGACAATATTTGAATTTCCTGGAAGTTGCTTCTAAATAGGAAAAGAGGTCTAACTTTCTTTTAGGTAACATGCCCAAAACTCTTGTATTTACTGGGCTGTCTATCGATTGGTCCGTTCACAGGACTCGGTGGAATGTGATCTAATTTTGTGCCTAATGCAGTTCAAAAACGGGCAATGACCTCGTTTATATCTTGTATTATATTGATATACAGTGATATAAATGACAAAAAGGGTCTCAAAGAGACCCTAAATGCAAATCAAATAAACAAATTAAACACAAAGTTCTATGCGGCTTTCGAGTAATCGCTGAAAACAAAGCAATTATCAATAGGGTTATATGCTAAAGCTGCTTTATACATTGTTCGACTTGCACTCCATAGTATATTTAAAAATAAGTAAACAAATCCCTCTTTGTCAACTGACTTCGGGAAGGATGATTGTTTAAATCCTTTGGTATGAAATACGCTGCTAAACGAATTATAATCTTCCCCAACGAGGATTTCTAAATACCCTTTTACACCTCTATGCTTCTCCCATTCTTCAATGATTTCCGCTTCATTATTCTGTAGAAAGCTTAATTGGCTTAAAACTTCCATGGTACATGGTTGTACCTCTGGAATCGATGCTTCGGCATTGCAACTGTGACACAGATCTACAAAAACCTCAATAGAAACAGATTTATCCCAGACCATCCACTCGTCTCCAACAAGCATTTCAACAGACTCGAAATACTTTTCTGGAATTGGAGCAAATGAGCAATTCCACTTATATGGTTTGCCACCAACACTCTCTGTATAATATGTAAAGCGTTCGTAATCCATTTCGGAAACCTTACCAACATATTTAAACTTTTGCCATGAAGTTGTAGGTAATGAGTCGCTTATTTTTATTCGACACATCCCGAACATATCTCTCATCTCCTCATTGTTTAATCGCATTGAGGCTCCATTAGTTAGATCAATGCTACTGGCACTGCAACAAACGTCCCATTCTTCGGATTTGGTAAGCCATGCAGCTCTTCGTTCTTTTTTACTGTTGGTGATTAAAGTAGTTCGGATCAACCCTTCGTTGATGATACTAGGCAAGTGAATTGCCTTGGTGTAATGATAATTGTTCATATTGCTTTTTTATTTGTTTACATTTTTATTGATCCCAAGAGAAACTTATTCTCCTTGCGATCTTTGATGAAACAAAGGTAAATTGGCAATTTTTCGCATCTTGGGTACAATCGAAACTGTACCCGTACAAGTTCATTTTATATCAGAGATATTTCCTATCCTCGGATTTGACTTTATTCGGAGCCCTTTTACTTACTTGAAGGATTAATTCTATCTTCTCCTTTAAAGTTAGCTTAACGGCTTTGGTGTCATTTTTCCACCACAGATAAAATTCTACAGGGTATTCTTTATAGGCAACAATAGCCTTCACTGGCTTTGAATATTTTGGGAACTCAATTTGAATTTGCAACCCCCTATACTCGATCCAATAATCAGTGAGCCTCAAACGACTAACCAAAACGTCAAAAACTTCTTTATCATACTTAAATTCATACTCCTCGCCAATTTTGTGAAGTAACACTGGGTCTTTTTGTAACCATTTGGAAATATTTAAGGTTTCCAATTTATCGTCCACTTCAAGTGTTAGCAATGAGCTGCTTTTGTAGAATTGACCTTTGTTTGGTGGGAATTTCAGTACCTCGGTACTTGAAACATCTGTAGACAATGTATTCTCATTGGAACCTTCATTTAATTTGAGAAATTCAATGATGTCAATTTCCTTGATATTGGGCTGACCTGGATACATCTCAATTAGTTCATCAATATCCTTCCCTAAAAAGAAATCTTCAATAAACGCCCAACGCTCATCATTAGTGAACTGATGTAAAAAGAAATGATCAAAAATTTGATTGCTCAAATAATGTCGATCGAGCGTCTTTTTGAGAATGAAATTGTTATAATACCCCTTCGAATCTTTTTCAATCCTCTTTGGATCATTTAATCGTAAAAAAATCATTGGCTTATCTCCACCTTTAATTTCATAGGATCCTAAATCAAAAAGCTCAAGAAACTGCCCAATGCGTATGTATGTCATTGAGTTCATATCATTATTTGTGATGAATCTCATCGTCTCCTCAGTGGAATCATCCAGAGTCGACTGGATTTTATTTTCAACCTTACTAAACTCACGGTTGTAAAGTGTTGAAATAATCCGATATTTAATTTCCTTGCCCTGCTCACGTCTTCCCATGAAAGCATTTTCTTCAACCTTATCACCATATAGCAACTTACCAGCGAAATTTGACAAGATAAATCCTGAGACTTTTATTCCTATAGACTCATTTTTGAACTCTGCTAAAATTGCGGATCTAAATTCTTCTTCGCTAAAAAATCCACCGCCTAATTTCTCAAAAGCTCTTTTCAATTTTGAAAAATTCTGAGAAAATGTTTCCGAAATATTTTTCTTTGAAACTTTCGGCCAATAGCTTACACGGAGTTGGGGCGTTAAACTGTCAGCTATATCTTTAAACAGTGTTCCGTTATAATATTTGAATTTGATCTTTGGGAAACTCTCGTCAGAATAGAACTTTTCCCATAAATCGTCAAGGTTTATTCTAAGTATTTTATACCCTTTACTATCTAATAATGGATAAGGTAGAACCTCAATTGCCTTTCCATACTTTTTGAGAAAACCAGGCAGTTGACTATCAGTAATCCGTGCATAGGACTTTACAAATAGCTTCTTTGGTCTAGCAATAAGTACATTAAAACGATATTTTGCGATATAGTCCTTTTCAATCATCATCAACGCAGTAAGTACTTTGGCGTCTAATGAATCTTGGCTATCAAAAATGTGTGAAAACTCCTCTACTGAGAGTAATAAATTTTGACTTTTCTGCTTTTGATACAAATTGGTTATTTTCTTCAATACTTCCTGTAATTGGTAGGATTTCAATGAAGACATTCCATGTAATACATTAGTGTACAATTTGTCCTGTTCGGAATAGTTTAATGCTGCATATCCCTTCAACTCTGGGAGCCTAGCTAAACGACCTACCTCTTGAATATAATCAGGGAGTAATCCCGATGGCGCATGGTGGTAAACAACCTGTATGTTCGGAATATCAACACCCATCCCAAAAGCCTTCGTTGAGATCATTACCTGCTTATCACCGCCCAAAAATTCTACATAGGAATGGTCTTTAATGCTCTTGTCTAACTCCCCATAATACACTGTGCTTTTGTTGTTTACCAGTGCTAAAAGTTCTCTTTGTATTGAATTTACGTGTGAGCTATAGGGAGCATAAACTAGTGTCTTAAGTTTTGTTTCCGAGGTTAATCCAACAATAAAATCAACCGTTTGCTTGAGTTTCTTCTGTTTGTATCCACCATCGAATTTTGAGTAGTTGTTAATCACGAACTCAATATTTGATCTTTTTACTGAGCCGATAAAACGGTGAGGGTTGTTATTCATGACCAAACTTGTTTCAGTATCAAATACCATATCGTTGTTGCCACCGTAAATGGCGGTCGCTGTAACTGCTACCATAGGGAAGCTGTGGCCATTTTGAACACGTATTTTGCGAATATGATTACCTAAAAACCAATAATCAACTCTAAAATCTCTTCCCCATGTAGTGATCAAATGCGCTTCGTCAATGACTAAAAGGCCTAATTTCCGATCACCTAAGAAAAAACTTACGTCATAGGAAAGCAAAAGTTCTGGCGATAAATATATTATGTCTAGCTCACCTTTTTTAATGCTATTAATGATTCTCTCACGTTCAATCAAACTTAATGTACTGTTCAAATACGCTACCTTTTCGAATCCTCGTTCCTTGACGATTGTCATTACTTGGTCCTTCATGAGAGCAATCAGAGGTGATACAACGATTGTTACATCACCATGATGCGAAATGTGAAAAGCAGGCAATTGGAAGAGTAATGACTTACCAGCACCTGTAGGTGCCGTCAATAATAGATCTCTATATTTATTGCCAGACCTAGCATTTGAATATTCATCAATAATTAATTGAACTACTTTGCCTTGTGAAATTTCAATGGTTTCAGTACTGGTTTCAGGATTTTTATAAATGGTTAGATTTCTGAAATTAGCACTTGGGCCCCAATAAGTTTGGAGCAAACTTTTAAGTTCATTACTCGGGTTAAATTCCTCAACAAAACTAGCATCCCTTATAATTGAAAGTTCAACGTCACATGTATCCAAAACGTAATTTAACTTTTCAATTTTTTTGAGGACCTCTTGATAAATAGGATTCTTTTGAGAAATGGCGATGCCAACACTTTTATAAATCACACTGCCAATAAATAATTGGTTGATGTAATACTCTAGAGGGAAGTTGTCATTATTAAGATCCAGAATGTGTGTCTGCTTCTCGTTGAAACCAACATTTAACGAATCGTTAAATATCGAAATGGTATTGTAATTTTCGCTGTAGTTTTTGGGACTAAAGTAACATAACCCATCTACTTTGAATTGTTCCATATGATGAACTGGTAGCCGCTGATTTCTCAACTCTGAGTTTTCTTCCTCAACACCAGGAATAAAGTAATCTTCCTTCAACGGGTAGAAACTCCTAATGTTATCTTCGATAACTATTATCCGTTCCTTGAAAAATGATGGATCAATGTATTCGTTTATGTACTGGAATTGACTATCGCTTGCAATTAACATCTTTTGCTCGGAGTTCAACTTTAAAAAAACATTAGCAAACCATGCTCTGTCAAAGACATCATTACCAGCTTCAATTCCAAAAGTAGATACATCTAAGAAAAAATCAGAATCCAACACCAATTTGATTTCTTCTGGGACCCCTCTTAAGACAATTATCTTGTTGGAATTATAATAGCCCTGAACATGACTTTTCACTAGATCAAGTACAGATTTTAAGAAACTATTTTGAATGTTATTCATATTAATTAAATGTAGTTATGCCCTCAATATTCGTTTGATAGTATCCTGCATTGCGATTTTAAATGACTCATCCTGAGATATCAACCGATACAGGTCAAGCTCATTTTTACGCTGTTTACCCATGACATCATCAAAAATGCGAGCAAAGGCGATCTCTCTATTTTGCGAATCTGTGTTGTCAGCATACTTTTCCTTGAAATCGTTGTGTTCTGACATTTTTTGAGCCAGGTTCAAAAATTTGGTGCGCTGTTCATCTGGGGTAGCTTCCCATCCCTGAAACCAACGTTGATTGAATCTCGCAATAATTTGATCCAATTCATCCTGTTCAGTATCTCCACCATGAGCTCCTCTTGGATTTGGATTCTGCGGATCCAGTTCCGTTTCATTGGAGTCCAATCCGATAGATGTGTTTAGTTTAACTCTTTCAAGACCGTAGGTAGATAAATCGACTGAGTTTAAAAGGTCATCAAGTGCATCTTTATCCTTGTCGATAATTATAAGTTTGGGAACTAAGAATTTTAAAAACCAGAATAACTTTTCCCATGCTACAATTTCAAATGGCATAATTGACGCCATCTGACCATAGATCTTGACGAATTGCTTAGCCTTTACCTTATAATCGGCCTTAACTTTCTCCTCTAATCCTAGGGTTAAATTGAATCGCTCTGCTGCAACGTCAACTATCGGGCTCAGTTCTTGTGCATTAACACCTTTGAAGTACTTGTCTACAAAGTCTTCAACCTCATCCCATTCATAAACACCAAATTCATCTAAACTTGCTTTCAATTCATGCAGCACATTAACATCGGTCGCACTGCTTAACGAAGTAGAAGTATAGAAAGGATCAAATGATTTCTTAATATCATCAACTGTGTTGTAAAAATCCAGGATAAAAAGATCTTCTGTTTTCTTCCCAAGCTTATCTGCCGATCTGTTAAGTCTTGATAATGCTTGAACAGCGATAACCCCCTGCAATTTCTTATCGACATACATTGCCGTCATTTTAGGTTGATCGTATCCTGTTAGGTATTTATTGGCAACGACCAAAATTCGGAATTCGTCCATATCTACATATCGAGCGATTTTGTCCGAAATGTATCCTGGATCTGTTGGTTTTGCTGTGTCTAAATGCGCAGGGAAATCATTGATGCTATCCTCTGTATATTCAATACCTTTAATCTTCTTCATTCCAGAAAAAGCAATCGCAATCTTAAATGGATTACCTTTTTTGTCAATTAATTCCTTTAGGGCAAAATAGTAGTTGATTGCTGACTCAATACTTTGAGCTGCCACAATAGCTTTTGCTTTCCCTTTTAATTTTTTGGTATTTACAAGTTTACTGATGAAATGCTCAAGCATTATCTCAGCTTTTGTTGCTATTGTTTGTTTGTTTTGCTCGACATAGGTTCGCAGCTTCTTCTGTGCCTTGACAGTATCAAACAGAGGATTATCTTCAATTGATTTCTCTATTTCGTAGTAGCTCTTGTATGTGGTGTAGTTAGCAAGAACATCAAGGATGAAACCTTCTTCAATAGCCTGTTTCATTGAGTACAAGTGAAAAGGCTTGAACTTGCCATCAGCTTGTTTATTCCCGAAGCGTTCCAATGTATTGTTTTTGGGAGTTGCTGTAAATGCAAAATATGAGGCATTGCCACGCATTTTACGTGAGCGCATTGCTTCGATGATTTTGTCTTGTGCATCACCACCTTCTTCCTCTTCCTCATTGGAATTGCCCATCGCTTGGTTCATCTTTCCAGCGGCTGAACCACTTTGACTCGAATGAGCTTCATCGATGATAACTGCGAACCTTTTATCACTTAAATCCGATATGCCCTCAACGATAAAAGGGAACTTTTGAATTGTTGTAATGATGATTTTTTTACCACTCTCCAAGCTTTCCTTCAATTCTTTTGATGAATAAGCAGGTGCAACAATATTTTTCACCTCGGAAAACTCTTTGATGTTTTCACGGAGCTGCTTATCTAACAAACGCCTGTCAGTTACAACAATAACCGAATCAAACAAGGGATTCGAAATCCCTTTACTTCCAGGTATAGAATCACTCTCAGGATAAGTTTCTATGAGCTGATATGCAGCCCAAGTAATGCTATTTGACTTTCCTGATCCTGCACTATGTTGTATCAAATAAGTTTGGCCAACACCTTTCTCACTGGAGTCTTGAACTAATTTTCTTACGACATCTAATTGGTGATAACGAGGGAAATAAAGTGTTTTCTTGGCAAGTGGGTCCGATTCAGTACCATCAAATCGAACGAAGTGTTGGATAATGTTGGCTACGCTTTTTCTGGTGAAAATCTCTTCCCACAGGTATGCAGTTTTATGACCAAATGGATTTGGGGGATTCCCTTTCCCAAAAATTGGTTCACGTTGACCTAAATTAAACGGAAGGAAGAATGTATTGGAACCATTTAATTTGGTTGTCATGTAAGCTTCATCGGTATCCACCGCAAAATGAACAATACATCGACCAAAATTGAGCAATGGTTGGGCTATATCTCTTTTGAATTTGTATTGGTTCTGGCCATGAACTTTAGCATTTTGACCTGTCCAATGGTTCTTCAGCTCCATTGTTGCAAAAGGCAAACCATTTACAAAAAGCACCATATCGATTTCCTCTCCTGGATTGCTTAATGAATAACGAAGCTGCCTGGTAACACTGAACTGATTCGCTTCAAAATTCGCCTTTATTGAATCGCTACTGCTTGCTAGTGGCAATGGGTATAACAACGTAAAATGAGCATCATCAACGTCTAATCCTTTGCGGAACAAACGTAAAATGCCATATTTCTTGATCATGCGATCCAATCGTTCAAGGATTTTCAATTTCCAGTCACTTTGTCTTTGGAGTTTGGCCAATTCATCTTTTTGGGTTGATTCCAAAAAGTCCCAAAAGCGAATCTCATCAAGGGCATATTTAATATTGAAATCCTCAGGCAGACCTATGTAATAACCATTGCCTGATCGATAACTCGCAGACGGCTCATTCAAAGTATTTAAAGGGATATTTTTCTCCTTGAACTCTTCAAGACAACTGCCCGTAAGTCGTTTTTCGATAGTAGCTTCAAGAGCCTGTTCGTTGGTTTTACTCGGCATCGTAATAAACTTTTATTTTACCTGTCACCGCACTGTTAATCAATGTGGCTTTATATTCTTTTAACTTTTCTATTTCTTGCTCTTTAATTGATAGAGAAGAATCTATTTTTTTAGTAATACGTTCTATAAAATCAACTATCTGACTTTGTTCATTAGTTGAAGGCAATGAAATCTTATGATTGTTTAAATCACTTTGTGTCATGCTTGGCAATGCTGTTGAAGTGCTATAAAAACTAAAAGGGATTGTTGTTGCCAGGAAATAAAGAAATTTAGCACTGTTTTTGTTTTTGGGTATTGCATAAAACATAGTATCAACTGCCCAGAATTTCCCTTTGAAATACAGTGGCTTATCAATTGTGCCTTTTCTTCCTAAAAAAACTACCTCACCGTCATACATATATTGAGATGCATAAGCAAATTGTCCACCAGATCCAATAACAGGGTAACCTTCATCTGTTTGTATATGCTTATAATCAGCTCCATTATTGATTTTTAAAATGTGTTTAAATCGCTTCACTTCCCAATGTTCAGGAATCTCCCCAATCCATTCAACACCGCTATCCCTCATTTTTACATTGGGATCTAGCCCACGGGTAACAGCTTTATGAATGAGTATTTGCCTGCGTTCTTTGAGCAGTTCTATTTGCTTTTGTTTGATTCCAATAGCTTGGTCTATTAAAGCTGTTTTGCGGTCGAGAAAAGAAGCAATGGCGGTTTGTTCGGGGAGTGGTGGTACAAATGTTTTAAATGAAAAGAAATTCTCCTTTGAAATGGTATTTCTCAGCCCTGTGTATAATGGTTTGAGTCTTTTATCTGCATCTACATTCAAATAGAAATAGTACAAAAAGTTTCTGTCAAAGTTTTCGTAAGGTTCCATAACCGTGTAAGCTCCTGTGATCATTCCATCAAAATCCGAAAGACCCACACATCTTGGTGTTTCTTCGACATCAAAAAGGCAGAAAATAAAATCCCCTTTTTTAACCTCTTGATAGGTATTGAACTCAGCAGGGAATTTTCCTTGAGGATTTTCCATGTCTCTTTTAATAACACCATTAAGCGTTAATGAAAGCAAAACATAATCACTCGACTTTTTACCAACTTGATTTTTCTTTAGTTTAAAAATATTTTTATTGGATAGTGTATTCCAATGTAGTGGAATATCTCCCAACCATTCAGCTCCTGAATTCTTATAGGAACTATATTTCTCAACCTTGAATTTGTCTATTGCAATTCCCATTAAGCTAGATTTAAAATTTCACGAATTAAACCATCACTCAATTCTTCCAGTTTCAAAATATCTTCACTTACCTCTTCAATTGCACGCAATGGTTTGTGTCGGTAGAAGTACTTGTTGAAGCTTATTTCATAACCAATTTTGGTGGCGTCAAGGTTGATCCATGCTTCATTAACATGAGGTTTGACTTCTCCTAAAAAGTAGCTGTGGATGTTTTCTTTTAGAGGCACATTTTCCGAATCACGCAAGTCACTTTCAGTTTCGTATGTGAGGTATTCGCCTTTATTATCGGTGGCAAAATAGCCATGATCAGCCAGTTCACTTTCTTTACAATCTAAATGATCAAGTAATTGCTCAAGTTTATCGCCTAATAGCTTTGTTGTACCCTTAATCACCTTTTCTGCGGTTGAGTCGTACCAACTGACAGCATTTAAAATGGCGTTCTTCTCAGATGCAGAAAGCTTAATCTTCTTAGACTTAAGTGCTTCATCAACCTTCTCGTTGAAAATATTGAAATTGTTAAACTCCTCTCCGCCAATGGCATCCATCAAAACAGTTGCTGTATTGAGCAATTCCAGTTGTTTTACCCATAAAGCTTCACTTACCAATGTTTTACTTTGTTTGGCATTTAGGTTAAGCTCGTTCTTTTCGCACCACTCTATGATAGTCTTTTCGTGTTGAGATACTTCAGTGTAAACCTTTTCACCAAGGGTCTCATAAGCCCAGATCATTGGTTCTTTTAAGGATTTGTCAAAACGTAATTCGGCAATGCGCTCTTTCGTAAATTGAGCTTTCAGGCGTTTTGGACGTTCAATAGTTACCTTATAATATCCAAAATCACCATTGTCAAATACTTTTGATGCAATTCCCTCTTCATCATTTGACTCGGGGTTAATTTTCCTATCAATTGCCTGCATTTCCTTGAACACTGAAACAATCTCTCGGATATGCTCAGGTGAAAATTCACAGTTCTTGTTGCCTAGATTCTTACGAAGCTTCTGGAACATTAGCCCTGCATCGATAAGTTGAACCTTGCCCTGTCGTTTTGAATCTTTATTATTACTTATTATCCAGATATAGGTGGTAATACCTGTGTTATAGAAGAGGTTATTTGGAAGTTGGATGATCGCTTCTAACCAATCATTTTCAATGATGTATCTGCGAATATTGCTTTCTCCGCCACCAGCATCACCAGTAAACAAGCTACTACCATTATGAACGGAAGCTATTCTTGAACCAAGAGAGCTCTGAGTTAATGGTTTCATTTTATGAACCATATCCATGAGGAATAGAAGTTGACCGTCTGATGAACGTGGGGTTGCATCAGCATCTTCCTCAACTCCCCAATAGTTCTTGAGTTTTATCTGAAAACGTGGGTCAATGATTTCTTTCCCATCCTTGATATACTTTTGTTCACTTGCCCATGATTTTCCGTAAGGTGGATTGGATAGCATGAAATCGAAGGTTGTTCCTGCAAACTCATCAGTGCTCAAAGTAGAACCAACTCTGATGTTTTCAGGGTTATTACCTTTAATCATCATATCTGATTTGCAAATCGCATAGGTTTCATCGTTGATTTCCTTACCGTAGAGGTAAACGTCACCATTAGCTTTGATGATGCCGTCTTCATCTTTAATGAAGTTTTGAGATTCGGTGAGCATTCCACCGCTTCCACAACATCCATCGTATATGGTCATTACAGGTGGAAGCTTATCCTTTATTGGCTCAAAAATCACATGGGTCATCAAGTCAATTACCTCTCTAGGGGTAAAGTGCTCTCCAGCTTCTTCGTTATTATCCTCGTTGAACTTCCTGATTAACTCCTCAAAGACATAACCCATACCTAAATTGGATAGTGGGGGCAATTTGCGGCCATCTGGATCATACTTTTCGAATGGGGTAAGGTTGATGTATGACGAGGTGAATTTCTCAAGCACGTTCAATAAAACATCTTTGGAAGCCATGTGACGAACCTGGCTCTTTAGCTTGAACTTTTCAATGATTTCCTTTACGTTCCCACTGTACCCATTCAAGTAATCCTCAAAGTTTGCTTGAAGGATTTGCTGGTTATTTGTTGCTGTATCATGCAGCCTTTGAAGTGTCCACTCACTGGTATTATAGAAAACGTAACCACTAGCTTGTCGCAAACCATTCTCATCCCATTCGGTGAACTTTGCTTCATCACGTTGGAAAGTTAACTCTTCCATTACAGCAGCTTTGGTTGGTTCAAGCAAAGCATCTAATCTTCGAAGTACCACCATTGGGAGAATAACATCACGGTACTTACCACGAACATATACGTCACGCAGACAATCATCGGCAATTGACCAAATGAAGGAAATTAGTTTATTATGGACAGCTTGATTCATTAGTTATTTGAATTTTGAGGTAAAAGAGCAGAAATATCACATTGCAAAACATCAGAGATCTTCAACAACATCTGAACATTTGGAGTACTAGAAGAACTACACCACATGGAAACTCTTGACCTACCAACATTTAACAGACGAGCAAGCTCAATTTGCTTCATATTCTTCTCAATCAAAACTTCAGCAATACGATTTTTCATTGTAAATAATATTATTGGGGAAAGGTACTATAAATGTTCAAATAAATTGAACATAAGATTCTAATATACCATTTGGTACAATCAGTACTTATATTTAATTTATCCCCTTAATGTTTCACCATCGTTCCGAGGGTGTTGAAAATAAAGGGATTGACAAATTCATAGGGTAGCTAATTACCACTTGATTTTTAAAAATAAAATGATTATTATTATAATCAAATGCCAGAGAATATGAAAAAATACGCAGTTAGAGTGCCAATAAACATTACACGTGAATTACTACAAACACTTTTAATAAAATCAAGTAATCCAATTGATGCTCAAAACCCAATACTTATAGATAAAATGCTTTTCATTATTTCCGAAATATTCAGAGTCCAATTGAATAATATTTGGGATGACATCAATGATGACGGCATGGCTCATCTACAAGCAAAATATTTAAAAGCAAACCTATCCAGAGCAGGTGGGGTAACCTATAAACAAGTAATCGATAAGCTTTTGGTGCTTGATCTGATTATAGTAAATAAATCCTATCGAAGATTACATTATTCAAAGGGATATGCCATTAAAGACTTTCAATACAACCTCTCGTTCCATCAAGTCCCACTAGAAGTATGGACACCTAAACCACGAGTAAATAGCATTGAATCTACTCCAACTGGCGAAAAAATAATTGATCAAATCCGCACAAATATTGAGGAAATAACTGTTGATAGGAAATACATAGATTTCGTAAACAAAACACAAATCAACCTCTATTCCATATGGCAGATATTATATAATGTAGATTCAACAATTAAACAGGTAAGTAAAAGGTTAGAACATAATACAGGACTCCGAGATATTTACATCACTTCTGACGATTTTGGACGAGTTCATCACAACATAACCAGTATAGCCAAAAAGTATCGCCCAGCATTTAAAATTTTTGGAGAAGATATTTATAGTGTTGATATGAGTGGCTCTCAGTTGTTTTTTGCGATAAAAAAATTAGTGTCCTATAGTAAAATGAAGGCGGGGTCGAAGGATTGGAATGTTGTGTGTCAGAAATTACCAGATGTGCCCATATTTATTGAAAATGTACTATCAGGTAAATTTTACAATTCTATTGGAAAGCACTTAGATCTAACAGAAGAGGAACTAAAAGCCAATAAAATTCAAACATTAATGCCGATTTTTTCAAAAAAAGACCCTAAACGAAAAACTAAATATTTAAAAGCTCTTGAGGCGGTGTATCCAACTTTTTTATCCTGTATGAA
>JACCDM010299654.1_pt1 | contig 13686 bp, 13 predicted proteins | sample 7445851 | NCBI WGS metagenome assembly JACCDM01 (sample SAMN15323438, study PRJNA562643) | freshwater metagenome | isolation source: river surface water | place: USA:Blue River Watershed | collected 2017-08-16
ACATGTATATTTTTGCATTAAAGGCTTAATATCTGCAGGAAAATCTTCTGCTTTAGCCTGATTTCCAAAGGCAAGTGTTAATACTGCGGCGGAAAAAATAAGTTTAGAAATCTTTTTCATCAATGTAAGTTTTATTATAATTACTAAGTTAAGAAGAATTTGTTAATTGTAAATTGTTAATTGTTAATTTATAATTTATAAATCATAATTCACTACCGCTTCCCTCACACTTCCATACTTTTCTAATAATTCAGCGGCAACCTCTTCTGTCACTCCAATTTCTTCCTGCACCATTCGGATGGCACGTAAAACTAATTTGTGATTACTTAGCTGCATGTCAACCATTTTATTTCCCTTCACCCTTCCTAATTGAATCATTACAGCCGTTGAAATCATATTTAAAACTAACTTCTGGGCAGTACCTGATTTCATTCGAGTGCTTCCTGTCACAAATTCAGGTCCTACTACTACCTCAATAGGCAATTCTACTTCTTTAGATAAAGCGGAATCTGCATTACAAACAATACATCCAGTCAAAATCCCTCTCTTTTTTGCTTCACGCACACCACCAATTACATATGGAGTTCGACCAGAGGCAGCAATTCCAATTAAGGTATCTAAGGCATCAATTTTATAGGCTTCAAGATCTTTCCATGCCTGCTCCATGTCATCTTCTGCATTTTCCACAGCTTTTCGGATGGCCTTGTCTCCGCCGGCAATCAAACCAATTACCCAATCGTGAGGCACTCCATAGGTAGGAGGACACTCGGAGGCATCAACAATACCTAATCTTCCACTTGTTCCTGCGCCAATATAAAACAATCGTCCGCCTTTTTTCATTCTAGCAACAATTTCATCCACCAATTTTACAATGGAAGGAATTACTTTTTGAACTGCCAAAGGAACAGTTTGATCTTCGCGATTGATATGATTCAAAAGCGTTTCCACGCTTTGTTTTTCCAAATCTTGGTATTGCGAAGCTGATTCGGTTGCTAATAAGCCTAAATTTTCTGCCATTATTGATTCAAACGATAAAAATTATCAAAAAAGTATGGAATGGTTTCTATTCCTTTATAAAAATTAAATAATCCATAATGCTCATTTGGTGAATGAATCGCATCTGAATCTAGTCCAAATCCCATCAATACCGATTTAATCCCCAACTCTTTTTCAAACAAGGCTACTATCGGAATACTTCCTCCTCCACGAGTAGGAACTGGCGTTTTCCCGAAGGTTGTTTCCATAGCCTCAAAAGCAGCTTGATAAGCTACACTATCCGTTGGCATCACATATGCCTCTCCTCCATGATGTGGAGTAACAGTAACTTGTACACCTTTTGGAGCAATGGATAAAAAGTGATTCTTAAACAATTCAGTTATTTTATCTGACGATTGATTTGGAACCAAACGCATAGAAATTTTTGCATGTGCAACTGAAGGCAAAACCGTTTTAGCACCCTCCCCGATATATCCTCCCCAAATTCCATTTACATCTAATGTTGGACGAATTGATGCTCGCTCTAAAGTCGTATAACCTGATTCTCCATGAACAGCGGCTATTCCTAATTCCTTTTGATATTGCTCTAAATCAAATGGTGTTTGGGCCATGGCTGCCCGTTCAGAGGCATCCAATTCTTGTACATCTTCATAAAATCCAGGTATGGTTATTCGATTGAATTCATCTTGAAGAGAAGCAATCATTTGACAAAGAATATTCACTGGATTTGCTACTGCGCCACCATAAACACCAGAGTGAAGATCTTTATTAGGACCTTGTACTTTTACTTCGATATAACTCAAGCCTCTTAATCCCACATCAATCGATGGGATATCATTAGCAATGATTGCCGTATCTGAAATCAGAATTACATCTGCTTTTAATAAATCTTTATTTTCTTTAACAAATACACCCAGATGGTCAGAACCTATTTCTTCCTCTCCCTCAATCATAAACTTCACATTACATTTCAACTCACCTGATTTCCACATGGCTTCAAATGCCTTTATGTGCATAAAAAATTGCCCTTTATCATCACAAGTACCGCGACCATAAATAACTCCATCTTTCACAACTGGTTCAAATGGGGGACTATCCCATAAATGCAAAGGATCTGCAGGTTGAACATCATAGTGTCCATACACCAAAACGGTTGGCGCAGTGGCATCAATCATTTTTTCTCCATAAACAATGGGGTGTCCTGCTGTTTCTTCTAATCGAACATAATCTGCTCCTGCTGATTGAAGGTTGTGTGCAACCCATTCAGCAGCGTTGCGTACATTTCCTTTGTAAGAAGGATCTGCGGAAATAGATGGAATTCGTAAAATCTCTAAGAGTTCGTTTAAAAAACGATCTTTGTTTTCTTGTATATACTGTTGAGAAGCTTGCATTTTGTGGAATTAATATTCACACAAATATACTACTTTCGAGGGATAAGATACATCCTATTTTCAGTACCATTTACAATCCGTTGAATATTTTTTCGATGCGTATACATTACCAAAAGCGTCACAAAAAATCCAAATATAATTGTAATAGGAAGTTCTTCTCCAAACGTTTTAAAAATCATTAATATCGGAAAAGAAAAAGAACCAAAAATGGAGGCTAATGAAACAAAATGGGTCACTGCAAATACTAACAAAAATAATAATATACTTAACATTGCAGCTGAAGGATGCAAACAAAGCGCCATTCCAAGCAAAGTAGCCACACCTTTACCTCCTTTAAAATCACAAAAAATAGGCAGTAAATGTCCGATAATAGCTAAAAACCCAAAAATTATTTTCAAAGTCACACAGGTTTCCCAGTCGATAAGTCCAAAATAATATAATGCAGCGGCCTGAGCAGTTGCTAAAAATCCTTTTAAAGCATCTATGCCTAACACGATAATCCCTGCTTTTTTCCCAAATACACGAAAAGTATTTGTGGCTCCAGCATTTCCACTTCCCAAAGTTCTAATATCTGCTTTATGATATTTTTCTCCATACCATAAAGCGGTAGGAATTGATCCGAGAATATAACTAGAAAGTGAAAGGAAAATAATTAGTAAAATTATACCCATAGAAAACGTTTTAATCTCAAATACTTCATGAATCAAATATAAAATGATGAATGACTAAAACAAAATGCTGATAAAAATTCTTGAAAAGATTAAATTTTTCTCTTGATTTTATACTAAAAAGAGAAGTTTATCGAGGCCATTAAGCGGAAAGGTGATACGTTCGGACGATCTAAATAGGATAATCTATGAAAAGCTTGAATTCTAAATAACTTCAAAATATTGTCAATTCCATAACCAACTTCTAAAAAAGGTTTGTTGGGATCAAGGGAATCAAAAGCATAATTTTCTAAAAATTTTGAACGAAGTGGATTATTCACATCTCTCATTAAATCAATATTTGAAGTTCGCTGCGCACCCATCACTGCATTGGCACTTCCAATAAATCGCCATTTTAATTTTTTAATCAACGGAATTCGATTAAATAACAAACCCTCAAAATTATGATTCAATTGAAGACTCATATATTGATCACTCACAAATTCAAAATAATTCATCGTTGAGAAAGCACTTCGAACGAAGAAAAATGTTTCATTTCCTAGGTGAGGAAAAAGCAATGGAGCTGGTAATGTAGATGGTGTATAACCTGCAGTAAAAGTATAATCAGAATGACCAATTTTACCGAAATTAAAGGTTTGATAAGCTTTTAAAGTAAATCGCTGATAATTGAAGTCCCCTCCAAAGATTTGTTTAAATCCTTGTTGGTAAATAAGAGTAAGTACAGGAACACGTTTGGTTGAAAGTGTAATTCTTTCATTTCCATTCATGATGAAATTTTCATTTTTTGCAAATCGCAGCTGTAAAGTTAGGAAGGTTTCTTGAAGATTATCCTTAACAGGTGAAGCCATACCTAGTTCAGGCTGGGTACGATAATGGAATCTAAATAGGGGCTCAAAAGATCGAGTGGAAAAAGAAGAATTAATCGAAAACCCTTTGGCTATTTCGGTATTAAAAAAAGCTTCCGATGACCTTCTAAAAAAGGCTCCAGAAAAAGCACCCCATCGAGTAAATGAATAGAATAATCGATTATCACCAATTAATTCGGGTGTTAAACCCACGCGTTCAATATCATATGAATGCTTAAGTCCGGCAATGGTCCATTTCTTTTTTGAAAACAAGTAATTGACTTCTACGGCATATTTAGGTACTAAATCTTTCGTTCCAAAACCAACATTTCCTCGAAAGATCCAATTTTTATCAAAATTAGCATTTGTTCGAAATCCTACTCTAAATCGAGCACCCTCCACTTTATTAATGGCAAAAGAGGAAATATAGGGTCCCACTTCAATATCATTAAATTTCTTATACCCGCTTAAAATCAGTTCTGCAATTTCAACATAGGTCTTTACCGTTGGGAGATTTCGAACGGAATCTACAAGTGCAAATGCTTCAAAATCTTCGTTACTGAGTGATTCATGCCGAGCGTATTTCCAATATTCAGGATTTGGTTCTTTATGATCCTCTAGCACCTCCGACATCAAATCATAAAAAGCTGTTTCATGTGGTTTATTTACCACAAAGTTTTTGTTGGAAACCAAAATCTTCAGCAACATTCCAGCTGAATTTTTCGTAATTTCTTCTACATCAATTAAAAATCTTGTTTTGGCTGGCAACCAAGCACCTTCAGAGGTTTCTTCTAATTCTTGACTAATTCTGATCTTATCGATGAAATTCAAATTTGCCTCTTTTCCAACAGTTGCATCAATTTGGACTAATGCAAAAGAGGTAGTATCAACCCAAATTTGCCCTGAAAACAACAAATCCATCAGATTTTTGGGTTCATAATCAATTTGATAACAGATGTGATTATCAATTTTTATCGTATCACCCATGTAATACTTATAATTAGCTTTCCAAGTGTCACCAATTGGACTAGCAAAATCTTTCCCAAAAAAGGGGACGAAATTTTGATAAAAATTATAATTAGCAAATAAATTTCCACCTAATAACTGAGAAACAAATCCACCCTCTTGCACACCAACACCTTTAATATTGGTTTTTATAATTTCTTCTTTCTTACGATTAGGACTACTTAAAAAATAAAACTTGGAAATCGCTTCAGAGATATACGTTGGTATGACTAATTTACCATCTTCACCAGCTAATTTTTGAAATTTTTGGATAGATGTTTCAATTTCCTTCATAAATTTCTTTTCCCGAAATTTATCCGAAATATTGTCAACATCTAATTCTATTTTAGAATAAGAATCGTATTCATAGGCACTTAGTTTAGCTCTATCATTTTTTAATTTTTGAGCTTGAACTTTTCTAATTACTTTATTCACTGGATTTTCTCCTGAATATACAATTACTTCATCTAAGGCTTTTTGAGAAGACTCTAATTGAAAATCTATTACTTGACTTGCTATTTTACCAACTGCTTTAACTCGCTTTTTATATCCTACGAAGGATACAAAAATAGAATCAGACAAACTCTTTGCCTTCAGTTCAAATTGCCCTTCAAAATTTGTATTGGTACCATAGCGCAAACCCTTTAAACCTACAGAAGCAAATGGAATTGGATCACCACTTGAAGAATCGGTAACGCGACCCTTAATTACATATTGGGCATTAAGGTCAAAAACCAAAAAGAATATGCAAAAACCAAGAATAGTTCTGATAATTTTAAAAAACATAAAAGGGCTTACCCAATTTTTTTCAAAAATATAAAAATACGACAAAAAGCCGCTATTGATTGATAAAAAATGTTTATTCGTCTATGAATTTAACAAATTTTGCTAAAGCATTCGCACGATGGGCAATACTATTTTTTTCAGACATTTCCATTTCTGCAAAGGTTTTCTTGTACCCATTCGGTACAAATATTGGATCATAACCAAACCCAAACAAACCTCTTGGTTCATAAATAATTTGTCCTTTCACTTCTCCCTCAAATTGAAAAAATTGTCCTTTAGTATGAAAAGTTAGAATAGTTACAAAACGGGCTGTGCGATCAGCAACCCCTTGTAAATTTTCTAACAATAAATTCATATTATCCACATCATTTTTTTGAGAACCTGCATATCTTGCTGAGAATACACCAGGCTTTCCATTTAGAGCATGAACTTCAAGTCCAGAGTCATCTGACAAACAAGTCACTCCAAATTTTTGAGCGATGTAAGAAGCTTTTTGAAATGAATTTTCAGAAATAGTAGATCCTGTTTCGGGAAGTTCTTCGATTTGGCCGAGTTCTGAAATAGATTTAACAGAAAAACGGCCCTTCAGGAGGGCCGATATTTCTTCAATTTTATGCTTATTTTGTGTTGCTAAAAAAAGTTCCATTTATTTAGGGTGCGGGTACTTCTAATTCAAAATATAAAGGACAATAGCCTGGAATAGATGTATTTCCACTTGCTCCATACCCAAGCATGTATGGCATAATAATTTGAATTTTTTCTCCCTCATTCATTAATAACAATGCTTCTTCAAAACCTTTAATAAAGCTACCTGAATTAAAGTTCAATGTAAGTCCAGTTCCTTTATCAAACACAGCATTATAAACAACAGCCCCAGCAGAGGCATCATAATGATTGTAATTAAATCCAAATTTTCCAAGGTAATTGAATTTACCAGCATAGCCAAATTCCAATTTCTTACCTGTTGGTACTTCCTTAAGTTTCTTATAAATTAAACCTGAAGTAGTTGTCTTAGCATCAGCCATGTTATTATCTACTTTCATGCGTTCTAATAACTGCGATTGAGTAAGAACTTTTACAATTTGAGCATCCACTCTAAAACAAGAATAGGCAGGATACAAATCTGTTGAATTACCCCCATAGGCTAAACTAGAAGGTAACAAAAAAGTACCTTTGTCTCCTACATTCAGGTAACTCAATGGTAAATTATAAATACTACCACTAAATCCACCAGCAATTAAAGATCGTACTTGACCCTTTGATGTTGCAGAGGAGTCTATTAAAGTACCACTTAACAAGGAAAGTTTATAATAAAATTCAATCAAATCACTCACTTGAGCCTTTACAGTTTGACCACCAGATGTAATTTGATAATACATCCCATCAGTCGTTTTTTGGACTGTTAAATTCTTTGATTTAACATAGTTTTGAATTTCACCATCATTATCTAATACTTTGGCTTGATACTCATCCTTCAAACAAGACGCCAACAATACGATCAGACTTAGAAAAAATATACTTTTAATAAATCTCATAAATGCCTTATTTAATTTTGGTTAGATTTAATTCAAATACTAAAGGTGTAAAGGCAGGTATTGTACCAGACCCTTTTTCTCCATATCCTATTGTTGATGGAAAAATAACAACTGCTTTCTCTCCCACTTTCATTTTTTCAACTCCTAATTGAAAACCAATAACAGTAGAAGTTCCGCCAGCAGTCACTTGAAATGAATCTGTTTTGGCAACATTTCCATCAAATATTTTACCATTTGTAAAACGACCAATATATTTTAAATACATCACTTGCCCAGATGTTGCAGGAGTACCAGTACCTTCTACTAAACGAATATAACGAAGTCCATCTGCCAGGTTTTCTGTAACCGTATATCCTTTAGATTTAATGTATTCATTGATTAAATCATTTTGTGATCTAATTTTCAAAGATTTAATGGTAACCTTCAGAGGTGTGTAAGCTGGTAAACCTGGAAATGCTTGAGAAGTACCCGGAATTCCCATTACAGCTTGTTCACCTTCGTGAATATTTGCCATTATTTTAGCAAATATTGGATTAGAAAATCCGTAGCGGTAAATCAAAGGTTCGTCAGTTTTACGATTTGTACTATCAATCACTTGACCTGTTAATAAATTTGACAATTCGTAATGTACAAGAATTGAATCACCCTTTGTAGCCATTTCTCCAGCAGCATTCACTTTCGTAATACCAACGTACGAGCCATCTGATAGGGCAATCGGATTGACACCAATTTTTGAAAAATAAGAGACAATTTGGGTTTGATTTTCTTTTGCATGTATTTCATCTTCCAATTCAATGTTGGAAAGACACGACATCATTAAGCATGAAACTCCGACAAAACCTGCTAAATTCTTAAAACTCATTTTACTCATTTCCAATAAACGAATTAATCCGCAATTTATTTTACAAACTCTCTCTTCCCTATTTATACTATTTCTTCGCGTGTAATTTCACTTCAAAAATCAACACAGAATTAGCTGGAATTGGACCACGAGCTTCGCTACCGTAAGCAATTCCTGACGGAATAACGAATACACCCTGTCCACCTGGTTTCATTAATGTTAAAGCTTCATTAAAACCTGGGATCATTTGACCAATCGGCATAGGTACTTCATTTCCTTTATCAAATTCTTTTCCATCTAAAAAAGTACCTCTATAACTTACAACCCATGTTTCTCCTGCTTTAGGACTTGCTCCTGCGCCAGTAGATTGGATTGAATATTGTAAACCAGAAGCAGTTTTTGCAAATGATTTACCTGATTTTTTAATATAATCTGCAATCGCTGCTGGCTCCCCTGCGATACGCTTGTCGGCATCTACTTTTGCTTTAGCAGCTTCTACATTCATTTCTTTTTCAAATTCTGCACGAGACTGAACTTTTAAGATTTTAACTGTATATTTTAAATCAGTACCTTTTTTCAAGAATGGAGGCAATGGACCTTGAGTTTGTTGCAATAAACTATCAATAGGAACTAAAATAGTTGCAGAATCCCCAGTTGCTAATTGACGTAATCCATTTTCAAAAGAACCTTTAAATCCTTGTACCGGTTGAATTAAAGCTTTCGTTGGATTGCCATCTTTATAAGTATCTTGTAATACAGAATCGGCATGGTTTTTAATCACCACATGGAATGTTAACACATCACCATCTTTTAATTTTGCAGCTTTATCATCATGTTGAAAAAACTGAATTTTAACGCCATCTACTAATTCTACTTTTGAATCGCAAGCAGAAAACAAAGCAGCTGCCGCAAAAAGGGTGATTATTCTTTTGAACATAATTGTTATTTTAAATTTCTAATTTATAAATTTTTTACTTGAATCACTTGGTCAAGCTGCAAAGGTAACACTTCCAAGAGAATTTTCTTTGCTTCTTCGATATTTGATTTTTGAATTCTTCCGCCAGAGGCATTTTTATGTCCTCCTCCTTCAAAATAAGTGGCTGCAAATTGATTAACCGCAAAAGGTTCAATAGATCTAAAAGATAATTTAACCCCATCATTTCGCTGAATTAATAAAATAGACCAAATAGATCCAGATACCTGAAGTCCATAATTTACTACACCTTCTGTATCACCTGCCTGAGAATTAAATTGCTTTTGATCTGCCTCAGTAATCCACATTAAGGTTAGGTGATATTCAGGTAAATACTCCATTCGATTACTTAGAATATGTCCTAAAAAACGCAATCGATCAATAGAGGCAGAGTCGAATAATTTTCGATGTATTCTATTTGTATTTACTCCTAAATCAATTAATTCTGCTACAATTCGATGAACCCTTGAGGTGGTGTTTGGGTGCCTAAATGAACCTGTATCAGCCATAATTCCCGCATACAAGGTCGCACCAATTTCCGTATCTATAAGAGATTTATCTCCCCAATGATCGATCAATTCAAAAATCAATTCACAGGTTGAAGCTGCATTTGTATCATGAAAATAATAGGTACCAAAATTTTCCGGATCTAAGTGATGGTCAATCACAATCTTTGCCTGCTTGGCATTTTTAATTAACTCCGACATCCCATGCAAACGCTGCAAGCCAGAAAAATCCAAACAAAAAATCCAATCTACACTCTCAATCGATTGATGCATTTGGGCACGATGTGAAGGAATTTCAAAATCCAGGGCCTCCTCAGCTCCTTTCATCCATTTAAAATGTGTTGGCAAGGCAGAGGGCAACCATACTTCCACCTTCAGTCCCAATTGGATTAAATAGTTTTTGAGCGAAAGACTTGACCCGATTGCATCCGCATCGGGATTAAAATGGGTGGTGATAATTACTTTTTGGCCGGACTTAAACAGCTCTTTTTGAGCAAGCAATGAATTCATTTTGGAAATTAGTCCCTTAAATTTGGGCATTCACAAAGTTACAGATAAATTTGAAAAAAAATTGAATATGCCTACAAACAGAACATTTACGATGATCAAACCGGATGCAGTAGCAGACGGACACGCGGGAGCAATCATTCAACAAATTGAGAAAGCAGGATTCCGAATCATTGCGATCAAAAAAATCAAATTATCAAAAGAGCAAGCCGGAAAATTTTATGCTGTGCATAAAGACAGACCATTTTACGATAGCTTGTGCCAATATATGTCATCTGGACTCATCATGCCAATGGTTCTTGAAAAAGAAAATGCTGTTTTAGATTTCAGAACATTTATTGGATCTACTAATCCAGAGCAAGCAGCAGAAGGAACCATTCGTAAACAATTTGCAAAATCTACTGAAGCAAATGCCATCCATGGTTCTGACTCTGACGAAAATGCTCAAATTGAAGCGAATTTCTTTTTTAATGAGAAAGAGTTGGAGCAGAAGTTGTGAAAATAAGTAATTAAAGTGACTATTTTCACTTTTATCACTTCCTTTTATAAAACAAAAACCCATTCTCCTCCTTCAATAATTCTAAATTAGGATGGTATTTTAGTTGATCCTCTTCAGTTACTTTCATAACAAAAAAACACGGCCTATCTACCTGCTTTGCATTTAATAAAATGTCTGCATCTGGAGAGGCCGCTGGTTTTTGAAAATAAAGCAAATGTGCATAAGATTTAAATCCGAGTGTTTCGATGTAAACATTTTGCCCTAATTTGGATTCATAAAAATCAATTGGAGAAGCCTGTGTATATCCTTCAATTTTAGGCACAACAACTGCCACATATGCCATTAGAACTCCGATGGAAATCACCATGGTGTGATAAACCTTTTGAATTGGTTTTCTTTTTTTATCTAATGTGATGTACCAGATAGACAACAGAAAAAACAAGCCAATTAATTTTTCATAACCCGACCAATATACAGGTGCTTGTAAATTTCCCTGAACAAATGCATCTTTTATGTAAGGTGAAAAAACATAGGCGTATTGTCCAATTATTGGTACAAGAATCAATACCAAACCAAAAATGCTACAAACAAAAAGTAAACAAATCGTGTAAAATTTTTTCCATTGCCAATTTCCATTTTCAAAAGCTGTTAACACTTCAGCCGAAACATAAGTGAGCGGAATCCAGCATAAAGAAGAATAATGAACAATTTTAGTTTTTACAAGACTAAATAAAATCAATACAAACCAAAATAGAATTTTCATCAAAATTGAAAATTCATTTGATGATTGTTCCCCGCCAGATAATCGAACCCTTAAACCATTCACATTAAAAAGTCGAGCACCCGCCCAAATGGAAATAGGGAAACAACCGATTAATAAGACGATAAAATGATAATAAAAAGGTTGACCGTGTCCGGCATCACCGGTGGTCATTAATCGAACTTGGTAGGCAAAAAAGTCGTAAATTATTTGGATCCCATATTTTTGAGCAATGAGCGCATACCAAGAGGCAAAAAGCGAGAATGCAATTAGGCATGTCAAACAAAAAACACCAAATTTTCGAAGGAAATTTGAAAGTTTAAACTGATAAAATGCCGCATAAATAAAAAATATTGCGCCAAAGACTAAAAGAGCAACAGGTCCTTTTGTCAACATTCCTAAACCAATAAAAACACCACTAAAAACGGCATTTTTTAAGGATTCATTTCCCAATAAATATTGGTAAAATTGATAAATCCCTAAGAAAATAAACAAATTAAACAAAGGATCAATGATACCAGTACTTGCATATAAATGCGGAGTAAATGCGGCTAAATAAGAGAATGCCCACCAATGTCCGTATGACTTACCATGTTCTTTTTTTCCAATATAATAAAAAACAAGCAATGAAATTGCTCCAATGAGGGCATTTGGGAAACGAGCTGCAAACTCCATAGATACCCAGGCCTCTTGGGTAAAAATATCAAAAAATTGAAAACTCAGGGCTTGTAACCAAATAAACAAAGGAGGTTTTTCCCAAAAAGGTTTAAAATTTATCTGAACCCCTAAATAATCACCAGAAACGATCATTTCTCGGGCGGATTCAGCAAAATTCACTTCATCCCAATCGAACAAATGCGATTGACCCAGAAAGGGAATAAAAATAACACATCCGATGATAAACCAAGATAGGTATGGATATTTTTGAACGATTTTAAGCATTTGTATCTTTCTTTAAAACAAATAAATAATAGGCAATTAAAGAGCCCATACATCCAAATATAGCTCCGAATAAGGTATCAATAGGAAAATGCTGAAATAAATACACACGAGAATAGGCAACACCAAAGGCTAATAAACCAAATAGAAAACCTGCATATTTATTAGGCATTAAATAAGCCAACCAAAAATACATCCACCAAGCTGCATTCGTGTGTCCAGAAGGGAAACTATTCATCTCATTAATCGCCAAACCCTCTACTAAATGCCATTTGATATTAGATTGCTTTAAAAACAAAATAGGTCTCAAGGAATTTGTAAAAATTAGATGTTTTAAAACCTGCACCACTAATGTTGAAATAGCATAGGAAAATACATAAGGTTTTACTAGGCTTTTTTGTTTAAAACCAAAGTAAGCGAGTAGACCAATTGGTAAAATTACCTCTGCTGTATTTGTAATGAGTACAAAAATGCCATCAAAAAATGGAGTATGATTCAAATTTATCAGTTCCATTTGTGATTGACGATCCTTCAATCCAACAAATAAGAACCCCAAAAATTCAAAACATAAAAAGGCAAGTAAATAACCCTTTAATGACCATTTCATATTCTTCATGGAAGCAAAGGTCGGAAATTTTATGAAAATCCGAAGCGACATTTTGTCAATTAGAAAAAAAATAGCTAATTTTGCAGTCCCATTTTATACAAGCTGTAAAAATGAAGCCATTCGAAGCCTTTAGGATACCAATTATGTCTTTGGAGAACAAGGTCTACGAATACCAAATGGAAGGTAATTCCGACTTTTTTGAGGCTTTTGAGCAGGATTGGATTAAAAAGGGAGCTTTTAAAGTAGTCGTAAAATTAGACAAATCTCCTACGATGATTCAAGTCTATTTACACATAAACGCTGAATTGCAGATGATTTGTGACCGGTCTTTAGAAGTATTTGATTACCCGATTGAAGTAAATGAGAAATTAATTTTCAAGTTTGCAGATCACTCAGAAGACATGGGAGACAATTTGTTTTTATTAGACAGAAAAGAACCTTATTTAGATTTATCGCAGGATATTTATGATTTCATAGCTGTTCAAGTACCTATGAAAAAATTACATCCTCGATTTGTGGATAAAAATGATACCTCATTAGATGACGAATTTTTATACACAACGGAAACCGAAGAGGAATTTGAGCAAAACGAACAAGAAACAGATCCTCGTTGGAATATTTTAAAGAATTTAACAGACAACAATAAAAAGTAACATAAAAAATGGCACATCCTAAACGAAGACATTCGACTACACGCCGTGACAAAAGAAGATCTCACGATTTTGGAACTCCAAAGCAAATCGCTGTAGACAAGATGACAGGTGAAACTCACCTTTACCACCGTGCACACGTGCATGAGGGCAACTTGTATTACAAGGGAAAAATGAT
>JACCDM010810814.1_pt1 | contig 13686 bp, 13 predicted proteins | sample 7445851 | NCBI WGS metagenome assembly JACCDM01 (sample SAMN15323438, study PRJNA562643) | freshwater metagenome | isolation source: river surface water | place: USA:Blue River Watershed | collected 2017-08-16
CCAATCTCGACGTTTTCATACGGACCAAGTTGTAACTCACCATACGTCTCAAGGGTTGGTACACCTTTGGTATCATTAAGTTGCACAATCTTAATCGCTGATGATCCAATATCAAGACCGACAACTGTGCGTTTCTGCACCTTTGAGATTTCTGATGTAAACAGTGAGGATATTTTAGAAAGATCGAATGCCATAATAACGTATGCGTACATAGTACCATCTCAAAAACACTTTCGGGTATACCTTATGCAGCAACTTCTGGAAAAACTCTTAGATATCATATTCCCCCCTTCGGAGGAAACACGTATCGTGCGGCGCCTCACGCCGCGCGATATCGAGATGCTCACCACCCCACAGTATGTTGGAGACACAATAACACTCTCCCGTTACAGCAACCCAACCGTGCGTGCACTCATCCATGCAGCAAAGTTTCACAACAACACATATGCGCACATGCTCCTTGGTACACTCTTTAAAACTTGGTTTGCATCACATACCCATGCTGAACCCATCTGTATTATCCCCATACCACTTGCACCTACACGAGAACGCGCACGTGGATACAACCAGGTAACCGCGGCACTCCGAAGCACTCCGCTACTTAAACCGTATATATGTACAGACATCCTCTTTCGGACACGGAACACCCGCCCACAGACTGAACTCCACCGTACTGAGCGACTTTCAAATACTAAAAAGGCCTTTGCCGTACGAAATCCGGAAAAAGTACGCGGTGCACACATTATCCTTGTTGATGATGTCTGTACGACCGGAGCAACAATGAGTGCGGCAAAAACTGCGCTTTTGCCGCACTCCCCCGCCTCCGTCACCTGTGTTGCCATTGCGCATTAAGCACCCTATACTCTCCCCATGTCATACATTGATTCCCTCATCACAAAATTAAGAGAGGAAAAATACAACGGTAGTGAATCCGACGCATTTCTCACCGACTGCGCAGAGCTCCAGAGAGGAGTCCCCTATGAGTATGTACTCGGCTACACCACCTTTCTCGGTGCACATATTGATCTCTCTCAGCGACCAATGATCCCACGACTCGAGACCGCCTTCTGGGTAGCGCGCGCTATTGATGAACTAAGGCTCAAGGAAGGACCACTTCGGCTTGCCGACACATTCTCAGGCTCAGGGAACGTCGGTATCGCCCTCCTTACGAATCTTCCAAATGCGACCGTCGACATAAGTGAGCTCGACCCGAGCCTCAAAGCACAGATAGAAATAAGTATCAAGAAGAACCACATTGACCCTGCACGCGCACGCGTCATCACCGCCTCAGGACTCGACGGACTCGAGGGTACGTACGATGCGATTTTTGCGGTACCACCATATGTTCCCTATGATGCACTTCCCAACCTCGATCAGGAGATGATCGACCATGAGCCACACCTTGCCTTTTTTGCCCACGATAACGGGCACGAGTTCCATGCGCTCCTTATCCGAAATGCGTGGCACCTTCTCAAAGACGGCGGCACACTCTATATGGAAGCCGATATGGACCATAATGACGCGATACAGGAACTCGTCAAAAACACCCCATGGTCAAAGCTCGAATTCTGGCCTGACCCGTACGGTGCAACGCCAAATGTCGTACTCAGGAAGTGACGACGCTTTGCCCTAAACAGGTTGGAATAAATATGCTATTCTGATTCGCGTTCTATCATCACATACATATATGTGATGATAGAAGAAACGCACGGAGAGTTGGCTGAGTGGTCGAAAGCACCTCACTGCTAACGAGGCGGGGCCTTAAAACCCCCGAGGGTTCGAATCCCTCACTCTCCGCAACTGCCAAAGCCAACACGAAAGTGTTGGCTTTGTTGCATGTTGCGAGAGAGTGAGGGATTCGAACGGTTTTCGATATGAGGAGCTCGCCCAGAGCGACGAAGCAGAAAACCGCGGGCAGGAAGAAGTTGTGAGCGTCAGCGAATTACTTCTTGACGCCGAATCCCCTCTCCGCTCGTACAAAAATCCGCCTTGGGCGGCTTTTTTGTTGAGCGGAGAGTGAGCACATGCTGGGAGCATGTGCTCATGAACTCGAAAAGATTACCAGATAACCATCCCCTACTTTATGGTTACTGGCGATTAAGGAACTCACTGAGGGCTGTATAGGTGTCTTCAAATAAGAAGAGATCATTGTGACCAGCACCTTCTACCGAGACTAGATTCTTATTGACCTGCACAGATTGAAAGAGTTGATTACCTAAATTATGCGGAATAATTGTATCTTTCGTACCGTGAATGATGGTCAGACCTCCTCTGTATTCATCAAGTGCAGTTACATTATTAAACGCATTATCAACCAATATGCTCGTTGGATAAAACCAGAAGCGACTACGCGCTATTGCTCGCAAATCGGTGAAGGGAGAAATCAGTAGTAATTTTTCAGGAGGCGCTATTGATGCATGGTAGGCTGCCGCTCCCGTTCCGATACTTTCTCCGACGATAATTACTGACTCCACATCTTGGTTTTCAAGATAAGACACTACATGTTCCACATCTTGCTTTACACGTTCATGTGTTGGGATCTTCGTATCATTGCTGTAACCAGCATACTCAACGATGACATACCCGTATCCGGCACCTGCGAAAAGATCAGCATAAAATGCTCTATCACACGCCGACCCAGCATTTCCGTGATACAAGACAACGACCGGCTCAGCACCGCTTCTCCGTATATACATTCTGGCATCTTGATAAGAAACCTTTTCTGCTTCAGAGAATTCGGGACAAGAATTAAAATCCTGTGCAAAGGGCTGGTATACAATTTTTTCTTGATTGAGGTAGAGGTACATGCCAAAAAATACGTAAAAGGCAAGAAAAATACCGATCGCGATTATATTTCGCTTTTTCATCGTACAAAAAGTATATCATTTGTGTATGCTACAGATAATTTGATACGTGATGGACTTTTTAGCAACCCGAGCGCCAATCTGATACTATTTGATTCGAACGTGTTTCAACATGAATTATATAAAGGTTTTAGATGACGTGTTTAAACAGTTTGATGGGCCAAAGTTTGCAGTCAGATTTTGGAACAGCGAAACTAAACACTATGGAAAAGGTGTTGCCACAGAATTCACGCTTTGCATAACAGAACCCAATGTCGTTAAGCGACTCTTGGCTGAAGGTGCTCTTGGTTTTGGAGAATCATACATGGATGGGACACTTGATATTGAGGGTGACATAGAAGCATATTTAAAATTGCGTCACCAGTTTAAGCACGTTAAGCCTTCGCTGAGATTAGTGCTTGCAAAATTTTGGGCAGAACTATCAAAACCAAAAAACCGCGAGGGACAAATTTCTTATCATTATGATCTCGGTAACGATTTCTTCTCTTTGTTTTTAGATTCAGAAACAATGTCGTACTCCGCTGCATGTTTTCAGTCAGACACGGACACCCTTGGTAAGGCACAAGAAAACAAACTTAATCTCGTTTGTGAATGGATGAATGTACCCAAAGATTCGAACATCCTTGACTTAGGGTCAGGTTGGGGTGGCTTTGCTATCCATGCCGCTAAAAATTACGGGTGGAATATACACGGTAAAACACTGAGCGACAGGCAGCTCGAGTATTGTATGACCCGTCTACGCGAACAGCGACTAGAGCAAAAAATTTCTATTGAGTATCAAGATTTTACCTCAATCAATTCTGCTCAAATGTACGACGGGGCTGTCATGATTGAAGCACTCGAACATGTCGGCAAAGACAACTTAGAAACATTCCTGTTAAACATACGCGATCATTTGTCCTCCAATGCACCACTCTATGTACAATTCACCGGTCGCTATACACCGAAACGTGTCGATCCCTGGACACTACGCTACGTATTCCCCGGCGGGCATTTGCCTGCAAAATCTGAATTTCTAGATGCCGTCAGTGCAGCAGGATTACTCGTTGAACGCTTTGAAGATCATACTGATGATTACAAAAAGACCATGGCGGCATGGATACGCGCGCTCGAGGAACACGAAACCGATATTGTGGCAATGTTTGGCAGAAGTTTCTTTCGACTTTGGAAACTCTGGACGCATGGTGCGTATGTCAATTTCGATATAGGAGACATGAGTCTCTTCAGAGTTTTACTCAGAAAGCCATAGTCCTCCTTACCCGAAGTGATATACTTTTTTTATGGTTACTCAAGAATTACTCAACTATATACACGGGCAATTGCGTATTGGCACGCCAAAGGAAAAAATTATTCAGGATTTATCGATTGGAGGTGGTTGGGATTTAAAAAATATTGAGGAGGCTTTTCAACTCATTACATCACAAGAAAACACAAGCATCGCACCAAGTAGCCCCCTTCCAGGGGGTAGTGAAGTGCCATCGAGTATTAGGTACTTCGAATGGCTCATGTACGGGAGTTTTTTAGTAGATGCCTTCGTTGTGTTGTTGCAGTTAATTGCAATGGTGCAACCAACATACCCCTCTACGTTATTTGGTTTCGGTGTCAGCGTGTGTATAAAATGTATATGCGTGTACTATATTGTATACAAACAGTCTAATGGGGCCAAGATTATGCTTATAATACTCCTTGCGTTAAGTTTTTTCTCGGCACCCGCAGCACTCTACTTCGCAAGTCAAATTAATTCCCTCACCGATCAAACACCGCTCCTTTCCCTTGCACCGATCACGTTACAGATCGCTGCCCTCTACTTCTTATTTCGTACTTCATCACTTACGTGGCTCACTCATTCAAACTCAGTTGGCAGCGACAACTCTACCCATACGGAAATAAATAAGTACTGGTCTTCATACGTTGTCCTCACCAACAAAATATTTATGGGTGTCTCACTCATAATAATGTTTGGAATTAACGTATATATTTTGGCTACTGATGCACTTGGACTTGGTGACGATGCATTATTTTTTTACGGCATTATGTTTGTCCCTCTCATTTTATTTGCAGGTTTTTATCTGTATGAGAATAAAAACTTGAGTGCACGATTCATGGGCTCGCAATCAAATATTGACCCCTGGATACTCGCACTTATACTCATACGGAACGGGGTCTTCGTTTTAAATTTTATCCCTTTTATCCAAATTATGGGCGGAATAGCGCTTGTTATGGGCGGAGTACCATATCTCATAGTGTATTTTCTACTACTCTACATGCGAAAGAAATCAGTTACTTCACCCTCCTGAATCAAGTTTCACAATTATTTCCATTAGATGCATCGCTGCAATTTCGTACTCGTTTCGCTCCGCAGTATCCGATTCCCTTTTTGCAAGTTCCGCATAATACACAGGTCTCCCAAAGGTAACCCTCACTTTCCGTTTGCGACGTACAAAATCTCCGAATGTCATACCCTCAATTCCCGTGATACGGACCGGGAGTATCGGTAGGTTCGTCGTGTGAGCCAAGTACGTCACACCCCCACGTGCTGTACGCAAATCGGTATCCAAGTGCCTTTTCCCCAATGGGAAAATACAAACATTCTTTTTTGCCCGCAGCGCTTCACGATGATGCACGAGTGCCTTTTCATAATCATGCAGTCCCACATACGCCTGAAACGCGCCCATACATTTAAAAAATATCCCTCCATAGAAGTGTCGTTGCCAACCAAGAGATGCGTAAAAACTTTTTTCCCGTGAAACAAACACGAGCGGGAGATGTCTTGAAAAAAACGGTATAGACGACACAATAATTAATGGGTCGTGTTCATTCGTATGATTCCCCGCAAGTATTACCGGTGTACGAACATGCTCGATATGTTCCAGACCACGAACTTCCAAAGCGATACTGTACGAAAACAGAGCACGAAGTGGCGCCCACGCCATACGTTGTATGATTGCTGCTGAAATATACACAATCCTCATATCTTACGTTACTACTGCACATTCGGCATAGTGACATGTATGGTGTGATACACTTTTAAGTAACATTATCATTTAATAATAATCTTTCTAGATTAGAGATACTATGAATTTTTCAGTCGTACTATTTTTCCTCAATAACGTCTTTGCAACAGCACTGCTCGGCGGCATGTTTACAAGGAAAAGTGATCCGGTGTTAAAAAATTTTGGAATAGGATTACTCCTTGATGCTGTTGCTTTTGCCTTTTGGTCGGCAGGAGTCCTCTTCCCAAACAACCTACTCACCTGTATTACCATAGGAGCAATCTGTTTCCTTATCTCCCTCGTGTTCTTTGTGAGGGCAGCGACACAAGACATGTCAGCACGCGCACGATCCATTATGACGGGTGCAAGTATTGTTGCGGTGTGCGGTATATTTTTTGTCGGTAGATATGTTGCACCGGCTGATGCCTTTATTTCTCCCGAAGGTTTCTTGTTCTTTAACCTGACTCCACTCGTCCAAATGCTGTATATTTTCGCACTCGCACTCGCCTCGTTTCCCGCAATCGACGCAGTCTCTGCGCGCCTCAACCGTTCAGTTTCTAATCTGGTAAAGTACGGCCTTATTACTGAGATAGCTGGTGGGATACTGCTCATCACGATCACTAATACTCAGGTTTTATACATGGCTGGCTGGGTTATCGGCCTTGTATACTTTATCCTTTGGACCACACTACTCTTTCGTAAAAACGCTTGGTCAAAATAGAGAGTTTCCTAACTTCGTGTATAGTACTAGGACAAAACTGCCCTAGTGGCAGTTTTTGATTTTTATGAAGGTATTACTGACAGGCATAACAGGAAATCTGGGATATGAGATAGCACAGAGTTTGCACAAGCATGATGCTGAAGTCGTTTCTATTATACGTAATGCCTCAGCATACACACCACACACCATGCCTACAGAGAGTGTTATTGAGTGCGATCTTGTAAAAATTGACACTGAGGTACGCGCCGCTGGTGTGGACTGCATCGTCCATAGCGCGGGCTCCGTTCATTTCAAAAATGCCGGCGACACTAATTCACAGATGATGCGTTCAGTAATCAAAATCGCCCAGAAACACGGTGTACCGATTTACTATATCAGCACAGCATTTCTCTGGCGACCACACGGAAGCGATGAGGTCCTTAGAAATGCCTATGAAAAAGATAAGTATCACGCTGAGCAACTTTTACGTGACTCAGATGTTCGGCACACTATTTTTCGTCCCTCTGTATTAGTCGGACATAGTAGCACTGGCTTACTCAGAAACTGGAGTGGGTACTATGTGCTTGTGCGTGCGTTTCTTAAAGCGGCATCACAAGCAGGTGGTGAAAGGATTAGATTCCCTCTACTGACCGGCACTTCAAATATGGTACCTGTCGACCAGGCGGCTGACATTATTGCTGAGAAAGTTGTGACGCGACAACAAGACGAAATCATCTATATAACAAATCCAGAGCCCCCAAGCGCTCAGTGGGTACTCGATACCACACTCAAGTTTTTTAATATTGCTGAGCAGTTTGCACGTATACCGACACATGTCTCCGACGATACAAATGATCATAAAACTCAAGCGGAAGAGGTTTTGTGTACTCTTGGTCAACACTTTAACCCCTACTGGTCACTCGCGTATAATTTTCCCAACCCTGCGTGTCCTAAAAATTTGATTACCGAAGCGTATCTTGAAAAAACACTGAGTGTGTTTCAGGAGCACACTAATCGTAACGCTGTATGAGTGGCATCAATTATAGTCAGTGCTGGGAGGACAGCGATCTTCTCGAGCAGGCGCTCGACATCACTGCCCATGACACGGTGCTCTCGATTACTTCAGGAGGTGACAATTCTTTAGCCCTACTCCTCCGTGCACCCAAAAAAATATTCATGATCGATAAGAATCCGATTCAGAATTACCTAACGGAACTAAAACTTAGAGCACCTCAAATATTAGATCATGCACAATACCTGGAGTTCCTCGGTGTACGTGAATCAAAAAATCGACTCGAGTACTTCAAACAGGTATCACATCTACTGTCTTTAGATGCATCTACTTGGTTTTTGCAACATGGCGATGTGATTGCGCAGGGTGTTATGCATAGTGGAAAGTTTGAAAGGTATCTCAATACATTCAGAAAGTTCTTATTACCACGTGTCCACTCAAAACAGACCGTGTTTGAATTTATTAACCAGGCTAATCTAGAAAAACAAATCACGTTCTATAACCAAACCTGGAATACATGGCGGTGGCGACTATTTTTTAGATTAGCCTCTAATGCCTCACTGCTTAAAAAATATGCACGGCAGGTAGGAACGCTGTGTGGTGGAGTGATTGCAGATACTAACTACTTCAAACGACTCGAGCGGCTCATATACCGTAGTCACTTGAAACATAATTATTACCTGCACTACTCACTCTGTGGGACATACGGCGAATCGTGTCCGAACTATCTTCTCGAGACGAACCACCGTACGCTCGGAGCATGCGACCCGAGCACGTACGAATTTCACACAGACGACATATTGAGTTTTCTAAAGAAAACTCCAAATAACTCACTCACTAAATTTAATCTTTCTGACTCTTTCGAATTCTTGGCGCCAGAGGAGGCTGCTCCTGTGTGGAATGAAATTGTCCGCACATCAAAAAATGGTGCCGTTGTTGCGTACTGGTGTAATCAGATGGAACACGTACCGCCGCACGAACTAAAATCACAGGTTGTCCGAAATGCTGATCTTGAGCGCACTCTTACCGCGTACGATAGACTATACTTCTACCAAAGTTTCCATATTTATACGATTGTAAAATGACACCATTACGCGCAACGGCACAAAATCTATATCGCTACCAAAAAGAGCGATTCCCCATTTTTATCCTCGGATTGAGTTTCTTGCCGGCAATTCTTAGTTCAGGGGCAGTCGTCACCAGGACAGGAAGTATACATTTCACCTTCGTTATTTTGGCATTGGTGATATCACTTACCTATCTTCTTCATGTCAGAATTATCGACGAGTTTCGAGATTACGATCATGATGTGCGCCACCACAATGACAGGCCCGTACCCCGTGGCATCGTCACACTCGGGGAGTTGCGCATCGTCAACTGGGTAGTAATTGTACTCGTTATCGGGTCGGCAGCGTATGCCGGTTCACAAACCTTTGCCATGGCGACGGTTATGCTTCTGTATTCATTTCTGGCACGTAATGAATTTTTTCTCGGAATGTGGTTACGAAAACATTTTTTTGTATACAATGCAGTCAATCTGGTTCAAATGCTTCTTTTGCAAGTATTGGTCTATACACTTGCAGATGAGACGTTCCATTTCACATCACTCATTCTTGTACATTTTTTGTTTACGGCTTCAGGAACAATAATTTTTGAGTTTTTAAGAAAAGTTAAAACCCCTGGTCAGGACGGGACAGGCCAGGACACCTACACATGGTTCCTCGGCCACAATACTGCCCTACGCATCTACGCCGTCTGCGCCATACTCAATATTCTTCTTTTTATTAAAGTGCTTTCTGTAGGCCAAAGCGCTATTTCATACTGGGCACCTGTTACACTACTACTCGCAACAGGCACCTATATCTCGTTGCTCATTCATGGATTCAGAAAGGAGGAGAGGACAAATCAGTTACTGCAAGTATCATTCATGGCAATGTATGGGATTTTCAATATCTTGATATTTTTAAGTATGTAGAAATTTGAGTATGCATATTGGCGGAAAAGCAAAATCACTCCTGAGACTCAAAGAAGCAGGTTTTACTATACCTCGATTTTTTATCTGTGATGAATCCTGGAGTGAAGAAAAAATCCTTCACACTATAACAACCGAATTCCCGCAGACAAATTATTTTGCAATTAGATCATCAGCGCATGATGAGGACGGGGGCACAAAGTCGTATGCAGGATATTTTTATTCAGCAATAGCAGTTACCCATGATCAAGTGATCGAGGAATTCAGAAAGGTACTCTCCTCTTTCGGTACACAAAAAGGCTCGGTGATCATTCAGGAATTTATTCCGAGTGATATTTCGGGGGTTGCTTTTTCAGACAATGGCGAGGGTCTCATGCTCGTGAATTCAAACTTTGGTTTTTGTAAGAATGTCGTTGAGGGTAAAGCGTGTGATGAATACGTCGTACACAAGGATGGGAGCCTACTCCGAGAATCTATAAGCGCCACAAAGCCCATGCTCACGTTCGTACAGGGAAAATTACAGGAAATAGAACGATCAGAATCATCACTTTCCCCTATCCAACTTGCACACGTTGCCGCACTCGCACAATCGACTGAGAACTTTTTTAAATCCCCACAAGACATTGAGTGGTGTTTCCTCGGCGATGTACTTTACCTGCTCCAATCACGTCCCATAACCCAGCATGTATCTGTTCTCGAAGCGGAATACTTTGACAGTGCTAACATAGCCGAAAGTTATTCTGGCATTGTACTCCCCCTCACCGCTTCGTTTGCTGAGAGAATATACAAAGTGGTCTACATAGATTTCTTGAGGATGTCAGGAGTATCAAAGAAAACTCTCAAAAAGCATGCATACGTTTTTGAAAAATTGCTTGGTTTTTCTCATGGTCGGATGTACTACAACATGAATAACTGGTACCGCATGGCACAGTTTGTTCCCGGTTACAAAAGGAACAAGGAAAACTTTGAGACAATGATCACCAGTAACCTTAGACAAGAGATTACGACGACAATAAAACCAAGTTTACTGTTTACTATTGCCTATCCAGTTATTGTTTTGGCGAAAGTGCTCATATTTCAAATCACTGAAAAACGATTTAGGAAATACATTTCAAAGCATATTAAAGAACTGAAAAAAACAGACTTTGAAAAACTAACACTTCCAGAGTGCCGTGATCTTTTTAATCTCTTAGAGGATGATCTGCTCCGAAAGTGGTACGTTACACTTGAAAATGATTTTTTTGTGATGACGTATCTGGGAATTCTACAGAAGTTATACACAGAGGAAAACCTGCAAGAAATACTTCTCTTTAAGAGTAAGGCAACTGAACAGGTTGGTTATCTAATGGAATTGACTAAACAAATCCAAAGTGAGCCAGATTTATGGAAGGTGGTGCAAAATGGAAACAACAAAGAATTTGAAACTATTCTTGTTAGTAAGCCATACATCAAGGCTCAGTATGAGCAGTATCTTGAAAAATTTGGAGGTCGCTTTGCTAACGAACTTAAACTAGAAACCATTGGTATCGATGAAGATACAAGGAAATTCATGACTGTGTTGCGGGCATACGAAAACTACACCCCAACACAAGTCGAGCAACATGAAGTGAAGGCCGTGTCACTTCCTTTTTTCAAAAATATTCTATTCAAGCACTCACTCAAAAAATTTAAAAAATATGCTTCACAACGAGAAGATTTTCGATTATTCCGATCTAATATGTTTTCGATTACACGCAGTGTATTTAGGCGAGTAGGAGTAATCCTAAAAGATCAAGAGGTGCTCGGGCATGCTGATGACGTTCTCTACATGTCTGTTGATGAAGTTTTAGCAGTGGCTGACGGACAAGAAACCCCAAATCTTTCAATGAAGATATCGCAACGAAAACAAACATACTCTGCGTATCAAAATAAAACACCACCTTCGCACTTTTTGACACTCGGTGGCGAGATACTCGATGAGGCAGGTCAGACACAATCTGAACCATCTACTGTTCGCGGTGTCTCGGCAGGTATTGCCTCAGGAAGGGTTAAAGTCATGAAAGAATTTGAGATGCCAGATAAAATTGATTTTGAGATTCTGGTTACCAGACATACCGATCCAGGATGGACAGCTTTAATTGCCCTATCTAAAGGACTCGTAATTGAACATGGTGGCGTTTTGTCACACGCGTCTATTGTGGCACGAGAACTTGGTATACCCGCAGTCATCGGCGTTCAAAACGCAACCGATATCTATACTGATGGGCAGCATGTAGTGATAAATGGTTCGACTGGTACCATACAAAATATATGAATTCACATGCATACAATCCTGTTGCTTTTCATGCAAATACTCACTTTGCATCGCTTCTTCATGCACTCTATGCATCGAACGAACACTTTGATTTCTTCCTAGAAGAATATGAACGAGCGTATGATTTTTGTGTCACGAGTAAGCATATACAATTTTATCCTTTGGCGTATTTTCGTGATGAAAAATTGGTAGCGCATTGTGCACTTATATGTGACGACCGACTACCCCCGCACGAAGCATTCTTTGGTTTTTTTGAAACAATCAATGATGTCTCTCTCTTTGAGGACATGTGGCACGAACTCGTTGCCCTTGCACACAAGCACCATATTCAAGTTCTAAAGGGTCCTGTAAATGGTAGTATCTGGCATCAGTATCGCTGTGTTACCGAAAGCTCATCTGTGCCCTTTTTTAAAACTGAACCAATATCACCCCTGTACTACTGCGACTTCCTTATGCGTGTTAACCCCATCTCTGAAATCACATATAGTTCTGGTATCAGAAAATCGTACACGGACATTCTTCAGTCACTCAGCAGGCATGCGGATACCATTACACAGAAACTAGTGGCTGACGGTTTCAGAATTACCGTAACAACGGAGACCACGCGCGATTCCCTTCTCGCCATTGCACAACTTTCCACACTCGCTTTTGATGATGCACGCTGGGGATACACACAACTGGATAGCAGTGAGTTTTCCGGACTCTATGATGTACACAAAATAAACGACCACATATATAAATTATTCCTCCTCTATCATAAGGATATTCTCGTAGGGTACTGCAGCACAATGCGCGAGAGAACGAATCTTATCTGCAAAACCATTTGCATTGCCCCTCAATTTCAGGGTATGGGACTTGGAAATGCTCTCGCGCTCAAAATACACGAGGAGGCAGCGTCTGATGGTATAGAGAAAATTATGTACGTGTTGGTACGTGATGGAAATAAAGTACACAATTATCCAACGCAAGGTGTAGAAGTTTTCCGAAAATACGCTGTCTTTGATTTCAAAATCACGATATGAACGTAGCACTCTTCATCACTATCTCGCTCGCTCTCCTTTTCGGAGTAGAAATACTGAAACGTCGATTAAAAACCTCTCATGAACTTTCACGGAGACTTGCCCATATTGGTGCCGGAATAATAAATATTATGGCACCCCTGTTTGTGTCACACCAAGCAATCATACTTGTCAACGTCGTATTTGCCCTCCTCTTACTTGCCGGAAGAAATACTCAGTATTTTTCTTCGATTCAAGCTGTTAAACGAAAGACGTATGGTGATGTGTACTTTCCTTTAGGTATTATTATTGCAGCAACTGTATTGCTACCTGAGCACACCCAAGCTTTTCAGTATGGAGTCGCAATTATGGGCATTTCTGATGCGCTCGCTGGACTCATAGGCGAAACGTGGGGCAAAAAAATGATAGTGATCTGCGGTACCCCAAAAACACGAGCGGGTGCGTTAGCATTTTATATTTCCAGTTTCATCATCACGGCAATTTTTGCACCACACGTAACGCCACTTATTTTGGTACTTCCACTCATCCTCACAGTTGTAGAGTTTGTATTAGTATTTGGCTTAGATAATCTCGTTCTTCCTGTTGTATCGGGTTCATTATTTCTTCTTTTTTTCTAGACCAAAGTTGCATTCATACTCAGATATTCCCTTCAAATATACAATGCCACGATGCTTCCGTAGTATCATACAAACGTATGTTTTTCTTTAAGAAGTTGGGTATATATTTTAAAAAACACAAGAAAGAAATTCTCGTGAGTGTATGGTGGTCATTTCTTTTTTTCTTCATCGCAATGGCGATTGTTGGTTTCAAAATACTCTATCCGTACCACCTTA
>JACCDM011498275.1_pt1 | contig 13675 bp, 11 predicted proteins | sample 7445851 | NCBI WGS metagenome assembly JACCDM01 (sample SAMN15323438, study PRJNA562643) | freshwater metagenome | isolation source: river surface water | place: USA:Blue River Watershed | collected 2017-08-16
AATCATGGGACCAGCTGCCGGCGGAGCGGTTTACTCTCCCGCACTTACCGACTTTGTGGTGATGGTGGACAAGACCTCAAACATGTTCGTGACCGGGCCGGATGTTATCAAAACCGTTACGGGCGAAGACGTAGGCATGGAAGAACTTGGAGGCGCCAGAGCGCACAACGAAACTTCTGGTGTCGCGCATTACCTAGCGGATGATGAAGAAGATGCGATTGATTATGTCCGCGCACTGATTGGTTTTCTACCGGAGAACAATCTCTCTGATGCAACGGTTTATCAATCGGATGCGGAACTGGAAATTACCGACGCTGACAAAAAACTTGATCATCTGATTCCAGATTCTCCGAATCAGCCATATGACATGCACGTCATTATTGAGGCGCTGGTAGATGAAAACGAATTCCTGGAAGTTCAACCACTTTTCGCACCAAACATCATCATCGGATTCGCACGAATCGACGGGCGAAGCGTCGGAATTGTTGCTAACCAACCACAGCAGATGGCCGGCACGCTGAACATTGACGCAGGGGAAAAAGCGGCGCGATTCGTGAGGTTCTGTGACGCATTTTCAATTCCAATCTTGACCCTGGTCGATGTCCCTGGTTATCTGCCCGGTACTGACCAAGAGTGGGCCGGAGTTATCCGCCGTGGAGCGAAATTGCTATACGCCTATGCGGAAGCAACGGTTCCACTGGTAACCGTCATTACCCGCAAGGCATACGGTGGCGCATACATCGTTATGGGTTCAAAACAACTTGGTGCGGACATCAACCTTGCCTGGCCAACTGCTGAGATCGCGGTCATGGGTGGTCAAGGCGCGGTCAACATTTTGTTTAGAGACAAGATCAAAGAAGCAGAAGAAAAAGGTTTGGACGTAAACAAGGTTCGCGACCAACTCGCTCGTGAATACACCTACAACGTCGCGAGCCCGTTCCTAGCGGCAGAGCGCGGAGAACTTGATGGAATCATCGAGCCATCTGCAACCAGAACTGCCGTCATTAAGTCGCTTCGCGCTCTGAGAACTAAGCGTGCGAACCTGCCACCGAAAAAGCACGGAAACATTCCACTCTGATGCGGGAGTTTTCAGACGACGAAATTCAGAACCAGCTCACAGTTAGAGGTGGAACTGAAGAGGAGCAAGCAGCTGCAAAGGCAGTCGTTGTAGCGGCGATTCAAGAGAACCTCAGCCTGGGGCGTTTGGCCAAGGGTTCCCAGAAATCAACCTGGAGCAAAAACCGAGGGATTCTCCGCTCTGAAATTTCAAATAACTGGAAAGCATCATCCAGGCCGGGGCTAGATTAGTTTTCTCAAGCCTCGAAAGGTTCTGCAATGGTGCGGAAACAAACCCCCCTCGATCAAATTGCCGACAACTGGGTAGAACAGTTAGCAAAGCACAGCCCCTCTTTTGCGACCTATATCGGGTCACCGGTCGGAGCAGATCAGTTAGATAACTACTCTCCCGAGCATGAGGCTGAATATCAGAAAATTGCATCGCAGGTGAGAAGCCAGATTGAAGCAACGCAACCTCAAGACTTCGCTGATGAAGTCACCAAAGACGCCATGCTTTCAAGCTTGGACCTGGACAAGCGACTTTACGATGCTGGTTATTTCAAGCGGGATCTAAACAACATCGCTTCGCCGTCGCAGAGCATCAGAGATGTATTCGATTTATCTCCTGTAGCAACTGAAGCAGACTGGGAAAACATCGCCAAGCGAATGAATCTGGTAGCAGATTCGCTATCTGGCTACATGCAATCGCTGCGCCTAGGCATTGCTGACGGACAGACGCCCGCAAAGAGACAAGTCGACCTGATAGTTGAACAGGCGGACCAAATTACCGCTGCTGATGGCTTCTTTAGAACATTTGCGCATGGCGCAAAACTCGAGAATGCCGAATTGCCCGAGAGCCTCAAGAGTGATTTGGACAAGGCAGCCGAGGCCGCCACTGAGGGTTACGCGAAGTTCCGCCAGTTTCTGATTGAGGAACTCGGGCCGGCAGCAAGCGAGCGCGATGCAGTTGGTCGAGAGGCGTATGTGTTGCTTTCGGAGAGATTCCTAGGTGCGAAGGTTGATATCGATGAGACTTACGAATGGGGTAAAGAAGAGCTCCTGAAAATGACTCGAGAGCAAGAAAAAGTTGCTCAACAGATTAAGCCGGGCGCCAGTGTAAAAGAAGCAATTGAGTATCTTCACCAGGACCCCAAGCGAAAACTAAACAGCACCGCAGAACTTCAAGAGTGGATGCAGAAGTTAAGTGATAAAGCAATCGAAGAGCTGGGCAAAACACACTTTGATATTCCTGAACCGATGCGCAAATTGGAGTGTCTGATCGCACCAACTCAGCACGGTGGTATTTACTACACCAGCCCCTCGGATGATTTCTCCAGGCCAGGGAGAATGTGGTGGTCTGTTCCGGCCGGAGTTACAGAATTCGACACCTGGAGGGAAACCACAACCGTCTATCACGAGGGCGTTCCAGGACACCACCTGCAAATCGCCCAGGCAGTATTCAATCGAGAGGAGTTGAATTCGTGGCGTCGGTTAGCCTCTTGGTCCTCAGGTCACGGAGAAGGCTGGGCACTCTATGCCGAGCGACTAATGCAGGAACTTGGGTATCTAGATGACCCAGCAGACCAGCTTGGAATGCTAGATGGTCAGAGAATGCGAGCCGCGCGCGTTGTCTTGGACATCGGAGTTCACCTGGAAAAGCCTCGACTAGATGGCACTGGCAAGTGGGACTTTGACTACGCACTTGATTTCATGGCATCAAATGTGAATGAGGAACTCAGTTTTGTGAAATTTGAAGTGAACCGATATTTCGGATGGGCAGGACAGGCGCCCTCATACAAAATTGGGCAAAGAATTTGGGAGCAGATTCGCGACGACTACAAAGCACGCAAGGGTCATGCATTTAGCATTCGAGAATTTCACAAGCAGGCCCTAGCTCTAGGAGGACTAGGTCTTGACAGCCTCAGAAGGGCTATGGCAAGGATCTGACTGTCCCCCGAAGAGGGTTTTGGATTCGCTTCTTGGTCCTTCAATTGGCTGTCAAACTGAGGCTGTTGCAAAAAGCTTCGAGGGGGGCTGCAACAGGGGAAGATAGCGGCGGGGGCCGCAGCTCAGAGGCGTAAGAAAACGTCTGGGGTATTTGATTTTTTCTGAATCGCAACGATGGTGACGCGCCAACTCTCTGAGGGAACCGCACGAATAACCAACTTCCCAGACCGCACCTTGGCTACCTCCTGCGAAATTCTTACGAGAAGCTTTTCACGCTCGGCATCGGACATCCCATCCAGACCCCCGTCATCAAGTAGTTGAACCTCGATGCCCTTCTTTCGAGCCTTTCTGATTGCGTCGACAACTATGGTGGCTGCGAGCCCGCGGCCTCTGATTTGGTCTCGCAGTTCAGCTTCCAATAGACGGGCTGATTTCTTTTGTGCTTCAGTTAGCTCACCGTTTTGTTTCGAAATCTTGGTCAAAAGCGGCAACGCGCCTTTCAAAGTTGCATCAATTCGGTCTTGCCTCTCGGCACGCGCAGCAGATGAAGCCTCGATGAGGCGTGAAGTCTCCATTGCTTTTTGAAAAAAGTTCATAGCGGCTTTTTCCGAAGACTGAATTCCAAATGAAGACCCGATACCAACACCCAGCCACAACCAAGAACCAATCAACCCCGTGGTGAAGACCGCATTCGCTCCCCCGGCCGCGACGGTCAATGTAGTCATGATTGCCATTCCGATAATTGCAAGCATGCGATGAGAGCGAATAGCAGTGATTGACATAAGTAGCCCAATTCCGCCGACGTGCCATGTTAGGTATCCATCGAGATTTTCAAAATCGATCACCCCGACTAGAACCAGTGAAATCAAAGCCGAGACGGCTACCGCAATGTATGCGGCCCAACGCGGCATGGTTAGACCCTGATTCGTAATGACAATCACAACCAACGCGAGGAAATAAAGGGTTATGGAGAAAAGTACTAGTGCTTGATTCGCATAGTTACTTAGGTTGAGGACTCCGAGAATTCCGAAATAACTGCCGAAGAGCAGGGCAATGGTAAGAAGCAGTGTGCGTGGAACAGAGATCATCCTTTCCACCTAATTTCAATTTGAGTGCCCTTGCCGATTTCGGAATCCAATGTGACTTTGGCCCCTACAAGTTCCGCCTTTTGGAAAATAGAAGTCCTCAGGCCGATTCGGTTTCTCGCAATTCTTTCCAGCCGAAAGCCCTGGCCATTGTCCTTCACAAAAATGCCTAGCCCTTCGGTTCTTGATGCGCTGAGTCTTAGCTCAATTGAGTCTGCCTTGGAATGTTGAATCGCGTTGTCCAGCGCCTGAAGGGTTGCTTCCGTTAGTGCGGAGGCGGCCTCAGTTGGAATTTCTAACAGGGTGGCAGACTCGATGGAAACTTTGATTTCGGGACTCATTCGCTTGGCGGCAATTTCGAGAGCTCGAAACAATCCCTGTGGGTTTACTTTTCCGGCAGCCCTGTCTGACCTAGCGCTTTCCAGAGAGCGAATGCTCTCAGAGGCAAGACTTGCTGCCCGCTCGCGGTCCTTCTTATTGGTTGCGTTTGCCGCCAGAAGGAGAGTGTTTAAAACCTTGTCGTGCACCAGAGCGTCAAGCCTGAGTCGCTCGCGTTCTACGGCGTCTATCTTGGCTCGCTCAATCTCTCTTTCGATTGAAGCAGTGTTTGCAGCATCCGTCCGTAAAGCTGCCCGTCGCAGGAGCACCATGACCGCTACCAAGGTATTGCAAATCAGGAAAATGTAAATTGCGTCTTGGGTGGATACCGCTAAGTCTGCATTGCCTGAGTCTGCTGAATTGTGGAATGGGATCCAGATAACAGAATTCAAAAAGACATAAAGAACAGCAAGCCAAGTTGGAAAAGCGATCGCCGCTCCAATCCCCGCAATTCCAACCAGCCACCAGAACCAAGGCTCGTAGCCCGTGGGGAAGATCACACCGGTCTTCAGCATTGCCGGCCATAGTAAATAACCACCTGTTACCAACAGCGCGAAAAGTCCTATTGGCCACGATCTTGATTGAGCTCGCCAGCTCAAAACGAAGCAAAGAATTAGTGAAGCAACTAACGACAGTGCGTAAATGTCAGAGAGCTGATTCAGAAAAATTCGTTGCGCGAACATATTTACAAAAGATTCCGACATCAAAATAAGGGTGATGACTGGGAACCCGCGTCGGAAAATTGTTTCTAACCGATTTCTAGCCGCTGAAGCGAGTGTGGTTTGCACTAAAGCAGATCTCCCTCGAGGATTCCATCCTCGATTGCTCTTTTGAAAAGATCTACTTTCGTGGCTGCCTGACGTCCGAGTTTCGCATACTTAACTCGAACCCGGTCAATATGTTCTTTTGCCGAAGATGGCTTTATCTGGAGCGCAAAGGCGACCTGTTTCAAACTCATCCCAGATGCATAAAGCGAGAGAACCTCTCGCTCACGGGCAGAGAGATTAGCCAACTTAAATTCCGAGTCTGCGTCGATGAGGGCGCTAGTTTCTGGATTATTCACAATTACACCCTGCGCCGACAACTTAATTGCTTCTGCAAGGTCAGCCATCGTCTTGGATTTGGGGACAATCGCGGTAGCGCCCGCCTTCACTGCAGAACGCATCAGAGCTGGCTTGTCTGCAATGCTAAAAATAAGCACTGCCGGTCCAGCTGCAACCAAACGCTCAACGTTGTCTTGAACTAGTGACCCATCGGCTAGTGATAGATCGGTTACGACAACCTCGCACTCTTTTCCATTGATTTGATCAAGAAGTTCGTCCACTGTTGGAGCTGACCCCACCAAGTCAAAACCAAATTTCTTTGTCGCTGTCTCGAACCCGTATCGCACTGCCTCGTGGTCGTCAACAATCGCGACTTTTACCATCGCATTCCCCATGCCCACTAGGTTACTCGGGTGAGGGTGGCGACCGTTTCGAAGTGGTGAGTGTGCGGGAATATGTCGAATGAACGCAGTTTCCCAAGCTGGTAACCGCCGGCTAGAAGAAGAGCTAAGTCCCTCGCCAGGGCCACGGGATCGCATGCCACGTAGATGATGTTTCGAGGTGCCAGCCTTATCAATTGCTCAATAACTTTGCCGGCTGCTCCTGATCTTGGGGGGTCCAATACCACGGTGTCATAGCTGACCGTCTTGCTGGCCTCACGCCTAATAAATTCCAAAACATCCGAGCGGATAAATCGCAAGTTGGTCAGGTCCGAAGCTGACTTCTTTCCATCCTCAACAGCGCCTCTGTGAGATTCGACGGCAGTGAATTTTGCAGTTGGAAACTTCTCGGAAATTGTCGCGCTAAATAGGCCGGCACCTGCATATAAATCAAGGTTTGATTTTTGAGGTTGAAAATCAATCTCTTCCAGTCGAGAAATCACTTCAGAACTGAGAAGTTGAGCGGCACTTTTGTGCACCTGCCAAAAAGCCCCAGGAGCGAGACGAAATGTTCGGTTGTTTACTCTCTCGATTAGGTTGGTTGCCCCGTGAACAGTCTTGTCAACCAGGTATTGAGTTTGTCCGGTTGAACTTGCCGCTATGAAGATTTTCTTCGCGCCTTGCCAATTTTTTAGATGGACCTGGAGTTCCTCAATTTCAGGAACGGCAAGCGGAAGCTTCTTGGTAAAAATGACCTCGTTGGTTCGCTCACGGACTGGTCCCGCATTTCCAGCTTCATCAACATTTAGCTGAACTCTGGTTCGATACTGCAGCCCCCCAGCTTCATCATCCCCAGGAACTGCCTCGACGGGAATATCAAGATTAAGCTTGGCCATTCGGCTGAGCGCCTCCACCAGGACCTGACGTTTTAGCTCCCTCTGATACTGAAGATCTATGTGACCAAACTCTGCCCCACCGGCACCTTGCCTAGCAGCACGCCAAAAATGCTCGACACGGTGTGGGCTTGCCTCGATAACTTCTGCGACTCGGGCACGAACAAAACTCTTGCCACTGTCCTCGAATACCTCGGCGATAACTTTCTCTCCGGGTATTGCTCCTGAAACAAAAACGACTCTGCCCTCGTGCCTTGCGATGCAGATTCCACCGTGCGCAATTTTCTCGATTTGCAGTTCGAGCGAGTTTCCTTCAAGAGTCACTTCCCTAGTGTTCCACAGCTAGTCTGAAGTGGTGGCAAAACTGATCCTGGCGTCAAGCTCTCCAGCAAGAAAGACACTGCTGGCAAATGCTGGAATTGACTTCGATTCGATTACTTCGCACGTCGACGAAGGGGCCTTGGTTGAGTCCGTAAGGCCAGCAACTGTCGAAGCTATGGTGCAGTTACTTGCGCAAGCTAAGGCCGAAAAAGTTGCGGAAACGCTTTCAACTGGACTCGTCCTAGGTTGCGATTCCGCTTTGGAATTTGAGGGCGAAGCGCTGGGAAAGCCGCTCTATCCCGATATCGCAACAACTAGGTGGCACAGAATGAGCGGAAAATCTGGAATCTTGCACACCGGACATTTTCTGATTGACCTTACTTCTGGGAGGTCAGAGTCAGCCGTTAGCTCGACCACCGTCCACTTCGCAAAGCTCTCCCAGGAGGAAATAGCTGGGTATGTGGCGACTGAGGAGCCACTACAAGTTGCGGGCGCTTTCACAATTGACTCACTCGGTGGGCCATATGTGGAGAGGATCGAGGGCGACTACCACACCGTAGTCGGGCTTTCTCTCGTCAAGTTGCGTCAAATGGTCATGAAACTTGGGTACGAATACCAGTCTTTATGGAGATAACCTCAACGATTTTTTGATTTTTTTGTGGAATAAGTCCAAAAAACCCCAGAATTCGGGCAATAAGCTATCGGATTATGACCGGTCGTCAAATCAAAAAAGTTCTGATTGCTAACCGCGGTGAAATCGCCGTTCGCGTTATCCGCGCTGCCAAGGACTGCGGAATTCAGACCGTTGCTGTCTATGCCGATGGTGACCGAAATGCGCAGCACGTAAAGCTTGCCGATGAGGCATATGCCCTAAATGGCAGCACCGCGGCCGAAACCTATTTGGTCATTGAAAAACTGATTCACATCGCCCAGCGATCTGGGGCAAATGCGGTTCACCCTGGATACGGATTCCTATCCGAGAATGCAAGTTTCGCAAGAGCGGTGCAAAAGGCAGGGCTGATTTGGATTGGGCCCTCCCCCGAAGCCATTGAGCAACTCGGCGACAAAGTCTCTGCAAGAAAAGTTGCTGAATCAGTTGGTGCTCCATTGGCGCCTGGAACCATTAATCCCGTCGAGTCGGTTGCAGAGGTTGAAAAATTCGTTGCCGAATATGGACTGCCGGTTGCGATTAAGGCTGCCTATGGTGGCGGTGGTCGCGGAATCAAAATTGTTCGAGAAAAATCTGAGATTGCAGAACTATTTGAATCTGCGACTCGTGAAGCGATTGCCGCTTTTGGTCGCGGCGAGTGCTTCATAGAGAAATACCTAGACAAGCCACGTCACGTCGAAACTCAATGCCTCGCAGACGAGCACGGAAACGTTGTCGTAGTCTCCACCCGCGACTGCTCCTTGCAGCGTCGCCACCAGAAACTGGTTGAAGAAGCCCCGGCACCTTTTCTTTCACAAGAGCAAAACCAAAGACTTTACGAATCTTCCAAGGCAATTCTCAAAGCGGTGAACTACCGGGGTGCTGGAACTTGTGAGTTTCTTGTCGCGCAAGATGGAACGATTTCATTCCTCGAGGTCAACACTCGTCTCCAAGTAGAGCACCCGGTTTCGGAAGAAGTAACAGGTATTGATTTAGTGCGCGAACAGTTCCGAATCGCAGAAGGAAAGAAACTTGAGTTCTCTGACCCTGAAGTCAAAGGGCACTCGATTGAATTCCGAATTAATGGTGAAGATCCAGGTAGAGGATTCCTTCCGGCACCAGGACCAATCCATCTCTTTCATGCCCCCTCGGGACCGGGTGTTCGCGTCGATTCCGGAGTTGTATCTGGAGATGTAATTTCAGGAAACTTCGACTCCATGGTTGCAAAACTAATTGTCACTGGAGACTCAAGAGAGCAAGCGCTTGAAAGATCCAGAAGAGCCCTCGAAGAGATGCAAGTGCTGGGCCTTCCCACCGTGATTCCATTCCACCGCGAGATTGTGAACCACCCAGCATTCACCGCTCGAGATGGGAAGTTTGGCGTCTACACCAGGTGGATTGAGACCGAGTGGGACAATCCAATCCAGCCTTGGAGCGGCGTGGCCGAAGAACTTCCAGAAGCGGGGCAATTCCAAGAAGTCGTTGTTGAGGTGGCCGGCAAGCGGCTTGAGGTATCGGTACCAAAGCGACTTTTAGTAGGTGACTCGGGCACAGCTGCGGGCCACGCACCAAAACGTAAGAAGTCTTCGCACTCCTCCGGTCACACCGGTGCAAAGGGAAACTCACTCACCGCCCCGATGCAATCAACGGTCGTAAAGCTAGCGGTGACCGAGGGAGATTTGGTGGCTGAGGGTGACCTGGTCGTGGTCCTAGAGGCAATGAAGATGGAACAGCCACTCACTGCTCACAGGGCAGGAAAAGTTTCAAACATTGGTGTTGAGATTGGAACCACAATTTCAGCCGGCACCAGGCTGCTGGACATCCTGGACTAATCGATTGGCTGATGCAGCGCCCTGGCGGCATCAGATATAGATCCAGAAATTGACGGATAGACGGTGAAGGTTTTTGCAACCTGGTCTACCGTTAGTCGATTCTCAATCGCAATAGCAATTGGATAAATCAAGTCTGAAGCGCGCGGCGCCACTACAACTCCACCTATCACGGTTCCGGAACCTGTGCTTGCAAAGAGTTTTATAAAACCATCACGAATGCCCTGCATTTTTGCCCGGGGATTAATCTCCAACATGATTTTTTCTATTTCTCCACGAACCAAGCCTGCTTCAATGTCCGCCTGTGACCAACCAACGGATGCAATTTCCGGCATTGTGAAAATGTTGGAAGCAACATTTCTAACCCGCGTTGGACTTGCGACATCTCCCATGGTGTGGAACACGGCGGTTCTGCCCTGCATCGCAGAGACCGAGGCCAGCGGCATAAACGTTGTGCAATCTCCTACTGCGTAGACATTGGCCCTGGAGGTACGTGCAACTTTATTGACTTCTATGTGTCCAGTTTCGGTAAGACGAATTCCTGCTTCTTCCAAACCAAGTCCCGAAGTATTTGGAATCGCACCAACGGCCATCAGGGCATGTGAACCTTTGATAACTCGCCCATCTGTCAGAGTCACCGAAACCCCATCGCCAGTATTCTCTACTTTTTCAGCCCTAGCTTTATTCACAATATTCATGCCGTTGCGCAGAAATACTTTCTCAATTAGATCGGCCGCATCGGCATCGTTACCTGGCAAGACTTTGTCGCGACTTGAAATCAGTGTCACTTGACTTCCCAGGGCGAGGTAAGCGGATGCGAATTCAGCTCCGGTTACACCCGATCCAACGACGATCATGTGCTCAGGAAGCTCGGTTAGGTTGTACAGCTGCTTCCAGTTGAAAATTCGCTCTCCGTCGGGTTTAGCGCCCTCTACTTCTCTTGGGTGAGCCCCTACCGCAACGATTATGGTCTTGGCTTCAATGCGCTCAGATTCGCCCCCGAAGCTTGGCTCCACCACCACATGGTGATTGCCATCCAAGCGACCGCGACCGTGGATCACTCGAACTCCCTCGCGAACTAGCTCAGAGAGCATGTCATCAGACTGCGATTTGGCAAGACCCAAAAGTCGTTGGTTGACTTTCGCGATATCTATCTGGACCTTTGGTTTTACGGTCTTGCCTTCCAGGGAGAATTCGATTCCCAGAGTTTGAGCGAGACCAACGCGTTGGGCAGCTTCAGCCGCTGCAATAAGAGTCTTTGAGGGGACGACGTCGGTAAGAACCGCCGCTCCACCAATGCCTGACTCCTCAATCAGAATGACTTCCGCGCCAAGCTGACGGCCAGCAATAGCTGCCTCGTAGCCACCAGGGCCACCACCAATGATCACAATTCGATGCTGGGTTTTTTCTAAGCTCACCAGCCCATTCTCCACCAAAACGAGTACACACGGTCGGAGGTAGACTGGAAAATTATGGCTAATCCACTCAATGACGAGAACGTAGACCCGTTTGATATTGCGGCCCAGGCCGCAGATCAAATCAGAAAAATCACCGGCGTTCAGACCCACGACGTTGCCCTCACCCTAGGCTCCGGGTGGGCCAAAGCAGCGGACTTAATCGGGGAAACTATCGCAACCATTGATGCCCACGAAATTGCAGGATTTTCAAAGCCTGCGGTTCAAGGACACGTTGGAACCATCCGCTCCATTCGTATGACTAATGGCAAGCACGCTTTAATTCTCGGAGCCCGCACTCACTATTACGAAAATCACGGTGTCCGAAGAGTGGTGCACGGAGTTAGAACCGCGGCAGCCTGCGGGGCGAAAATCATGATTCTCACCAATGGCGCAGGTGGCATTAAAGAGGAGTGGGCTGGCGGAGCCACCGTATTAATTTCCGATCACATTAACCTAACCGCAGACTCTCCGTTGGAGGGTGCCACTTTTGTTGACCTGACGGATCTTTACTCCAAGAGATTGCGAGAGATTGCGAAAACTGTCGATCCCAAACTTGATGAAGGTGTCTATGTTCAATTTCGTGGGCCGCACTACGAAACTCCCGCAGAAGTGCAGATGGCAAAAATCATGGGTGGCCACATCGTTGGAATGTCTACTGCTTTAGAAGCGATCGCCGCTCGACAAGCTGGCATGGAAGTTCTTGGAGTTTCTCTAATTACAAACTTGGCGGCGGGCATCCAAAAGACTCCGCTAAGTCACGAGGAAGTTATTCAGGCCGGCAAGGATGCCGAAAATCGAATCTCGAAGTTGCTCTCAGAAATTGTTGTGAAGTTCTAAAACATGGACCTAAACAAAGCGGCAGCAGACTGGCTCGCCCAAGACCCCGACCCAACAACCAGAGCTGAATTGGAAGCTCTGATTGCTGAGGGAAATCAGGCAGAACTAGCGGATCGATTCTCTAAATCGTTGGAATTTGGAACTGCTGGTCTGCGCGGAGAGCTCGGTGCTGGCCCTAATCGAATGAACCGAATCGTGGTGGCGAGGGCAGCCGCGGCAATCGGGCGATTCTTGATTGACTCCGGTGATACGTATATAGACCGCAATGGAGAACTTTCAGTCATTATCGGATTTGATGCACGTGTCAACAGCGATGTTTTTGCCAAAGACAGCGCGGAGATTTTCGCGGGACTTGGCCTAAAGGTTTTTCTATTTGATCAATGCGTTCCAACTCCAGTTACAGCTTTCACTGGCAAGCGGCTAAGCGCCTCGGCTTCGGTAATGGTTACCGCCAGTCACAACCCGCCTCGCGACAATGGATACAAGGTTTACCTTGGTGGACCAAATGGCCATTCCCAGCTGGTTTCCCCGGCAGACCATGCGATTGCAGAACATATCCAAAAAATCTCCGAGACACATGTCTTCGCAGATTTTGCCAAGTCCACTAACTATCAACTAATTGGCCAGAAAGAGATTGATCTTTATACAGCCAGAGCGCTGGAACTGGCGCAACAAAGGGACTCGGATCTAAAGATCTGCTACACGGCCCTGCACGGTGTTGGCTGGGCCGTGGTCAAGCCGATTTTCCAAAATCTTGGATTCAAAAACGTAATACCGGTAAAGGAACAAATAGAACCCAACGGATCTTTTCCAACTGTGACATTTCCAAACCCCGAAGAAAAGGGTGCTATGGATTTGGCCTATGAAGTTGCGACACAAAATCAAGCAGAAATAATCATCGCTAATGATCCCGATGCAGATCGCCTTGCGGTTGCTGTCCCAGACTCTGGCAAGTGGCGGATGCTGACCGGTGATGAAATTGGATTAATACTCGGAGAGGAAGTTGCGAAGTCAGGGACTGTTGGAAACCTAGCCAACTCCATTGTTTCGTCAGACTTGCTAGGCAGAGTTGCGGAACACTATCGCCTCGGATACGTGCAAACCCTAACTGGATTTAAGTGGATTTCTAAGACTGAGAATTTGCGCTATGGCTACGAAGAGGCGTTGGGTTATTGCGTTGACCCGGATCACACTCCAGATAAAGATGGAATCACCGCTGCTGTGGTGATGCTCAATCTTGCAAGGGAGCTGAAGGAGAAGAATTCTTCTATCGCCGAACACCTCGATGCCCTCTCCGAGCGATACGGTTTCGTAAAGACGGGGCAGATCTCCATTCGTGTGCACGACCTAGGAATCATTCGAAAAATCATGAGCGGTTTGCGGGAGTTGGAACCTAAGACCTTGGGGTCATGGGATGTTTCGTTCGAAGATCTCCAGAAAGGCACTTCACTGCCTGCAACAGACGGTGTGATTCTGAGCAACTCTGAGATTCGAGTGATTATTCGGCCATCTGGTACCGAACCCAAGCTCAAGTGCTATCTGTTAGCGCGCGGGGATTCGGCTAGTAGTTCCGCCCAGGCGCTTTCGACCCTTGAATCAAATGCTCAAGCGCTTCTCAGCGCTTTGCAATAAATGCTTTGACGCTCTGTGGCACTGGCAAGGACTTTGCCTCTTCGTCGGCAGGAATGGGGGTTCCTCTTATTTCGCTAATTGGCACAAGGCCTGCCCAGACCCCTTGATTTAGATCCTCTGGCTCGTCAGAAACATCATTATTTGAAATTTTCACAGAGGTCTCGTCTA
>JACCDM010459934.1_pt1 | contig 13670 bp, 15 predicted proteins | sample 7445851 | NCBI WGS metagenome assembly JACCDM01 (sample SAMN15323438, study PRJNA562643) | freshwater metagenome | isolation source: river surface water | place: USA:Blue River Watershed | collected 2017-08-16
CAATACCAAAAATGCCTTTACCCATCTCCGCTTCATTCAGGTAGACTTCCAGAATTCTTTGCTTGTTCCAAACCAGTTCAATCATGAACGTGAAATAAACCTCCAGTCCTTTTCTGAACCAACTCCGACCTTGCCAGAGAAATACATTTTTGGCCACCTGCTGGCTGATCGTTGAAGCTCCCCTGATTTTTTTTCCTTTTTTCTTTTTATTGAATGCCAGTGCCTTTTTGATGCCTTTGATGTCAAACCCATTGTGGTCCGGAAACAACTGGTCTTCTGAGGCTATTACGGCAAGTTTTGCAGCCTTTGACATTTCATCCAAGGACAAATGTGTTCTTTTGAAACCATTCCCTTTAATGATGCTGGTGATTTGCGTGATGGTGATGGGAGGGTCAACAAATATTGTCAACACAACATAGGCGAGATGGGAGATGAGCAGGAAGAAAAATATCTTTTTGATGATGCGCAGCACGGTAAATTATTTGATGACAGGAATGTATTGAAGATAATATTTGTTCCCCAGGGTTACAGTTTTTTTGTGGATTCGTCCAAGTGCAAATCCGGTCATTGCAACAGCGCCTGATATGGCCATGGTGGAAGGAATGATGGGCTGTTTCAGGTAAAGGGCATTGACACTGTGAAGGATGGCATAGGCCGATCCTCCCATCATAAAGATCAAACCATTTTTGATGAAACTGAATTTTTCGCGGGGCTTGAAAATCTCACGGACTTCCTTGATATGGTACCTCGAAAGGCCAACAGAAACCGTATCCCAAAATGAGGTGCCCCAGATGGTATAGGCGGCCCTTTCATCATAAATATTGATGTAGAGGCTGTCTTTTTGGATTTTTCGAACCATGCCCTGCACTTCAGTACCAGCAATGGTTATAAAGTGAATGGGGGAGCCGGAAAGATAGGTCTTGAGCGTTCTTTCAGGACCTTTTTTCAGCACCACCATGTCTGAGCCCTGTGCCAACAATTGGCTGCATATACCTAAGAAGAGCAGCAGGAAGATGCTTGGTTTGAATGCCTTCATTTTACTTGTTTAAAAACCGAATCCCATAAACGATGCCCAGTCCAAAAATGATGAGGATTGTTCCTGATATTTTATTGATGATGTTGATGTTGTGTGGCGTAAGGCTATGGCGAACCTTTGCTGCCAGCATCACCTTCAGTATGTCTGCAACCACATTGATCAACAAGCAGGTGCCAAAAAGGATGAACCTTTCAAAGGGGGTATGGGTCACGGCAAAGGCTGTAGCATTGATCAGCCAAAACAACATCACGCTGGGGTTCAGCGTATTGATGATGAATCCGGAGATGAATGCTTTAGTAATGGCTTTTTTCCCGAACTCAACCATCAGTAGATTCTTGTCCTCTCCAAAATTGACTTTCTTGAAAAAAACATAATAAATGCCCAGTGATACCACAAACACTGCACCAACATAGCCAATCGTATTTTTAAAGGCCAGGGCTTCCATTACCAGTGAGGAAAACATGTTGCTGATGATGACCAGCAGAAGATCACTCAACCATACACCAGCCACAAAACTGAAACCACCCTTGTGCCCATTGTTGATGCTTTGTTTCAGGATGGTAAAAATCACTGGCCCCACCGAAACAGCCAGAATAAGCCCCAGTCCAATTCCTTTGACAATTGATTCGAGCATGGTGGAAAAGCAGCGTGATTTTAAGGATTCAAAAGGTTGAAATTACTGAACAATCAGCATCAAATTTGCTTTGTTTGGGACGGCGCTATCTTTTGGACAGGAAATTCTTCCATTCCTCCAATGCATTTCCCTTCAATACCCTTGGGAATTTGTGCTGACCACCCATCTTGTCTTTGCTTTCCATGAAAGAAATGAAAACGCTTTCAGGCAATATTTCCACAACAACATCCTTGAGGGCACTTTGTCTTTCTACGGCATAGTCATCATTCAATTCTTTCAGGGTTTCATCAATGATGTTTCTAAGATCTGTTAAATCAACTGCATCATCAGTGCCAATATACCAGTGGTGTCCAAAAAATCCATTCATCGGAACCCCCGCTACGGTGAATTCTGTGATGGAGGCATTCAATTTTTCACTGGCCACCTGAACAGCCCGGTTCATGTTGTCTACACTGAGGTGCTCACCTACCAGGCTGAGAAAATGTTTTGTTCTTCCCGTGATGATGATTTCCGATCTTTCCTTGTTCACAAACCGAATGGTGTCTCCAATCAGGTACCTCCAGGCACCAGCTGCAGTGCTGATCAGGATGGCATAGTCAACTTGTTCCTGAACATCTTCAATGAGGATCGTCTTGGAAGCGTCGGTGATGTTGCCGTCTGAATCGAAGTGATCTTCATCAAAAGGGATGAATTCAAAAAAGATGTGTTCATTCAGCACCAGCTTCATGCCATCCGGGTCCTGCCGGTCTTGGTAGGCGATGAATCCTTCTGAAGCCAGATAGGTTTCAATGTATGAAATGGGTTTTCCCAGCAAGCGTTCAAATCCTTTTTTGTATGGCTCAAAAGCTACACCACCATGACAGAACAAGGTGAGGTTCGGCCAGATCTCATGGATGTTGTTCAATTTGTACCGTTCAATGATCATCTCCATGCACATCTGTATCCAGGCAGGAACCCCAACAACAAATCCAATGTCCCAGTTGGGCGCCTCTTCCACAACGGCCTGTAGCTTGCTGTTCCAGTCTCTGGTTTTGGCTATTTTTTTTCCTGGCCGGTAAAAAGGAGAAAACCAGAATGGTGCTTTTTTGGCGGTAATCCCACTGAGGTCCCCAGCAAAATAGCCAGGTCCTTTTTGGAGGTCAGTGCTGCCGCCAAGCATCAGGTATCCCTTTCCTACCGATTTCCATGAGATGTTGTCATAATTCCTCAAAGACAAAAGCTGCTTGATCATGACAATCCGGTTGCCCTTCATCAGCTCTTTGGTAATGGGGATGTATTTGCTGGCGGACTCTGAAGTGCCTGAACTCAAGGCGAAATATTTTATTTTCCCTGGCCAGCATACATCTGGAATTCCTTTCAGGGTTTGGTTCCACCATTCCTTGTAGAGTGTGCTGTAATCAAAAGCTGGAACCATCTTGCGAAAATCCTCATGGGGGGTCTTGCTGTTGAGGATCTCACCAAAACGGTAATGTATCCCGAATTGTGTTAACCTGGCTTTTTTCAAAAGGGATTTCAGCACCCGGTTTTGTTGTCTTCCAGGTGAGTTGGTGGGAAGCCTCAGGGCGTTGGCAATTGATTTAGGCAGTCTTATGTCTATTAATGCCATCGGGCGCAAGTTACACCATTTGTTTTTTTTGGCTATTCTTTTGTATTTTTAGTAACTAAATACAGTTTATGAACAGACGTGATGCACTTGAAAGGGTAGCCCTCATCTTGGGTGGAACAGTCATTGGAGGCGCTGCATTTTTGCAGGGATGCAAAAACCCCTCAGAAAAAGCGGGAGCCTTCACCTTGACTCCAGACCAGATTGCCTTTTTGGATGAAGTTGCAGAAACCATCATCCCCACCACCAATACACCGGGTGCAAAGGCTGCATTGGTTGGGTCTTTCATGAACACCATGGTTACAGATTGTTACAAGGAAAAAGACCAGAAAATATTTGCTGCAGGCATCACTGAAATTGACAACTCCTCCAACCACATGTTTGGCAAAGGCTTCATGAGCATCACGCCAGCGCAAAGGACTTCACTGTTGAGCCAGGTGAACAAAGAACTCAAAGCCTATAACGACAGCAAAAAAGAAGATGATCCAGCCCATTACTTTGGCATGATGAAACAGCTAACCCTTCTCGGGTATTTCAGCTCTGAAATAGGTGCCACACAGGCCCTGCGTTATGTGGCCATCCCTGGAAAATACGAAGGGTGCGTTCCCTACAAGAAAGGTGACAGGGCTTGGGCATAATAAATTGTTTCATGAAGTTTTTGCTTGTTCTGCTATTTGTTCCCATCATCGGATTCTCACAGTCTAAAGACGAGAAAGCAATCTTGTCTATACTCAGCAATCAGACAGCCGCTTGGAACAAGGGCGATTTCGATCAATTCATGGTGGGCTATTTGCATACTGATTCGCTCATGTTCATTGGGAAATCTGGCATAACGTATGGCTATGCTGCGACCCTCAACAATTACAAGAAAAGTTATTCCGGTGCCGATAAAATGGGGAAACTCAGTTTTGACATCCTTCACCTCAAGAAATTGGGAAGAAAACATTACCTGGTTGTGGGCAAATGGTCGCTGAAGCGGACAGCCGGCGACGTTGGAGGATACTATACCCTTACCTTTGAGAAGCAAAACAATGGTTGGGTTATTGTTGCAGACCACAGCAGCTAAAAGCAACCTTTCCTTCTTTTTTGCGTCTACTTAAAAATCATTTTTATGTTTCTCATCATTCTCGGTATTGTACTGTTCATCATTGGCGCTTCTGCCATGCGTTCTGAAACCAAAATTACCCCATTCGCAAAGGCCATCAGAGGGGTTGGTCTTGGCGTAATCCTGCTTGGTGCACTCAGCTCCAGTGTTCGTCAGGTGGATGCGGGATTTGTAGGGGTGAAGTCATTGTTTGGTAGGGTCCAAAAACAAACATTGGAGAGCGGACTAAGCCTGATCAATCCATTGATGGACGTGACCAATATTGATACCCGTACACAGAATTATACCATGAGTGGTGTTCATGATGAAGGATCCAAGTCTGGGGATGATGCGATAAAAGTATTGACTGCAGATGGTCTTGAAGTAACCATTGACCTCTCTGTCCTTTACCGCGTCAATCCTACTGAAGCACCAAAATTATTGAGTGAGATTGGCGTCAATTTTGAAGACAAGATTGTACGTCCCATCACCCGTACCAGGATCAGGGATAATTCAGTTTACTATGATGCGGTGGCATTGTATTCAACCAAACGTGATGAATTCCAGTCAAGAATCTTCAAAACCATTGAGGTTGATTTCAAGCAACGTGGCTTGATCCTGGAGAACCTTTTGGTCAGGAACATTACCCTCCCTGCTTCTGTCAAATCAACCATTGAACAGAAGATCAATGCAGAACAGGAAGCCCAAAAAATGCAATTCGTGCTTCAAAAGGAAAAACAGGAGGCAGAGCGCAAAAGGGTGGAGGCACAAGGTATTTCTGATTACCAGCGCATCATCAATGAGAGCCTGAGCGACAGACAACTCCAATACGAGCAGATCCAGGCCATGAAAGAATTGGCAAAATCTGCAAATTCCAAGATCATTGTCATGCCTTCCAAAGGGGGCACGCCTTTGATCCTCGACGCAAAATAATACCTCATCAGTTTATTGCCGGAATGGGAAGGAGCAATCCTGAACCAATTCCGGCTTTTTTTGTTTTCAGAACATGGATCCTGTAGTAAGTGCTTTTATGCAACGCATTGTTTGGTCATTGACATCCGCCCTTGTTTGGCTGATGATCAATGCTGTTGCAGGATTGAAATTTGAGCTGGCTTTTTTTGATGGTAATCACCGAACTGGAACCATTCTATTTTATTGCTGGCTTGTTGGGAGCATTTTCCTTCTTTTCAGGCTATTCAAGCGTTGGTGGAAGGAACACCTCTAGACTTATTTGATTACCCTTCTGATGATCTCAGGATCTTCGTCTTTGTTGACCCTAAGCCAATAGTTGCCCGGAGCGAGGTTGGACGATGGTATGATAAAGAGGTCTGTACCACTGAAGTTCCCAAATCTTTGCCTCCAAACCAATTGCCCGGAAGTATTGTACAAGGATAGGTTCAATACGCCCTCTGTCATGTTTTTCAGCAAAACACTGAACTCATCCTGGACTGGATTGGGGAATACCACTACGTTTCCAGCGCCGGGGAAAATTTCTGCTTTTGAAACGGTATTGTTGGCAGAAACAATTTTGTATTTGGGGTCGATGAATACGGAATCGGGCACAAAGCCAATCTTGAAAAAATCGACCTGTGCATTTTTGGTATGGTTCAATACCACCGTGGTATCATTGAAGGCAGATTTGAACCTCACTGGAACAGGCATCTCAAAAAACTTGACAGCAGTATCCGATGTTGTTTGGCTCAGGGTGGTTTGAATCCATGCCCCTCCACCAGTTGCCCACTGGAGTTTATAGCTGGGAAAACCTTGTCCATAGACCCAATCATTGAAGAACTCGGTGAGATCGGTAGCGCCTTCCTTCTCAAAATGTTTTTTTAGGTCTGTGGTTTTTGCATATCCATAGGCCAGTGCAGGGTCGTTCAGGTAATTTCTTGTGGCGCGAAAAAAAGCAGAATCACCCAATTTCCAACGCAACATTTGCAATACCCATCCACCTTTGTTATAGGTCAGTCTGGAATCAAAAATCCTGGATACGCTTGTCGTATCATCGACATAGACTGACCCGTTGGGTCTTGAAGTGATGAAATTGATTTGGCTTCTGTAGTTATTGAGCAGGGTTGCTTCAGGGTAGTTCTTTTCAATGTTGAGGTTGGTGCAAAATGTCGCATAGCCTTCATTCAACCAGATGTCTTTCCATGATCCACAAGTAATCTTGTCTCCAAACCACTGGTGTGCTGCTTCATGAACGATCAGCGTTTCAGACATGTTCTGCATGAATGAATTGGTCTGATGCTCCATGCCTCCGCCAAATCCAAACTGGGTATGGCCATATCTTTCTTTGATAAAAGGATAGGGAGTAAAGCTATTGTGCAACAACTGAAGGGTTCTTTTGGTGATGACAGCAGCATTGAGAAAGTCATTTGTTTTCTCTGGATAGGCATGCTCCATGATGGGCATGGTTGTAGTGCCCAATTTTACCTGATCCTGAATCACTTGGTAGTTCGTGGCGGCAAATGCAACCAGGTAGGTAGCGATGGGATACCGGTGTTTCCAGCGGGTGGTCCTGAATCCTCCAACAACATTATCTGATTGCAGCATGCCATTGGTGGAGGAAGTATATTTATCGGGAGTCGTGATCGCAATGTCCAATGAGTCCGCCTTGTCGTTCAGCCCGTTTTTGCAAGGCCACCAATCCCTTCCTCCATAAGGCTCACTCAGTGTCCATAGCACAGGGATACCTGCATGTGCACTGGTGGTGAATGAGCTGATGGGAGTTGAAACAGGAGGAATACCGCGGTAAAAAATCTCAACAGCATCCTTGTTCCCTTTGTCCAGAAAAACACCAAGGTTGACAATGACAGTATTGTCAAATGGTCTGTAGTGACTGATTTTACCAGTCCTGAACCGAATACTGTCCACCTTCAATTCATCAGTCAGATCAAAAGTGATGAGATTGGTGCGTTCTGTGATGGTGAATCCTGTTTTGACGCTACCTTGAATATAACGTACACCGGGGTCTATATTCCATTTACAATCGAGATAGTTGACATCAAAATTGGTGGAGGCTTTTGAAAAATTGCTTGCATCCATCAATGTCTCTTGTCTCAATCCCGCGGCCTTTGCTTCCATGGCTGCTATTTCCTCGTTTTCCCTGAATGTATTTTTTAACTGGCTGAAGCCAGCAATGGAAATGATGAGGAAGGGTACTGTGAGAATGGATTTGAATGGCATGATACGGGTGTTGAAACAAGGCAGGGCCCTATTTATTATTGGGCTTGCTCTGCAAATCTACATAACGAACAAGACTTTCATTTATTTTTACAGCCATGCCCAGGCATAACCCCAACGATATTTTTAACTTTTTGTCTAAATGCACGCTTCGTAAGTGCTGGAATGCTCTCAAGGTCTTGGGTTCGTATCAGTTGAGCAACATCATTGGTCGACCTTTGATGCTGGGATTGCCGCTTTCCATTTCCGTTGAGCCCACTACGGCTTGCAATCTTGGTTGCCCAGAGTGCCCCAGTGGCCTTAAATCTTTCACGAGGCCAACAGGCACCATCAAGATGGATTTCTTCACGAAAACCATTGATGCCATGCACAAGGAGCTTTTTTACCTGAGTTTTTATTTTCAGGGAGAACCTTTTCTGCACAAGGGTTTCCTCGACATGGTACGCTATGCATCTTCAAAAAATATTTACACAGCAACCTCTACCAATGCGCATTTTCTCAATGATGAAAATGCCAGAAAGACCATCGAAAGTGGTCTGGACAGGTTGATCATTTCCCTGGATGGCACCACGCAGGAAACATATGAACAGTACAGGAGAAATGGCCAGATGGACAAGGTGCTCGAGGGTGCCAGAAACATCATCAAGTGGAGAAAGGCCCTGAACAGCAAAACACCCATGGTGGTTTTTCAATTTTTGGTGGTCCGGCCAAACGAGCACCAGGTGGATGAGGTAAGACAGTTGGCCAGGGAAATCGGTCTGGACGATGTTTGGTTCAAGACAGCACAGATTTATGACTATCAAAATGATCCAAATCTGCTGATTCCATCAACAGACCAGTTCAGTCGCTACAGAAAGGATGTATCGGGCCAGACCATCCCGAAAAATAAAATGCCCAATCATTGCTGGAAAATGTGGCACAGCAATGTGATTACCTGGGATGGAAAGGTAGTACCTTGTTGCTTCGATAAGGATGCCCAGCACATCATTGGAACATTGGGGGAAAAGGGGATGAAAGAAATATGGGAAAGTAAAAACTACAATGAGTTCAGGGCAGAATTGATGCGGAGCAGAAAAAATATTGATATTTGTTCCAATTGCAGTGAAGGACTGAAAGTCTGGAGCTAAACCCTTAAACAAAATTCATGACCCAATTCAACAACAGGATTAGACAGGTTGTCTTGCTTTTGGTGATTGCCTTTTTGGCCTTTTTGATCATCCGGGAATTGTATGTATTTCTTCCAGGGTTGATGGGGGCACTTACTTTCTATATCCTGGGAAGGGAGCGGTATTTCAGGCTGACTGAGCAGCGCGGATGGAAGCCAGGCCTGACAGCACTCATGATCATAGTTGTATTTGTGCTTTTGATTGCTGCCCCACTTTATTATGCCGTCTTGTTGGTTACCCCCAAAATCAGTTCCTTGTTTCTTCATACAGATGAATTGCTGGTAGGGGTGCAGGCCCTTTCAGACAAGATCAAGTCCATCACTGGTGAGGAAATCTTCTCTCCTAAAAATCTTGCTGCCTTTCAATCCAACCTGGCCAACTATATCCCAACCTTCCTGAACAGCTCAGCCATGATACTCAGCAACATGCTGGTCATGTTCTTTGTCATGTATTTTATGTTTACTGGGGGCAGAAACATGGAGGATTCCATCAGAAAATTCATCCCACTTCATCTTGAAAGTGTTATTGCACTTGCACACGAAACCAAACACATGGTCAAAGCCAATGCCATTGGGATTCCACTGATTTCCATGATTCAGGGGATATTTGCATGGGCAGGCTACCTCATGTTTGGGATGGATGATGCCCTGATGTGGGGCTTTCTTACAGGGATCTTTGCTTTTTTCCCGATTGTTGGCACCATGATGATCTGGGTTCCGCTGGTTGTATACCTCTACTCAAAAGGCTTGGGTGGCCAGGCCACAGGTCTTTTGGTCTACAGCCTGATCATCACTGGAAATGTAGATTATCTGGCCCGGGTAACCCTGATGAAAAAGATTGGAAACGTGCATCCCTTGATCACTGTATTTGGCGTTATTGTGGGCCTCCAGCTGTTTGGATTCATGGGCTTTATTTTTGGTCCACTCATTTTCAGTTATGCCATCATCCTGGTCAAGATCTATGCCCATGAGTTTGTGGATCAAACCAAAAATCCAATTTGACAACATGGGACTGGAAAAAGACATCAATCAACAATATTTCACCAGCGAAAACCAGAAGCTGATCATCAACCTGGTATTCACCAACAACTGGCTTACTGAAAAAATCAAGGATTTTTTGTCTGCTGAAGACATCACCCTTCAACAATTCAATATCCTCAGGATCCTGCGTGGCAGCCATCCCCAGCCACTCTCCACATTGACCATCCGCGAACGCATGCTCGACAAGATGAGCGATACCAGCAGGATTGTGGACAGGCTTGTATTAAAAGGGTTGGTAGATAAAAAAACCTGTCCATCAGACAAGCGACTGGTGGACATCAGCATTACGGGAGAAGGAAAAAAAATGCTGGCGAAAATTGACCAAAAGGAAAAAGAAATGACAGCCATCATCGCCAACCTCAGCCAGCAAGAGATGAAAACATTGAATGGTCTGCTGGATAAAATGCGTGGTTCAACAGTTTAGTTGTCCAATACTTTTGATGAGGTTTGAACTTTACCAATTGTTCATTGCTACATGGAAACCCTTATTTCCCTTCCAACTTGTTTACATAGTCAAGTGATCCCAGCCTAAAACGCATGGGAACGCCTGTTTTCTTTTCCAGCTTCCATTCCTGCTTGCAAACAAACCCCTGTTGTACATTGGCATGGTTGGGCTTGACGGGGGCATTGGTCTTTTTAACTGACAAGGGCATCTGTCCTGAGAGGAAAAAAAACGGCTTTTTTACCAGGCTGCTGTCCTGGCCAAAACAGGTTTGTCCTGCTAAAATAAATATGAAGATGACCAGTGTTCTCAATGGTGCGTTTTGTTCGTAAATTTACAGCTCAATTCCCATTCACACCAGGGAAGTTTTAGCAATGGCATTGTACCAGGGACTCCAACAAAAACTGCAACAAAAACTTTCTCCACAGCAAATCCAGCTGATGAAGTTGCTGCAGGTGCCTACAGCCTTGTTGGAAGAGCGGCTGAAGGAGGAAATAGAAGAAAATCCCGCATTAGAAATTGGAGAAGAAAAGGCAGGAGAAACGGATGAGGATGCTTCAGAGGAGCTAGACCTTGATTTGCCCGAAGGGGACGATGAACCAATGGATGAGATGGAAGATCCCATCCAGTATGAAGACTATGGGGACGAGGATGATATTGCCGAGTACAAGCTCAAAGATGATCATGTGCCTGAGTTGGAAGGCAGTGGGTCCATTCCGCATCCTGTGTCTTCAGGCTTACACGAAATGCTTACAGAGCAGCTTGGACTGTTGAACCTGGATGCACTCGAAGAAAAAATTGCCGAGCAATTGATTGGCAGTATTGATGATGACGGCTACCTGCGCAGAGACACCAATTCTGTTGTGGATGATCTTGCCTTCAAGCAAAACATCATTGTCAATGCTGATCAGGTGGAACATGTTTTAGGTCTTATACAACAGTTTGATCCCTCCGGCATCGCTGCCCGCGATGTCAGGGAATGCCTGATCATCCAGCTGCGCAGAAAAATAAAGGCCCGTCAATCGCTGGCGCTCAAAAATGCACTCCGTATTCTTGAATTCCATTTTGATGAATTCACCAAAAGGCATTTTGATAAAATCATCCGTTCGCTGGAGTTAGACGAAGACCTGCTCAAGGATGCCATGCAGGAGATCAGGAATTTGAACCCCAGACCAGGTGCTCAGGCTGGCTCCATCAACAAAGCAGAGCAATACATCATTCCTGATTTTTTTGTTTACAACAACAATGGGGAGCCTGAACTCACCCTCAATCAACGCAACGCTCCCGATCTCAGGGTCAGCGATGAGTACAGGGACATGCTCAAGGACTATGAGAAAGGGAGCAAGAAAGACAAGCGCCAGAAAGAGGCAGTAGTTTTTATCCGGCAAAAAATTGATGCAGCCAAATGGTTCATCGACGCCATCAAGCAAAGGCAGCAAACATTGTTGTTGACCATGCAGGCCATCATTGAGCACCAGCGCGGGTTTTTCCTGAGTGGGGATGAGAATTCATTGCGGCCCATGATCCTCAAGGACATTGCAGAAAAAACCAAACTGGATATTTCCACCATCAGCCGGGTAGCCAACAGCAAGTTTGTGCAAACAGAATTCGGAAGTTTCCGGTTGAAATATTTTTTCAGTGAATCGCTGAGTACTGAAAGTGGAGAAGAAGTGTCTACGAAAGAAGTGAAAAACATCCTGCACGAATTGATCATGATGGAAGACAAAAGAAATCCTTTGGGGGATGACAGCCTAACAGAAATGCTGCAGGCCAAGGGCTATAATATTGCAAGGAGAACCGTTGCCAAGTACAGGGAACTCCTGAACGTTCCAGTAGCACGCTTGCGGAAAGAACTTTAAACAACCCATATGCAAAACGAATCGGACAAGGTCATTTTCCCCAGGTGGATCGAGGTTTCAGCCAAGATCATTTCCATTGTTTTTCATCCCCTTTTTGTTGGGGTGATGATGGCCTTCTACCTGATTTTCATTCATCCTTCCTATTTTGTTGGATTTTCTGAAAAGGCCAAAATGCTCAAACTCTTGGCCGTGATCAACAACAATGTATTTTTCCCACTGTTGGTGGTGGCCCTGCTCAAAGGGCTGGGATTCAGCAAGTCTGTTTTTCTGACAACACAGAAAGAGCGCATCGTTCCTTATATCGCCAGCATCACTTTTTTCTTTTGGACCTATTATGTTTTCAAGCACCAGCCTGAAACGCCCCGCATCATTGTCAACATGTGCAGAGGAATGTTTTTTGCCTCTTCCGCTGCCTTGCTGCTGAACAATTATTACAAGATCAGCATGCATGGCATCGGTGTAGGAGGGATGATGGGGTTGATGGTATTAACCGTTTTCGATGGCACCCTTTACTCCGGCGCGCCGCTCATGGTTGCTGCCCTGATAGCGGGGCTGGTCCTGTCTTCCAGAAGAATAGTGTCAGATCATCATTGGTTTGATTTGATCTCTGGATTTGTACTGGGAATGATTTGCCAGCTGGTGGCATTGTGGTTCTAAAAAAGAGACCCAGCCTGGAAAGGCCGGGTCGGATTAACCATTCTAAGATCCCATTTTAACCATTGAGAATTCTTGAGTTGCTCAAATATTGCTGGTCGGGGTAGTAGATGAACATACAGTTCCCCTCTTTGATTGTTTCGATTACTTTTTTGTTGATGGGCCTCGGCAAAGCAGGGCAGCCATAACTTCTTCCCAAATATCCTTTGTACCTGATTACTTGTTCACTGGCATAGTCTGCCCCGTGCATCACAATGGCCCTGTCTTTTGCCCTGTCATTGAATCCCTTTTCAACACCATTGAGCAGCATGGAAAACCCATTAGATCCCATGTAAGTGCCTCCTGTGACATAAAATCCAAGACTGCTTTTGTGGGAATTCATGGCATTGGAAAAAGACCTTGCAAATTCTTCGCCCGTATTCCTTCCATGGGCAACAATGCTTTTGAAAAGCAGTTCCTGTTTTTTCAGGTCAACAACGAAGAGTCTGTTTTCTTTGGATGATTTTGAAAAGTCGATGATGGTTAGGATGCTGTCTGCACTCAGACGCCCCTGTGCATTGAGTTTCTCAAATCCTGAGAAAGCAAGAGAAAAGATCTCCTCAGAAAGGTTTGCACCTGCCTGATGAATCTCTATATAAATTGAATGGATGAAAAGCGTTTTTGAACTTGAAGCTGTTGTTTCGACAAGAGGCCTATCCGCCGGAACCTGCTTGTTGCTGGTAAAGGAAACCAGCATTGTAATACTTGCAAACAGGATAAAACCTGCAGCTGAAATTTTCATTGGATAGGATTTTTGGATTTTCATCACTATAACGTGTTTTGGGTTTGGATATTGTTGGCAAAGCTCCAACCTTTTTTTCCTTATTATGTTAAACAAAATGTGAAACATTACTCAATCGACGAAATTCAGGGCTGGGAAAGATTCTATCGGGCCAATTTTGTGAATTCCTTAAGTGGTTTCAAGCC
>JACCDM010274529.1_pt1 | contig 13668 bp, 18 predicted proteins | sample 7445851 | NCBI WGS metagenome assembly JACCDM01 (sample SAMN15323438, study PRJNA562643) | freshwater metagenome | isolation source: river surface water | place: USA:Blue River Watershed | collected 2017-08-16
GAATTTATACATAAATTTTTTAAATATAATGGAAACGTAATTTTATTTATCTTAGATTTATAAATATATAATGATAATAAATTATATTCTGATAAATCTAAATTTTCAATTTTTAATTCTTTTATAGTTAAATGTCTTATATTTTTTAAATTGTTTAGTTTATACATTTCACTTTTATTATTTATTATTAAATTATATATATTTGAATTTTTACATAATTTAAATATACTACAAAAGTCATTATTTACTCCATATTTTACAATTAAATCTATAAGCATAATATTATTATATTTATTATACTTAGTGAATTTTTTTTTTATGCCCATCCACTTCTCCAAGATTGCCCAATTCTTATGAGTGCTCTTGGTTGTATATTTGGAGGAACAACATCTGGGCTATTATTTACATTAGGGAATAAAGAACCACTTGGCATATCACTCATACTCATTTGTTTATTATTATTAGTAACAATTTTTGGATTTTCCAATACTCTATTTATTTCTTTTTGGTCAAACTGAACCCCTAAAGGACAAGATGTAAATCCTCTTCCAGTTTGATTACTTAATTTTGGATTACATGGGCATTCATCTAATATACGATACCAAGGTTGATTCATAGTAGATGCAACTGGGTCTATACATCTAAAATCTATAAAATTAGCTGACATTTATTAAATACATATATTTTATTTTATTTTATTTTATTTTATATTATAAATGAAAGATATAAAAATAATATATTCTTATGATTTGTATGATGCTACAAAAACTGGTGATATAAAATGGGTTGAATTATTTCTATCAAAAGGAGCAGAAAGAGCAGATGATTTTTATACAGGATTTAGAGGTGCATGTGAATCTGGTTCATTAGATGTTATAAATTTAATACTAGATAAAATAGATGAAAATTTAGAATATTATTTACATATAATTGAAAACGGATTAGTTGGAGCATGCGCAGGAGGGCACCTAAATATTGCTAAACAAATGTTAGATATTTTAAGAAATAAAGGGGCTTATATTGAATCTGGAAATGATTTAAAGTATGCAGCTAAATCTGGTTCATTAGAAATTATTGAGTTATTAATAGAAAATACTGAAAATATAGATTGGTATTCAGGATTAGAGGGAGCATGCGAGGGAGGACATTTTGATATCTTTCAATTAATGGCTGAAAATGTAGAAATAATTGATTGGAATTCTTATATGTTAAGTGCATGCAAAGGAGGTTCTATTGAAATTATAGATTTCATTATAGAAAATGGTGCAAATGACTGGAATATGGGACTAGTTGGAGCATGCCAAGGAGGACATATAGAGATAATTGATTATATGATTGAAAAAGGAGCAGATGATTTGGAGTCAGGACTAAAAGATGCAGCTAAATCAGGTTCTCTAGAGTTAGTTGAATTTATGATTGAAAAAGGAGCAACTAATTTTAACAATGGGTTATTTGGAGCATGCTATGCAGGAAGTTTAGAATTAGCAAAATTTATGATATCTAAAGGGGCAACAATGTTAAAAGAAAATTTAACATATGCTTGTGAATCAGGAAATATGGAACTTATTGAGTTACTTATCAACAAAATGATAGAAAATAATATAAAAATTCCTTCTGTATTACGTATTCAATACAAAATACCACAATTTGAAGAAAGACAAACAAAAACTGTAAGAAATATCTAGTATAATTTATTTTATTTTATATTATAAATGAAAGATATAAAAATAATATATTCTTATGATTTGTATGATGCTACAAAAACTGGTAATATAAAATGGGTTGAATTATTTCTATCAAAAGGAGCAGATGATTTTTATACAGGATTTAGAGGTGCATGTGAATCTGGTTCATTAGATGTTATAAATTTAATACTAGATAAAATAGATGAAAATTCAGAATATTTAAATATAATTGAAAACGGATTAGTTGGAGCATGCGCAGGAGGGCACCTAAATATTGCTAAACAAATGTTAGATATTTTAATAGATAAAATACCTAATTTTAAATCTGAACTTGATTTATATTATGCATCTAAATCTGGTTCATTAGAAATTATTGAATTATTAATAGAAAATAATGAAAATATAGATTGGTATTCAGGATTAGAGGGAGCATGCGAGGGAGGACATTTTGATATCTTTCAATTAATGGCTGAAAATGTAGAAATAATTGATTGGAATTCTTATATATTACGTGCATGCAAAGGAGGTTCTATTGAAATTATAGATTCAATTATAGAAAATGGTGCAAATGACTGGGACTTAGGATTAGTTGGAGCATGCCGAGGAGGACATATGGATATAGTTGATTATATGATTGAAAAAGGAGCAGATGATTGGGATTGGGGACTAAAATATGCAGCTAAATCAGGTTATCTAGAAATAGCTGAGTTTATGATTGAAAAAGGAGCAACTAATTTTAATAGTGGACTATTAGGAGCATGTGAATCAGGAAATTTAGAAATAGCAAAATTTATGATATCTAAAGGGGCAACAATGTTAAAAGAAGGTTTGACATTTGCATGTGATTCAGGAAATATGGAACTTATTGAGTTACTTATCAGCAAAATGATAGAAAATAATATAAAAATTCCTTCTGTATTACATATTACATACAAAATACCACAATTTGAAGAAAGACAAACAAAAACTGTAAGAAATATTTAGTAAAATTTATTAAATTCATCAATTATCTTTAATATATCAGATACTGGTTCATTCATATAAAGTATTTTAGAATGTTCTGCATCTTCGTAAAATTTAGAATTTATTGGTTCTGATTGAATCCATCTAGATGGATGCTCTAATGATATTCTAGGAATTGTTCCATCTCCATTAAAATTTGAAGGATATACATAATTAGTATAATTAGGGCCATTTGAAGAATAGTATGGTTCATTTTTTAATGGATTTTCAGATAATGTATTATATACATAATTAGATTCGGTTGGAATTCCATTTCCACATAATGAATATACTATTACCTCAGGTGCTCCTAAACTATTTATACTATGATTATTGCAAACATTTATCAGACTATTTAAATTTATTGAATTATAGTGTACTTGTTTATATAAAATTAAGGGGATATCATTGTATATTTCTGGATGAGGTAATAACATATGTAATCCATTAAAATTTACAGATGTATCTCTAACTATTTTTGATACATCATTTGGTATGCTATCTCCAGATAGTAATACCCTAAGTGCTTTTGGACATCCTCCAAAAGAACCAGATATTGTTATAAAACATTGTATATAATTATCTTTCCATTTTTTATTTATTTTTAATAATACTGTATTAATTAACACTGACCCTAATCCATGACCAACCAGTATTGCTTTTTTACCATTAATTGCTACATATTTTTCAATGTAATTTATAAAAGTATTGGCGAACTCATTTAAATCTTTTTCATTAAATATAGTTCTAAAATCATATTGAAGTCCAAATATATTATTATATTGAGTATATCCAATAGATAAAAATGATTTTATCAATTTATTATAAATACTTGTTTCAAAATTAAGAGACCCAATTTCTACATTTGTAATTACTCCATCTACATTTTTTACAGTAGAACCTTCGCAATTTACTGATGTTATATTTTTCCAACACATTTGAGTTAAATTAGAATTTTTATCAGGAAACCAAATAGGAGTCCAGTTATTTTCAATTGTTTTACATTTCCAATTTTCAGTTGTTTCAAAATTTCCATATGCATCTAATTTTTTAACATAGTCTGAATCTTTTAAATTCCATTTTGCAAAAATTTTAGATGCCCCTATATCTGGAACTAAAAATATTGGACATTTCTTATTTATATTTAATTGAACTAAATTACTTTTATTATTTCCAATAGGAATTGGGAAGTTATTCATCATATTTAATTTTCTAATAGTGGAATTAAGAACAAAATCAGAACTAAGATTTTGTTCATGAAAATTTACAAATAATGGATATTCATTAACTTTTTCTGAGAATCCAACCCCAGACCCATTTATAAAAGATAAATTTTTAAATTGTTCTTCATTTTTTTTTAAATAAAATACTGTTAATACTGTTACTAACACTACTGTTAATAATTTATTCATTTTATATATAAAAAGAAATTTTTATATATAAAATTACAACTATATTAATTTATTACTTTATACTACTTCTGTATAAAAATTAGTCTTTAATGAATTTGGAATATTATCCATCTGAGATATCATTTGATTAGGGGACATTCCAGTATAACTTTGGTCATAGCTCATATCATTTGGTAGAGTATTACCCATATATTTTAATAATGATCCAAAATTTCTTTTTCTGCTAAGTTTTTTTAGTTTTTTACTAAGTTTTTTTAGTTTTTTACTTAATTTTAGCTTTCTGCTATATTTTTTTCTTCCAAAATTTGAAAATTCTTTTAAATTTTCTGGAGATTGGACTTTACCATCTGTTTCAGGATACCACCAAACTGGAGCATTTTGAAAAGGTTGTTCTGACCCAAAATATGGAGTGGCAACGGCGTTTGGGTATCCAAAATTATTTCTATGCTGTCTTTTTTTATGGTATTTCTTTTTTTTTATACATGTACAATTACCTAACATACATCCGCAATGTTTTGTCATTTTAATAATATACAATATTTTATTTTTAAATTAATTTTATTTGTTTTTATAAATGTTATCGGAAGACTTATTCGAAATATTTCAGATTTGTATAATATTATTTTTAATTGCATTGTTTGTTTCATTTTGTTTATCTAACTTATTTGGACTAATTGACAATAAAATTAAAGAAATTGAAAATAAAGATTTAAAAAATTTTTCTATAATTTTAAATACTTTTATACAATTATGTATTACAACAATTATATACTTTTACGTAGAAAAAAATTTACATCATATTAGATTATGGAAAACACTACTTAAAAATGTAAAGAAAAAATTATATATAGCAGATTTAGAAACATTTAAATATGCAACACATATTGTATTAATTATTGTATTAATTGAAATGAACTATAGTCTAAAATATAATTTATATTACATTAAAGATTTATTAAAAATTGGTAGATAATTATAATGAATTTATTATATCATATGCATTTTTATCTTTAAAATAATCTGGATTCTCTAAAAATTTTAATGCTAAAATTGGAGTGACATATGAATTTCTACTAATTGTATCTGAATGTCCTAGTTTTTCTGCAACAATTTTATAAGTATTTCTAATTATTTTTTTAAGAATTGATTGTTCATGAGTATTTTGATGATTTTTATATTCATTTTTAATTGTTTCTATAAATAGTTTATTGCTTATATAAGTTCTAAAATCTTTACAAGATAAATCATCTCCCATACTTTTTTTTAAAAAAATATTCATATCATTTGCCCGTATACTACTTCCATTAACTGTAAATATTCTATCATTTTTTTTTAAATTTTTAGTAAATTCATATAAATCATTCGCAATTGATTTATCTGATATTACAATATTATGAAAAATTGAACATTTACCATTAAATTTAAACGTAATTTTATCACCAATTATAGTAATATGCTGTTTTTCTAATGTTGTTATTCCATATGTTGAATTATTTTCAGCATAACATTCATTTCCAATTCTAGAATAGGTTTTAAACATTATTTTAAACATAAGTGCCATCATATAATTTTTTAGATCATTTTTAGAAATATTATTTATTTTTCTAGTCAAGAGATAAAAATTTTTATTAAATTTTTTTAATTTTTTATATTTATCATGTTCAGTCAAAGATACAAACAAAGGATGATATATATATTGTTTTTTACCAGTTGAATCTATACCACTTGCTTGTAAATAATCATCATAATTAGGTGATATGTATATGTCTTTCCATATAGGAGGAATTCTTAATTTTTTAATTCTTAAAAGTGTAAATTCATCAGTTATTTTTTTATTATTTAAATAATATTCAGAATTTTTTATTGTTATCATTTTAATATAAAAAAATAAATTATACTAGTCTAAAAACCCAAATTTAATTATGGAATTCGTTATTAAAAATGAAGATCATACGATTGGTAATCTTTTACAATATGAACTACTACAAGATAGCGATGTAGAATTTGTTGGTTACATAATTGAACACCCAAATGAAAGAAATATTAAATTTAACATTAGAACAAAAAATGGAGTAGAAGTAAAAACTGTTTTTAATAATGCTATTAAAAGACTAATAGAACAATTAAATATACTAAAAAATCAACGCATTTGATTCATTTTTGGAACAGAATTTTGAATATCATTTTTTCTACTATTTTCATAACTACTTAATTGGTCGTCGGATATTTTATTTTTTTTCGTATTAGTTTCTTGACCATTAATCATTGTTTGTTTTTCAAATTCAGAAATTGATAAATATTGTCCGGGATTGCTTTTTATTGCTCGATTATCTTGTCCATTAAATGGGACTTTTTCATCTTTAAATAATTCACAATCTGCTCCAGTGCATCCATTTATATCCGCTGATAAATATTCTGGTTCATTTTCATCATTTGATACATTAAATTGTGGTTTAGGAGGTTGTTGTTGTTGCTGCTGTTGCTGAGTTTGTCTAACAGAATTGCGCAATTGTTCTTGAACCCATTTAAATGCATCTTCTCCCTTAAACATATTATTTAAATGTAATATACTCGGAGTGCTTTTTAAAGTAGGGGGTAATTTACTTAAAGGAACTTCGTTTATATTTACATACATTATTGCGGATGCCATATTTTTATTTTGTCCGATGTAGTCTATTATTTTTTTAGAATATTCACATTTTGGACTATAAAAAAGAACTGGTTGCTGATTTCTGGGAGCCTGATTGGTCATTTATTTTAAATATTTTATTTTTTTTTCCAATAAAACGAAATTGTTTTATTGGAAATTTTATTTTATTTTATTATATTAAAATGGATACCTTATATCCTGATTCTTTTGTTGAAACTGGGTCTTGCGATGGACCACGAAGAACTAGAAACCAATTATCAAGAGAAACTCCTGGTATTTTACTTGAGGATAAATATATAAGTGAATTTGGACCCATTGATTTTAATCAAACATATAGAGATATTTACATGATTTGGTCTAAATTAGACGACAATCAAAGAAATAGAATATTGTCAGAATTCAATAGACAACAAGGACAAAAACAAGAACAAAAACAAGAACAGACACAAGGACAACAAATGATAAAAAAAGTAGAATCATTTGATAATTCTGAATCTACATCTCCTGAATCGTCGTTATCTACTTCTGAGACATCGTCGTCTGTTCCTATGGATACGCCTTCAATTACTACTATATTATTTACTTTAATAGCAGTATTAATAATATTAGGAGTATTATATGCACTCTTAAAATAAAATTAGTCTCCAAATTTAAGTTGATACAAGAAATTTAAAACAATATCTTTAACATTCATTCCTTCTGAATCATCATCACTAATATTACTATTTATTATTGAAACAATAGTCCTATCTAAGAGTAACATAGATGAATTAGGAGAATAAAATATTAATTTACTGTAATAACTATCAAATGTTGTAAATAAAATACATTGCAAAGTATATTTGTAAGAACCTCTTCGTGATTCTTTATTTTCTATTATTGATTTCATAGAAACAATAATATCATCTAAACATCTTTCTATTATTAATATACTTTCTTCTGTGTCTTTAATATTCTTATAAAATTTCTTATTTTTACTTGCCTTATATATACTTTTAAAATTATATTTCAATTTAATTTTATGTTTTTTAACTTCTTTATCAATATTTTGCAATGTATTATCTGAATATAATTCGCGTGTTTTCGGGTCTCTAAAATCTCCTGATGATATTAGATAATCACTTAAGCAGTTTAAATTATAGTATATAAAATTAGATTGACCACTTGGTTTAAATGCAAAATATGGTGTATTTTTAGTTGTTTCAAAACAAATAGGGCATATTTGTTCAATTTTATTTTTTGATCGAAAAAATCTTTGTATTTTTATAGTAGCGTAATATTTTTTTAATTCATTTATTAAATCTGCTTTATTGTATTTAGAAATATTAGGTATTCTTTTTTTTTTACATATATTTTTTAATACATTCACGCTCATCTCTTCCATTTAATAATATAAAATATAATTCTTTATATATTATTTTGACACTAATATTTAATAATTACTATTATATGTATAAACTCCTATATAATAATAATAATATTTTATTAGATAAAAAACAATTATCTAGCATTTCGAATTTATTTAAAATTATTAGTGAAAAAGATGAAACAGAACAAAAAGAAATTGAAGAAATTAAATTAACAGAATCTTTTGCAAATGATAATACAATGAATGCACTATGTAAATTTGTTTGTTATCAAACAAATCCTACAAATAATATAATAAATGATATAGATATGATTGATTATCCAGTAGAATCAAATGATTTTAATGAAGTAATTCATAGTAATTCAACTAATTCGGAATATGTGTTTTATAGTATTTTATTAAATGATTTATATATAAATAAAGAATTACATAATTTTTATAAACTATGTGATTTTTTACAAATAGATATACCAATACATTTAATTGCTTTATTTTATGCAACTAAATTTAGAGGAAAAACAAAAAGTGAATTATTAAAGTTAGATGATATTAAGGAATTGATGCAATATGTTTAATCGCTTCTTCCAATATATGTTCCACCAACACCAAGATTTGAAGAACCATATAGACCAGATGATGGAATAAAATCTTCGAGTGGTCTTCTTTCAAGGTCAGGAGTAATTGTTGTATTCATCCAAGGACTTACTACATTTATAGGATTTGGGATAGTTCCTCTGATATCATAGCTTGGATTTCTTAAACTAGATAATACAGTATCCACACCCACTTGTTGGGTGGCAGATAGGAAATTTTGATTTGCAAGAATATCTTGGGGTGCTCCTATGTTCCAAGCAGCTTCACCAGGAATATTTGGTTTTGGGAGAAGAGATGTTGCAACAAATGTAGGAGCATTTTGAGCACAAGCACTAATTTGTTCCGATCTTTTATTTGGTATATTAACTGCTTGATATTCATTTTGCTCAGTTGGAGAACTTAAAATATCATATGGAGCATAATCACTTGATACACCTCCTTTTAGTTTAGTATTTCCAGTTTGTTCTTGCGATTCTCCACTAATAGAATTTAATTGTTCAAGAGTTGGAGTTGCCGCATTTACTGCTTGTTGATATAATTGGTATTCAAATAATTGATCACCTGATGCATATAATCCTGCATTTGATTTAGATTGAGGAATATTGGCCATTGGACCAGCATATGCCATATTTGATTGGACATTTTGATATCCGTTATTTAAAGCTTGGGCTCTGCGGGCATTTGCTTGAGCATTTGCATAAAATAGCTGATTTTGGGGATATTTTGCTCTCATTTGATTTATTTTTTGCATATTTTCATCATCATTGCCAAAATGTTCACTTTTCATAGTATCTAAAAACAGAACAGAACCTACAAATAATGAACCTAATGCTAAAGATGTAAGTGTTTGAATTGATTCAGACATTTATATAAGAAAAGATAAATTTTTTTAAAAAATTAGCGAAATAATTAATTATTATAAAAAATAAAAAAAAACAACACTAATCGACTATGTCTGTATATATCATAAAATGAATCCTAGCGATCTATCTGCTGCTTTTGATGCTGTAATGTCAAGCGTTGGATACAAAGTAATTGAAAAATGCGAGCCAGTTCTCAGATTGAATCATATTGTTGATAACATGGATAAGAGTGTAAAAATTCCAGGATGTGTTAAATATGGTGTAGTTAGACTCAGGACTGAGAATGATGGAACCAATGGTGTAAAAACATTTATTGATGATCCAACCCATTCTGCATATGTAATTACAACTTATGTAGAACCTAGACATATTAAGAACCTTCAAGTCGTAAATGGTAGATTTGTAAATAAGAATAAACTATTGTCATCTCAAGATTTTTATAATTTTGTGAATACTCATCTAAATAATTTTTCCAAATCAAAGAATTCATCCTATAACAGCACAGTTTATGTAAATTCTAAACCAAATTTACATAAAGCACCAAAATGGGTAACTGAAAATCACATCTTATTTAAATTTATTATCAGAATTCCCAATGGTCAACAACAGCCAACAGATGATCAACCAATCCAACAACAAGAAGTATGCGGACAAGAAGCTGTAGTAAATGAACAAGATAAGGAAAATACTGTGAAAGAGAACTGAATGAATAAAACTAAAAATGAATAAAATAAATAACTAAAAAATGAATAAATAAAAAATTAAAAATACGTTGTGTATTTCATATGGGTTATTTATTTTTTTTATACTCTAATGATTTATTATTGATTCTGTAATGGATATAAAAATTTTTGATAAATTATTTAATGACTGTAAAAAATTAGAACAAGAAGAATTCGAATATTTGTTAAAATTAAAAACACCATTAAGTTATAATAATTTAGGATATTGTTATATGGTTGGTATAAATACAAATAAAAACAGGAAAAAAGCAATAAAATTATTTAAAGATGGTGTTAAACTTGGAGATTCCTATTCAATGTGTAATTTAGCAAATATATATTATGATAATAATAATTATGAAAAAGCAAAGCAATTTTACGAAAAAAGTATAGAAATGGGAAATATTTATGCAATGCAAGGATTAGGAAATTGTTATTATGATAAAGAAAATTATGAAAAGGCAATTGAATTATATGAAAAAAGTGCGAATTTAGGTATTACATATTCTATGCAATTAATATCTAATTTATATAAAAATAATGAAATATCAGATACAAAATATGAAATTATTTATAATAACTTTAAAAGTAAATATACAATTCCTTTTGATATACAAAAACCAAAGAAAAGATTAACAACATTGTATAATTCATTAAGCGATGATTGTTTAATATGTTATGATAAATTAATTGGAACAAAACATTCAGTTATAATATTAACATGTGGTCATATTTATCATAAAGATTGTATACAAAATCAATTAAAATGTCCATATTGCAGAGAAATTATTTAAAATGGGTCAGTAAGTCTTGCCTCAACTCCAGTTTTTTTTAAATAAGATGTATAAAAATATAAAAATACTATTGTTAAAAATACAGACATAACAGATGAATAAAATAATCTAGTATTATCTGTCAATTCGCTGTTATTTATATGATTATTTATTACATATTTACTAGCGAAAAATATAGAAACAAATAACAATACTGCCAGTGCCATTGAAGTTGGAGAAGTATCAATATGTTCTTTTATAAAATTCATATGTATATAAAAAATATGTTATTTTTTTTTAATAAACGATAATACTATTTCGTTTTAATACGTAAATTATTCAATAATATTTAATAAATGTCTAAAATATTATGGTTTTCAAATGCAGGAGATTATTCATCCTTCTCTAGAATTACTCAATCAGTTATTCCATATTTAAATGGAGTAACTTTGCTTTCTAATAAAAAAATTAATAAAAATGACATATTAATTCAAGAAAATTTAGAACATTATAATTCATTCAAAAATGGATGCAGAAAAGATTTATCAATTAAGGAAATAAATATGAAATATTGTTTAATATTAATTTCTGATGTGATTTATCAAAATGATTTTGATTATCTAGTCATATGCAATGGAATATATGAAATTGAATGGTATATGTCATTGTTGACAGAAAATCCAAAAATACTTATAAATAAAAATTATAAAAAAACAAAAGTGGTTGTATGGACTCCTATTGATTATATCCCAATTAAACTTAATCATATACAAAATGCAGACTATATAATAACAATGAATCCAATTATGTCAATTCTTCTTAAAAATTTACTTAATAAAAATAATATAGATTGGTTAGGACATGGGTCTGATATCAGCAATGATAAATACATAAATCGTAAAAAATTAACTAAAATATTAAATAAATCTAAATTTTTTACAAGTAAAAATAAATTAGATGAAAATGATATAGTAATTCTAAATGCTAATAATATTAGATATACTAATAGAAAAAGATTAGATACAACTATATTAGCATTTATTAAATTAAATGAGGAGTATAAAAATATAAAATTATGGATACATACTGATTTAAATTCATTCAATAAAATGATAGTAGATAAAAAAATAAATATAGATTCAATAAAGGATAAATTAATATTAAGTAATTCAAGTATAAGCAGTTATGAATTATCTCTTATTTATAGATTTTGTCAAATTAATTTACAAACAAGCACTGGAGAAGGTTGGTCTCTAACTAATATGGAATCAGCATTATATGGGTCTATTCAGGTTGTTCCTGATTTTTTAGCATGCAAATTTCATTTTGAAAAATTTCATGAAATACCACTAATTCCTACAAAAAAAATAGAAACAATAAATGAAAATAATGATAATATAATAGTAGGTGTAGTAAATATAGAAGATACAGTAAATGTATTGAAAATTGCTTTGACTAAATATAATGACCCAATTTTAAAACAAAAATATATAGATTATGCAAAAAGTTATAAATGGAAAGATATTGCAGATAAATTTAAGCAAATAATAGAATAAAAGATTATAAAATATAATCAAATTATTCAATTTTTAGTTTTAGTTATTCAATTTTTAATTTTTAGTTATTCAATTTTTAGTTATTCAATTTTTAGTTATTCAATTTTTAGTTTTTAGAATTAATTCTCTTCATTACTTCTTGTCCTGCCTTTCCATCTTTCAACACAAATTTATGAGACAATTCACTATAAATTTTAGTTCCATCTTCATTAAAATCTCCATCCTTATGTTCATCCTTTTTCTCTTTCTTCTTTTTCTTGGTTTCACTGTCCGACCCAGATTCTTCCATAACACCTCCAGTTTCTTGAATAAATCTCTCCTTATCCTTTTCAGCCATTTTATTATACTTTTCCTTTTCGCTATCACTCATTGCCTTCCAGATTACTCCCAATTCTTTTTGAAACCACTTCTTTTCTGGATGAGTATTTCTGTAATCTTCACAGAAAAACATGTAGTTTGACATAGCATGTTTTACATCTCCTTCCTTTTTAACCTTTTTAACCTTTTTCAAATCTTTCTTAATCTTTTCAACCATTTTCAAATCAGACTCATCATCTAGATTTGCATGTTTATCCAACAAAACAACTAGTTGATTGCAATAATTCTTCAACTTTTCAGTTCTAGAAACCTTCTTCTTCTTTTGGTCGTTGACAGAATTGTTTGAATTGTTTGAGTCAGATTCGGACATGTTGATTACTGTATGATACACTATCGATATGCGAATTAATGTCGTTTTTTTTGTTCAAAAATAGTTAATTACATCACCCCATTGCTCAGTTGCTAACTTTGGTATCCAATCTTTTAATTTTAAGTGTTCATTTATTTTAGCCAAATTTTTATTTAAATGAAAATTAGAATATCCAAAATCTATAAATTTTACAGATTTTGTTTCTGGATTGTAGAATATATTTAAAAAATGTAAATCTCCATGCGATATTGAATGTTCATGTAAAATTTTTACATGATTACCTATTATTTTTAAAATATTTTCTGGAATTTTTTTATAAAAAAGATTTACTTGAACTTTTCTTTTATACAAATC
>JACCDM010221218.1_pt1 | contig 13667 bp, 13 predicted proteins | sample 7445851 | NCBI WGS metagenome assembly JACCDM01 (sample SAMN15323438, study PRJNA562643) | freshwater metagenome | isolation source: river surface water | place: USA:Blue River Watershed | collected 2017-08-16
ATGCGCCCGAGGTTTCACCACCCGCCACCACCAACTGCCCCACGCCCGCCTGGACCAGGCCTTGCGCCACGCGCGCCAGGGCTTGCTCCACGGCATGGCCAGTTTGCCAGCTGCCCCACTGGGCTTGCGCGGCCTTGACCACGTCGGGCTCATCGGTGGAATACACCAACACCGGACCTTTGGCCAGCAGCGGCTTGGCCCAGGCCAGCACCGCATCGCATTGGGCAGCCAGCCCCGACTCGCCGCCCGAGACCAGGGCTTGCACATCCATGGCCATGCAAGGCCAGCCCAAGGCTTTGACATGCGCCACCTGTGCACGGGTGGCTTGTGAACAACTGCCCGACACCACCGCTTGCCAGCCGGCCACGGCGGGCAAGGCAGCGGCTTGCGGGTTGGGCGACAACCCCCAGTTGGCGGGCAAACCAATGGCCACGCCCGAGCCGCCAGTCACCAGCGGCATGCCCTTGAGCGACGGCCCCAGGCGAAGCAAATCGGCGTTGTCCACCGCGTCCACGATGGCCACGCCCACACCCTGTTGGCGCAAGGCCTGGAAACGCGCCGTGATGGCCTCAGGCCCCAGCGCCACCACACGGTGATCGACCAAGCCCACCTGCCCCTTGCATTGCCCTTGCATGACCTTGACCAGGTTGGACTCGGTCATGGGCGTGAGCGGGTGATGGCGCATGCCGCTGTCGGCCAGCAAGACATCGCCCACAAACAAATGCCCCTTGAACACCGAACGCTGGTTGTCGGGGAAGGCGGGGGTGGCCATGGTGAAGTCGGTGTGCAAGGCCTGCATCAAGGCCTCGGTGACGGGGCCAATGTTGCCGCGCACATCGCCCTCGTACCAACTGTCAAAGGTCGAACAGTATTTGAAATAAATTTGCTCAGCCCCTTGCGCACGCAACCACCGCAGCGCAGCCAAGGATTGTTCAATGGCCTCATGGGGCGGGATGGTGCGGCTTTTGAGCGCCACCACCACCGCATCCACATCGGCGTCCAGGGACGCAGGGGGCACGCCAATGGTTTGCACCACCCGCATGCCTGCGCGAACCAGGTTGTTGGCGAGGTCAGTGGCCCCAGTGAAATCGTCTGCAATGCAGCCCAGGCGCATCATTCAACTCCAGAGATGAACACGGTGAGCACCCCCGTGTAGCCATGAATCTGCCGGTGAGCGATCTCACCCGCAGCAAAAAATCCAACCAAGGGGATGTCGCCCAGGGCTTCACGCAAGATGTGGAGCTCGGCATGCGGCGCACCAAAGTGAGGTCCACCGCGCCCAGAGCAACTCACGTACACCGCGCCTCGAATCGCTGCGCTCACCTCGCCAGCGGGCGAGGCCGCAAGCGACTCCACCACATCCCTCACCTGGGTGGCCATGCGGCGCAAATCGGCACGGGCAGCCGCCACATCGCGGTGACAAAACGACAGCTGCATGCCGGCTTCGACTTCGTCGGCAATCGCCACGGCATCGCGGCCTGGGTCCAAGCCAATGATGTGCCTCACCATCACCTCTTCGCCAAAGGCCGTGGCCACACTGGGGGAGGCCAACGCTGCGCGGCTCACCCCCACCAGGGTGCGGCGCACTTGCGCCACTGCACGCTCGGGGTCATCCAGGGTCACGCCCAGTTCGTCCATGAGCACTTCCAGCGCCGGTCGCCCGCCCAACTCCTCCACCACATGGCCAGAGGCGCGCGTGATCTCGCGCGTGGGACCCAGGGGCTGGCAACCCTGCGTGACGCGGCAGACCATGCCCACACCCTGGCCAAAGGCCAAGCCGCTGAGACCGCCTTCGAACACGCCAGAGTGGGACAAGGCCGTGGGTCGCTGGTCCCAGCCATTGACGGCGAATTGAACCGCACCATGACGGCTGGCGCACAAGCCGCCAAACAGCTCGCCCGTGGTGGTGAGGTCGGCGACGTCCTGAATGAGGTCGCCCAGCATGGGGGTCATGGGGTCGGCATGCACCAGGGCAGCCTGAGGCACAAAGCCCTTGGGGGCTTGTTGACCCAGGGGCGAGATGCCGTTGAAGACCTGAAACGATCCCTGCGGCCATTCGCACAGCATCACCACCAGGCCGGGTTCGTCGAAATATTCCACGCCGCTGCTGCACACGCCCACGCCCACCGTGCCGCACCAGTGGGCAATCGTGGGCAGGGACTGGCGCAAATGGTCGAGCAAGGCCTGCGCATGCGGGGCATAGGCATCGGTGGCGTAGACCAGAGCCACATTGGGCTGCGTGATCAGCGCGCTGTGCGCATCGCGTTGCGCCGTGTCGAGCTGAGCCTTGAGTTGCGTCACCACCAAGCCTGCGGCCATCGCCCAGTGCGGATGAGTGGCATGGCCACAAATGAAGCGCGTCGCTGAAGTCATGCCAAGGCGTGGGGCTCAGGCCTTGCGGCTGCGCGCCGTCTTGGCGCTGCCTGCGGGCTTTTTGCTGCGGGGCTTGGCGCTCGACGCCGAGCCGGTTGCTGAAGTGGGAGCGGCCTTGGCCACCTTGTCGCCCACAGCCGTGACAGCCTCGCGGGCGTGCCGCTGCATGTCGGTCATGCTTTGCTGGGCGATCTGGCCAAACTGATTGGCCAGGTTGGTCCACAAGCGCATGGCCTCGGGCGCTGCGGGGGCAGTGGACGTGGTGGCCGAGGGCTGGGCTGCGGCATCGCCTGGGGCGTCGCTGCTGGCGCGACTGGCTTTTTTGGGTTGCAGGGCTGACTTCCAATCCACATTCATTTGCTGCAAGGTGGACAAGGTCATGCGCTGCACTTCCAGCGCCTGAATCGAGGCGTTCAAGGCCTTGGTGTTTTGTTCCAGCCAGAACAACACCGTTTTCAATTCCTGGATGCGCTGGTCCAGCTCCTTGGGATCGAGCGTGGGCTTGAGCCAGGGGTGAATGGCGGTGGATTGCGCGCCACTGAGCGACTTGAGGAAGTCAAAGCCCGGCAGGTTGGCAAAAAAATCGCTTCCGGGTTGGCTCATGATTGACCTCCTGAGGATGATCCAGTGGATGAAAACGGCGCAATGCGCTGGTCGATCGCGCCAAAAATGGACTGGCCATCCGCACCCTTCATTTCGATGCGGATGGTGTCACCAAACTTCATGAACTGGGTGCTGGCGCGCCCATCAAGAATGGTCTCCATTGCGCGCTTTTCGGCAATGCAGCTGTAGCCATTGGGCCATGTTTTGACACCTTGCTGCTCCACCGCCTGGTTGCTCACCGTGCCACTGCCCACAATGGAGCCCGCGCGCACATTGCGGGTCTTGGCCAGGTGGGCAATGAGTTGCCCGAAGTGAAAGGTCATGGGGGCGGCATCGCAATAGCCCACACGACGGCCATTCCAGGTGGACTGCAACTTGAGGTGGACACGGCCGTCCTTCCAGGCCGAGCCCAATTCATCGAGGGTGACGGCCACTGGCGAAAACGCCGTGGCTGGCTTGCCCTGCAAAAAGCCAAAGCCCTTGGCCAGTTCGTCGGGGATGAGGCGGCGCAACGACACATCATTGGCCAGCATCACCAGACGAATGGACTCCAGGCCCTGCTCGGGTGTGGCGCCCATGGTGACATCCCCCGTGACCACGGTGATCTCGGATTCGAAGTCAATGCCCCAGTCTTCGCTGATGCACACCACGTCATCGCAAGGCCCCATGAAGTCATCGCTGCCCCCTTGGTACATCAGTGGGTCGGTGTAATAGCTGGCCGGCACTTCGCTGTTGCGCGCGGCGCGCACCAGCTCCACATGATTGAGGTAGGCCGAGCCATCAGCCCACTGATAAGCGCGAGGCAGCGGTGCCATGCACATGCGGGGGTCAAACGCAAAGGCATGGCGCGCCTTGCCCTGGTTGAGGGTTTCGTACAAGTCTTGCAACTGAGGCCAATGAAAGTTCCAGTCGTCCAGGACCTGCTGCAAGTGCTGGGCGATGCCCGTGGCGAAGTGGGCTTGCGTGAGGTCGCGAGAGACCACAACCAGTTGACCATCGCGGGATCCGTCTTTGTAAGTGGCAAGTTTCATGGCGTCATTCCTGTGAACCCAAGGCCAGCGAGCGCGTTGGGCAAAAAAGCAAACCAAGTGGCATCATATTCGCCCATGAAGCCCGATCTCCTCCTGAAAGACACCGACGCCTTGCGCCAGCGTCGCGCCTTGCTGTCCCTGTGGGGACGCGGGGCAATGGCCATGGCAGGCATCGCGGGCATGACAGGCACCGGCCTGCTTGGCCTGAGCCCGACCCTCAGCCATGCCCTGAGCTGGCCCGCACGCCAGACCTGGACCTATGCGGTCGAGGGTCGCGCCAGCGGCATCCCGTATCGCACCGAGTCGTCGCTGGCCTTGAGCCTGGACGGCGGGCGGTTCCAAATCGTCAATGACATCCGCGTGCCGTTCATGGGCAGCCAGATCCAGACCAGCTCCGGTGTGTGGACCGAGGGCAAAGGTCCAGACCCTCGGTCCTTCAACGACAACAAGCGCAAAGAGCGCAATGCCCAGTTCGATCCGGATCAGGGGCGCATCGTGTTTCCCGCGTCCAGCCTGAGCGTGGCCTGGGTGGCGGGTGTTCAAGACCGCATCAGCCTGCTGCTGGCGCTCACGCACAAGTGCCAAACCCAAAGCGCCAGCCTCAAGGCGGGCCAGGTCTGGCGTGTGCCGGTGATTTCATCGTCGGGCATCGACACCTGGCAACTTGAATGCAAGGGTCAGCATGCCCTGGACTTGCCGCTGGGGCGCATGAACGCCTGGCAATGGGACAGGGTGGAATTGCCCGCAGGCGAAGCCGCGCTCAGTTTCTGGCTGTCGCCTCAGGCGGGCGGCGGCCCCGTTCGCCTGCTCATGGTGCAGGGCAACGGCGACCGCGTGGACCAGCGCTTGAGCAAATGGGCATGACCACGCCCACCTGCCCTGGCACCCTCAAGCCAGGCGCTTGATGGCCGCAGCCAGGGTGCTCACCATCTGATCGATTTGCGACTCGGTGACGATGTAGGGCGGCGCAAACACCAGGTTGTCGCCCGCCGAGCGCACCAACACCCCATGGGCAAAGCAATCGAGGAAAGCGTCGTAGGCGCGCTTGCCGGGTGCGCCCGCCGCAGGCGCGAGTTCGACCGCAGCCGCCAAACCCAGTGAACGAATGCCCGTCACATGGGGCAAGCCCTTGAGCTGGCTGTGCATGGCGTCGCCCAGCACCTTGCCCATTTGGCCGGCGCGGTCAAAGAGCTTTTCTTGCTCGAAGAGTTGCAGCGTGGCCACGGCTGCCGCGCAGGAAACGGGATGACCCGAGTAGGTGTAGCCGTGAAAGAGGTCGGCCACATGGTTGGGCGCATCGGGGTTGACCATGGTCTCGTAGATGTGGTCGCGACAGATCACACCGCCCAGGGGCTGAACACCGTTGGTGACGCACTTGGCAAAGTTGAGCATGTCGGGCACCACGCCAAAGTAGTCGGCGGCGAAGTTCTTGCCCATGCGGCCAAAGCCGGTGATGACCTCGTCGAACACCAGCAAGATGCCGTGCTTGTCGCAGATCTCGCGCAAACGCTTGAGGTAGCCCTTGGGACCGATGTACCAGCCTGCCGACCCCGCCACGGGCTCGACGATGATGGCGGCGACGTTGCTCGGATCATGCAAGGGCAGGATGCGGTTTTCCAGCTCCAGCAAAGGGTCCTCTTGCCATTCGGGCTCGACGTTGTGAATGTAGGCATGGTTGAGCGGATCGTGAATGAAGCGCATGTGATCCACCCGGGGCAGCAGGGCCGTGCCGTAGACCTTGCGGTTGGCAGGGATGCCGCCAATGCTCATGCCCCCAAAGCCCACACCGTGGTAGCCGCGCTCGCGACCGATGAACACGTTGCGATGGCCTTGACCGCGTGCGCGGTGATAGGCCAGGGCGACCTTCATGGCGGTGTCAGCCGCCTCGGAGCCCGAGTTGCAAAACAAGACCTTGTTGAGGTCGCCAGGCGCCATGGCGGCAATCTTGTCGGCGGCCATGAAGGCCTTGTCATTGCTGGCATTGAACGCGGTGGCGTAATCGAGGGTGTCGAGTTGCTGCTTGATGGCTTCGTTGATTTCGCGGCGGTTGTGACCCGCGCCCACGCACCACAGGCTGGAGATGCCATCGAGCACCTGGCGGCCATCATGGGTGGTGAAGTGCATGCCATCGGCCTTGACGAACACGCGGGGCACTTCGCGGAAATGGCGGTTGGGGGTAAAGGGCAACCACTGATGGTCCATGGACCAACCCGTTGCGGGGGTGGTGCCTGCAGTGCTGCGGTCTTGGGGATCTTGGTAAGCCATGGGCTGCTCCTCGTGTGGGTCTGCGGCCAGCGCCACAGGGGGAGGCAAGTTTAGTGGAGTCCTGGGTTTTGGCAAGTGAAGCTGAGAGAATGCGCCCATCATGCAAAACGCACACATCCTGACCCTGTCTTGCCCGGACCGCGCTGGCATCGTTCATGCCGTATCGGGCTTTTTGTTCGAGCGCCACGGCAACATCGAAGAAGCCAGCCAGTACAACGACCCGGTGACGGGCCTGTTTTTCATGCGGGTGCAGTTTGCCGGCGTGGCCGACATCGAGGCCTTGCGGCGCGACTGGCACACCCTGGCTGAGCGATTTGGCATGCGCTGGAGCCTGCATGCCGCCCACGCCCCCATGCCCACGGTGCTGCTGGTGAGCAAGGAAGGCCACTGCCTCAACGACTTGCTGTTTCGCTGCAAGTCAGGGCTGCTCTCCATCGACGTGCGCGCCATCATCAGCAACCACAGGGATTTTTACCAGCTCGCCGCCAGCTACAACGTGCCCTTTCACCATGTGCCCGTGACCGCCGCCACCAAAGCCCAGGCCGAGGCCAAACAGCTCGACATCATCCGCAGCGAAGGCGCCGAGTTGGTGGTGCTGGCGCGCTACATGCAAATCCTCTCCAACGAGATGTGCGAACAACTCTCGGGCAAGGCCATCAACATCCACCACAGCTTCTTGCCCAGCTTCAAGGGCGCCAAGCCCTACCACCAGGCGCACGAGCGCGGGGTCAAGCTCATTGGGGCCACGGCGCACTATGTGACCGCCGATCTGGACGAAGGCCCCATCATCGAGCAAGACGTCGCGCGCGCCGACCACAGCTTGGCGGTGGAGGACCTCACGGCACTGGGCAAAGACACAGAAAGCCAAGTTCTTGCGCGTGCGGTGAAATGGCACTGTGAGCACCGTGTGCTGCTCAATGGCCACAAGACCGTGGTCTTTCGCTGACCCCACCTGAGCGGCCTTTGGATGGCCACCGGAGACAAGCCCATGAATGCCCCTGAGCCTCTGACCCTCGATCCCCGCGCCCACAAGCAGCGCGTGGTGTCGGCCTTGCTCGCCGCATTGCCCGAGCATGCCGTCTTGCACCACAACGAGGACACCACGCCCTACGAATGTGATGGCCTCACCGCTTACCGCCAGCGACCCTTGTGCGTCGCCCTGCCCGAGACCGAGGCGCAGGTGCATGCCGTGCTCAAGACCTGCCACGACCTGGGCGTGCCCGTGGTGGCACGCGGCGCGGGCACGGGGTTGTCTGGCGGCGCCATGCCCCATGCCCACGGCGTGACCTTGTCCATGGCCAAGTTCAACCGCATCCTGCGCGTGGATGCGACATCGTGCACTGCCGTGGTCCAGTGCGGGGTGCGCAACCTCTCCATCAGCGAAGCCGCTGCCGCCCATGGCCTTTATTTCGCGCCCGACCCATCCAGCCAGATTGCCTGCACCATTGGCGGCAACGTGGCCGAGAACTCGGGCGGCGTGCACTGCCTCAAATACGGCCTCACCCTGCACAACGTGATCAAGGTGCGGGGCTTCACGGTGCAAGGCGAGCCCGTTGAATTTGGCGGCGAGGCCTGGGACTCACCCGGCCTGGACCTGCTGCCGCTGGTCATTGGCTCCGAAGGCATGCTGGCCATCACCACCGAGGTGACGGTCAAGCTCAAACCCCGCCCCCAGCTGGCGCGTTGCATCATGGCCAGCTTCGACGACGTGCAAAAGGCGGGCGACGCGGTGGCTGCGGTCATTGCGGCGGGCATCATCCCCGCAGGCCTGGAGATGATGGACAAGCCCATGACCGCTGCCGTGGAAGACTTTGTGCATGCGGGCTACGACCTCAACGCCGAGGCCATTCTGCTGTGCGAATCCGATGGCACACCCGAAGAGGTGGCTGAAGAAATCGAGCGCATGTCGGCGGTGCTCAGAGCCAGCGGTGCCACCGCCATTGCCGTGAGCCAGGACGAGGCCGAGCGCCTCAAGTTCTGGAGCGGCCGCAAAAACGCCTTTCCCGCCAGCGGGCGCATCAGCCCCGACTACATGTGCATGGACTCGACCATCCCGCGCAAGCGCCTGGCCGACATCCTGCGCGCCATTGCCCAGATGGAGGGCAAGTACGGCTTGCGCTGCGCCAACGTCTTTCACGCGGGCGACGGCAACCTGCATCCCCTCATCCTGTTCGATGCCAACGACCCCGACCAGCTCCACCGGGCTGAACAGTTTGGCGCCGACATCCTGGAGACCAGCGTGGCCATGGGCGGCACGGTGACGGGCGAGCATGGCGTGGGCATTGAAAAGCTCAACAGCATGTGCGTGCAATTCAGTCCCGAAGAGCGCGAACAGATGTTTGCCATCAAACGCGCCTTTGACCCCAATGGCTTGCTCAACCCCGGCAAGGTCATCCCCACCTTGCAGCGTTGCGCCGAATATGGACGCATGGTGGTGCGCGGCGGGCGACTGCCGCACCCCGAGCTCGAACGCTTTTAACGCCGCACCGGGCTCGCAATCCAAACCGCCCCGCCGCCAAGGCTCAGGGCGCGATCAACTCCACCACAAACGGCCGCTGGGTCTGCTCGGGCTGGGCGGTCACTTTCACCGCCCGGTAGTCGCCTGCGCCGCCGGGCACTTGCAAGCGGTAGAGGTTGGCCACCAGGTGGCCATCGAGCTTGAAGGGTTGGTCAAAGGTGTAGCGGTGCGAGTCGCCATGCACCAGCAACACCGGCACACCGCTTTGCTGCGCCAGGGGCAGCAGCGTTTGCCCAATGCTGCGGGTGAAGCCCGACTCGGGCGGGAAGGCTTGCGAAGGCAAGCTGGATTCAAAGGGGTCGGCCTGCATGGCCAACACGACAGCCTTGGCCTGCGTGGCCTTGGCCCATTCAAACACCGACTGGATCCAGGCCACGTTGGCTTTGTCGCGGGCTTCGTATTCGGCCAGGGCCTCGGGGCGCTTGGGGTCGCGGTTGTTGTTGCTGCCCACCACGTGCACGGTGGCCAATGCCACGCCCTGCGCTTGCCAGCGGCGGTTTTCCGTCCACAAGGCATGGGCGGGTTGCAGCTTGGGCTGTGACTGCAGGGTCAGCGGTTGTTGCCCCAGCGAGCGTTCATCTGCAAAAAAGAGTTTCCTCAATGCCGCAAGGCGCTCCACGGGGTCGTAGCTGCCGTTGTTGCCCCGGTGGCAGTCGGTCCATTCGTTGTCCCCCGGTGTGTAGATGAGCGCGGTGGCAAAGCGTTGCAGGTTGCCTTTTTGGAAGACGAACTCCTCGTCGTCGCAGCGGGTGGAGCCGGACTTGATGTCCCCAATGTGCAGGGTGAAGGGCAGGCCTGTGCGGTTGACGGCTTCGATGAGGCGCTCATAGGGCGCCTGGGTTTGGGCACGCGGCCCATACGGCATGTCGCCCAAGGCCACAAATGACAAGGACTGGGCTTGCACGGCACAGGCCACGGTGAGGCTCATCGCGGCGAATGCGGACTTCAAGAGGTTCATGTTCGGCTTCCAAAAATGGCGGTGCCCACCCGCACCCAGGTGCTGCCCGCTGCAATCGCGGGCTCGAGGTCGGCGCTCATGCCCATGGAGAGGACATCGAGTGTGAGTTGCGGCATGGCCTGTTGCAGGCGCTGCAACAGATCGCGGGTGTGTTCGTGGATGGCCTGCATGCGTTGCGGGTCATCGTGCGGCTCGGGGATGCTCATGATGCCGCGTAATCTCAGGCGGGGCAGTTGCGCCACGGCCTGCGCCAAGGCCAAGGCCTCCTGGGGCGCAACGCCGGATTTGGTGTCGCCGCCGTCCATGTTCACCTGGATCAGCACCTGCAAATCGGGCAGGTGGCTGGGGCGCTGGTCGCTCAGCCGCTGCGCGACCTTGAGTCGATCGACCGTGTGCACCCACTGGAAATGCGCTGCGACCTGCCGCGTCTTGTTGCTCTGGATGGGGCCAATGCAGTGCCACACCAATTCGTGCGCCAGATCGGGGGCGAGGTGCGCCACCTGAGCGATCTTGTCCACCCCTTCCTGGATGTAGTTCTCGCCGAAATGACGTTGCCCCGCGCGAGCCACCGCCACCACCGCCTCGGCAGGGAAGGTCTTGGACACCGCCAGCAGCTGGACCTCGCCGGGGTTTCGATCGTGCCTTGCCGCCAAGTCGGCGATGCGCTGACCCACGGATAGCCACTGTGAAACCCATGCATTCATGAAGCGGGACTGTACACAAACTCAATGGGTTTTATGATGACCAACGGGTTTCGTCCCTACTTTTTGAATCCATCACGACAACAGGAGCTTTCACATGCCACGCACCAATGCCAAAACCTATGAACCTTGTCCCAGCACCCGCGTGGCCTTTGTGGGCTTGGGGGTCATGGGCTACCCCATGGCGGGTCACCTGGCATTGGCTGGCCATTCGGTCACGGTCTACAACCGCAACCCCGCCAAAGCGGCCGAATGGTGCAAAGAATTCGCGCAATCCCCCGCTCCTCGCTCGGCACCGACGCCACGCGAGGCTGCGGCTGGGGCTGACATCGTGTTTGTCTGCGTGGGCAATGACGAAGACTTGCGCTCAGTCATGCTGGGCGCCGACGGCGTGTTTGCCGGCCTCAAGGCCGGTGCCACGGCGGTGGACCACACCACGGCCTCGGCCAATGTGGCGCGTGAACTCGCCGCCCTGGCCGCGTCACAAGGCAAGCATTTCATCGATGCCCCCGTCTCGGGCGGCGAAGCCGGTGCGGTCAACGGCCTGCTCACCGTCATGTGCGGCGGCGAGCAAGCGGTGTTTGACCGGGTCAAGCCCGTGGCCATGGCGTTTTCTCGTGCCTTCACGCTCATGGGCGAGGCCGGTGCGGGGCAGCTCACCAAGATGGTCAATCAAATCTGCATTGCTGGCCTGGTGCAAGGCCTGAGCGAAGCCGTGGCCTTTGGTCAAAAAGCAGGGCTGGACATGCACCTGGTGCTGGACGTGATCGGCAAGGGCGCAGCCCAAAGCTGGCAGATGGACAACCGGGGCAAGACCATGGTGGAAGACAAATTCAACTTTGGCTTCGCGGTGGACTGGATGCGCAAAGACCTGGGGCTGGTGATGGACGAGGCCAAGCGCAATGGTGCGCGGTTGCCCGTGACCGCCCTGGTGGACCAGTTCTACGCCGATGTGCAGCAAATGGGCGGACAGCGCTGGGACACCTCCAGCCTCATCAAACGCTTGCGCTGAGCCCAAAGACCAAGAGCGGCTTGTGGCCGCTCTGGTTTGACTTTCTCGCAGAGAGCGCCCTGGCTGGGTTCACGACCCGGTGCCATGCGCCCCCTGGCTCACTCAATTCATCTTCTTGGGCTCAACGGGCGCGGGCTGTGCCGGCATGACGCGGCGCAGCTCGTCCTCGGTGATGATTTCAAAGGCCCGCACCACCTTGCGAACACCAGAGATGGTGCGAACCAGGTCGGTTGCGCTTTGTGCCTCGCGCGCCGTCACGCGACCCATCAGGAAGACCACGCCGTTCTCTGTGGTGATGCTGAAGGCGTTGGCAAACAGGTCTCGGCTATCGACCAAGGTGGCCCTGACCTTGGTGGTGACCAGCGTGTCTTTGGAGATGGTGGTGAGGGACGCAGGCAAACCGATTTCCAGTTCGTTGAGCACAGACTTGACGTTTTCGAGGCGGCTGGCCACTTGCTCGGCATGGGCACGGTCCTTCTCGTTTTTGACCTGGCCGGTGAGCAGAACCTGACGGTTGAAACTGTTGACCACCACGCGCGCGCGGTCGCCGAACTCATCGCGCATGCGGGCTTTACCCTTGAGCTCAATGGTTTCATCTTCGATTTGGGTACCAGGGGTGCGGCGGTCAGTGGCCACCAAAACCCCACCACCCATGGCGCCGCCAATGATGACGGGCGCGCAAGCGCTCAGGCTCAAGGTGGCGCACAAGGCCAGACACAAGCGTTGGATCAAGACTGCGTGCTTCATTCTTCGAGATCTCCCAAAAGTTGGCGATCCACACCATCGCACAAACAGTGCAGGACCAGCAAGTGGACCTCCTGAATGCGCGCGGTGCGGTCATGCGGGACACAGATGTGAACATCGGTTTCATTGAGGGCTTGGGTCATGCGCCCGCCCCCTTTGCCCGTGAGGGCGACCACGGTCATGTCGCGCTCATGGGCCGCTTCGATGGCGGCGAGCACATTGGGCGAATTGCCGCTGGTGGATAAGGCCAGCAAGACATCGCCGGATTGCCCCAGCGCCCTGACTTGTTTGGCAAACACTTGCTCAAACTGGTAGTCGTTGGCAATGGCGGTGAGGATGGAGGAATCGGTGGTGATGGCCAGCGCTGCCAGCTCGGGGCGTTCACGTTCAAAGCGACCCACAAACTCGGCCGCAAAGTGCTGGGCATCGGCAGCAGACCCACCGTTGCCACAGGCCAAAACCTTGCCCCCAGCGGTGACACAGGACAGCAACGCCTGAATGGCGTCAGCCACGGGTTTGCTGAGGAGCTGGGCAGACTTGAATTTAAGGTCTGCACTGTCGATGAACTGTTGTTCAATGATGGCTTCAAGCATGGCAGGAATCATACCCCGAGGGCACCTTAGAGACCCTGATGCGCCTCAAAGGCCGCCTGGATCCAGTGCAGGGCATCGCCCTCGATGGCCACCACATCAAAGCGACACGGCGGAGGCGGCTGACACCGCAGCAGGAAGTGGCGGGCTGCGAGCACGATGCGACGTCGCTTCACATGCCCCACACTGGCCGCAGCACCCCCTTGGCGGCCTTGGCGGCGCTGCCTCACCTCGACAAACACCAGGGTTTGGTCGGGCGCGAGCATGATCAAGTCGATCTCGCCGCCCCCTCGACCGGGGGTTCGATAATTGCGGGCGATCAAGTCCAGGCCTTGCCCCCGCAAGAAGCCCAGGGCTTGATGCTCAGCCCACTCGCCCCGCGTTCGGGTCGTGACCGCTGACGTTCGATTGGTTGCGGGAGAAAGCTTCATGAATGACTTGTCCTCGGCGGTTTCACACGCAGTGGCGGCCTGCCTCACCCAGCAATGGCCTACCCACTGCCTCTTCATGGTGGCCTCGCCCATTGGCAACCTGGGGGATGTGACCGTCAGGGCCTTGCATGCCTTGACCGTGGCCGACACCGTGGCCTGTGAAGACACCCGCCACTCGCAAGCCATGCTCAGAGCGTATGGCTTGGAGAAACCCGCCTCGGCCTGGCTGGCGGTGCATGAACACAACGAGCAGCAAGCCGCGCAAGAAGTGATTGTGCGTTTGCAGGCAGGCCAGCGCGTGGCCTATTTGTGTGATGCAGGAACACCTGGACTCAGTGATCCAGGCACACGATTGGTGGCGGCGGTGCACGCCAGCGGCCTGCGCGTCTCCCCCTTGCCCGGCGCGAGCAGCGCCACGGCCTTGCTCAGCGTGAGCGGCGA
>JACCDM011831039.1_pt1 | contig 13657 bp, 14 predicted proteins | sample 7445851 | NCBI WGS metagenome assembly JACCDM01 (sample SAMN15323438, study PRJNA562643) | freshwater metagenome | isolation source: river surface water | place: USA:Blue River Watershed | collected 2017-08-16
AACAGGGAGCCGTTTTGGCGCTCGGCGCCTTGCAGTTGTTCTAAGAAGGTCATGGTCAGATTTTAAAGCGTTCAAACGCCATTTGTCGTTTGCCTCTAAGATCGCGCCATGCACTCACTCACCCCTCGCCAATGGCTGGTCTTGGCGCTCCTAACGGTCGTCTGGGGCCTGAACTGGCCCATCATGAAGATGGGCGTGACGGGCTTTCCACCACTCACCTTTCGCTTCGTTTGCTTGCTCATTGGCACACCCGTCTTAGGCCTAGGTCTGTGGGCCATGAAAGTGCCTTTTCAAATTCCTCGGCGCTATTGGCGTGAACTGTTGGTGCTGGCCATTTTCAACATGTTCATCTGGCATGCGTTGATTATTTTGGCGGTGCAATATTTGTCCAGTGGCCGCTCGGCCATCTTGGGTTACACCATGCCCATTTTTTCTGCACTCATTGGCGCTTGGGTGTTTAAGAATCAATTGGCCAAACGCGCTTGGGGCGGCGTGGCCGCAGCCGCACTGGGTGTGGTGTTGCTGCTGTGGCATGAGTTGTCCAACCTCACAGGCAAACCTGTTGGCGTGGTCTTGGCGTTGGTGGCAGCCAGCACATGGGCCTTGGGCACGCAGATGCTTCGCCGCACCAGCATCCCTTTGCCCACCCTCACTTTGTCTTTTTGGATGACGGCCATGACCACTGTGGTGATGGGCCTCTTATCGTTTGCATTTGAGTTCGATCGCTGGCAAGAACCCAGCGCCACGCACTGGGTGTCCATTTTGTACAACGCTGTGTTGGTATTTGGCTTTGCCCACGCGGCTTGGTTTTACTTGGCGCGCAGCTTGCCGCCCGTGGCCTCTACCCTGAGCGTCATGATGATTCCCATCTTAGGCGTGTTCAGTGGTGCTTGGGCGTTGGATGAAACCTTGCATTGGCAAGATTGGGCCGCCATGGGTTTGATGGTGGTGTCGATTGCCAGTGTGCTTTGGCCGTCAAAGCGTGCAGAAACTTAAGCGCACACCAAGCTGGCCGCTACGCACAAATCGGCCCAGGCCTTGGCTTTGTCGGCCTGGTTGCGCAGCAAATAAGCAGGCGGATAAGTGACCACCACTGGCACGCCTTGGAAGCTTTGCACTTCGGATCGCAATTTGCCAAGGGGCTCGGTGCTTTGCAGCAGTGCCAAAGCAGCTGTTCGACCCATGGCCAAGATCACTTTGGGTTGAACCAAGGCCACTTGTCTGGCCAAGTAAGACGCGCAATGCGACACCTCCACCGCACTGGCGCTGCGGCCCGAAGGTGTGCGGCACTTCAAAGCATGCGTGATGTAAACATCAGCACGCGTCAGGTCGAGTGCCTTGAACATGTTGTCTAGCAATTGACCCGCAGGACCTGCAAAGCTGGCGCCCACTTTGTCTTCGTCTTCTCCAGGCGCATCGCCCACCACCATCCAATGGGCCGTGGCAGGGCCTTCGCCCAAGATGGCTTGTTGACGGCCTTGGCACAAACCACAACCGGTGCAACGAGAGACTGCAGATTGCAGCGCTGGCCAATCCATTTGGGCAATGCCTTCGGGCAGCGCTGAAATGTCCACCACCGGGACCGACATCATCTTGGGTGCTGCCGCAATGGGTTTTGCAGCAGGTGCAATTGACACTGCTGGCGTTTGGGCTTGAGCTTGGACTTTTTCAGGTGCTGTGGCCAGGCGGACTGGCTCTGGTGCAGGTTGTTGCTTTGGCTTGGGCATCCACACACGCACGCCCATCTCGGCCAACATGGCGCGTTGGCGATCGTCCAATTCGAAGCGCGTATCGATGTCGTGCGGATCAGTCATTGGCTAGAGTTTAGTGCCAAGCGCATCACCACCGCCGCTTCGCGCTGGCTTCTGCCTGCAGGATAGTAATCTTTTCGAAGGCCCACTTGCTCAAAACCAAAGGCCCTGTAAAGCTTTAAGGCGCGGACATTGCTTTCGCGCACTTCCAGCCAAAGACTGGCGGCCTCATGCGTTTGCGCGCTCAAAGACAAGGCCTGCAAAAGACAACGGGCCCAGCCTTGGCGTTGAAATGAAGGGGCTACCGTGATGTTCAACAAATGAACTTCATCCAAAACTTTCATGGCCACGTAATAGCCCACCCATGCATCCGCTGTTTTCAAGCTTTGGGTCCAATTGCCCGCCTTCAAGGCGTCTTTGAAGTTGCCCATCGACCAAGGGTGGGAATAGCACTGCTTCTCGATGGACACCACTGACTCCAAGTCCATTTCGGTAAGAGGTGCCCACTGCACTTCTAGGTCATTTGGCATCAGCAATTGACGTTGCGAATCGCTTGTCATGGCGCCTCAGATGTCAGGCCCGCTACCTTGGCCGCTTTGATGGCGATGCGCTCGACTGTGGTTTGCGCCACTTTGTCACGGATGTAGAGCGGCTGCACATCCTCTGGCGCAACTGCTTTGCCCGCAGCCCACAAAGCTGGTGCCAAACGAAGCAAGGCGAGTGCATGTGGTACCGCGCGCACACACGTCAGCGGTGTATCACCATGGCGACTTAATGCATCAGAAAATGCGTCGGGGTAGACCTCAAAGCCGTTACCAGCCAAGACATGCGACGCTGTATGTTCCGTGATCAATGCATGTGCCACTTGTGCTGGTGGGCCAACCTGCAAAGGCACCACAGGTTGCCACTGGCCTGGGTCGGCTTGCCATTCGTAAGCACCGCCATACACTTCGCCCATGCGTGCATCCATGACCACACTGACATGAGATGTCAGCCCAGCTTGCATGCTGCCACGCGCATCTTCGGCCACGACCATCAAGGTGTCGACAGGTATCACTTTCAAGTTCGCGCCTAGCGCCAAGCCCTGTGCCACGGAGCAGGCTGTTCGAAGGCCAGTGAATGAGCCCGGTCCTTGGCCAATGACCAAAGCCGTGAGGTCTTGCAATTGCATCTGTGCTTGCGCCAGCAATTGATGAATGGTGGGAATCAATTGGGCAGAAGCGTTGGGGCCGCCTGTTGTGTGCAAGTGCCACGATTGGTCGCCATGACTGAGGGCCACCGACATCATGTCGGTGCTGGTTTCAAACGCCAAAAATTTCAAATGCTGTGTCATGTCAAAAAGATGTGTGCCCCAAGGTTCAAGCCTTGGCCATGGCTTGACGCACACCAAACAAAATGCCGCCTGTGACCAAGGCCAAGCCAACCCACAAGTTCCACGACAAAGGTTCACCCAAAAACACCACCGCGCCCAAAGCGGAAAGGCCGGGAACCAAGGCGGTGATCATGGTGGATTTGACGGGGCCGAAAGAGCGAATCATTTGGGTGAATGTGATACCCGAAATGACCACCGAGCCCACACCTTGAAACACGGCCTGAAACACAATCTCTGACCAAGACGCTTGCGACATGTGACTTTGGAGCAAGTCAAGGTTGACCAACAAAGCATAGGCGGGCACAAAACAAACCAGGGCGAATGCCGTAATGGCCATGGTGGCGCGCACAGCATCTAAACCATGTCGGCGCACAGTGACGCTGTAGGCCGACCAGCAAAATGCAGCTGACATGAACAGCACATCACCAATCCAAACCTCGCCCCCTTCAAACGCCTTGAGCAAGCTCATACCGCCTACCAATACATCGCCACACACAATCATGAAAAGACCAATGGCGCGGTTCATGCCGATTTGCTCACGCAAGAAGAGCCACATCAACAAGGTGGTCCACAGCGGCAAGCTGCCTGGCATCAAGACCGAAGCATGGCCAGCAGGTGCATAAAAGAAACCAATGTAGGCCAACACGGCGTACAAGAAACCGCCAAAAAATCCAGCCTGAACTGTGATGCCCAAAGGCAAAGGCGACAGGCCCCACAAAGAGCCCACTTTCTCGCCCCTTTGACGCTGCTCACGCATCATCCACCAAGCCCAAGGCAGCAAAATGCTACTGGCACCCATGATGCGTGCGCACGCAATGTCTAAGGGCAACAAAACATGGGAAGCTGATGCACGGGCCACGATGATGAAGGATGTCCAGATGAGGACCGTGATGACAGCCGCCAGGCGGCCAACGGTTTGAGGGGAAAAAGCCATGTGCCAATGATACGTCCTGGCTCGAGGCTATTCAGAGCCTAAGCGCCGCAAGTGCTTCCAGAGGCGGCTAGACTTCAGAGATGCGCAAGTTTTTCTCTCTCACGCCCACTTATGCGATCTTGATGGTCGCAGTCTGCCAATGCCTTGCAGCGCAGGCGCAATCCCAAGTGCCATCTCAAGTGCAAGTCAAAACCAAGACCGCGTCAGCGGCCAAAGACAGCCTTCCCCCCCACATTGGCTTGGCCTTGAAGCAAGCCAACATCCCCCTCAACGCTTTGAGTGTCTTGGTTGCGCCAGTCCAATCAGCCCCTCAGGTACCTGAGCCAAAGCCACGCCTGAGTTATCGCGCCAGCGCCGAGATGAACCCAGCCTCTGTGATGAAATTGATCACCACTTCGGCTGGCTTGTCGATGCTGGGGCCCGACTTTACGTGGCGCAATCGCGTGTTCATCGACGGCCCAGTCAAAGACGGCGTGCTGTTGGGCAATTTGTACTTGAAGGGCAGTGGCGACCCCAAATTGGTCGTCGAGCGTGTGCAAACATTGATGGACGAGGTCATACAAAAAGGCCTGCGCGAGGTTCGCGGTGACATCATTTTGGATGGTAGCGTGTTTAATTTGCCTGCTCGCAACCCTGCCAGTTTTGACGACGAACCACTGCGCCCCTACAACGTGGCCCCCCAAGGCTTGCTGCTGAACTTCAACGCCTTGTTGTTCAAATTTACGCCCGACACGGTTCGCGGCGAAGCCAAAATCGACAGCGAGCCACCCTTGCGCAACGTCCAGTGGTCAAGCGCCGTGCCACTGTCCAACGGGCCCTGCCAAGATTGGCGCAGCCAACTCAAAGCTGATTTTTCAAATGCAGACCTGGTGCGCTTTGCTGGCGCATACCCAAGCGCATGTGGTGAACAAAAATGGCCCGTGGCCTATGTCCAGCCTCACACCTTCGCTCCTCGCATGGTGCAAGCCATGTGGCTTCAAGCTGGCGGCAAATTGACGGGTCAAGTGCGCGATGGCCTATTGCCCACTCGCGCAAGTCTTTGGCACGAAGCACCCTCTTTGCCTTTGTCTGACATCGTGGCCGACATCAACAAGTTCTCCAACAACGTGATGGCCCAGCAGCTGTTTTTGACCTTGTCCAGCCAACAAGGTGCCGGCAACTTTGAAGCGTCTCGCCAAACGGTTTTGCAATGGTGGCGACAGAACCTGAAGGATCAAGCGCTGCCCATCCTAGAAAATGGCTCGGGCTTGTCTCGCGAAGAGCGCAGCAACGCGCAAGCAATTGCAGCGCTGCTGCAACTGGCGGCGCAAAGTCCTTACGCCAGTACGCTCCAAAAATCTTTGGCCATTGCGGGTGTCGATGGCACAGTATCACGCCTGAAAGACCGTTTGCCCAATTCAGTGGCCATTGGCCGGGCACAGCTCAAATCTGGCAGCCTGCGTGATGTGGCTTCTTTGGCAGGCTACGTTGACGGCTTGAGCGGCCAACGTTACGTGTTTGTGGTAATCGTGAACCACGCCAATGCCAATGCCGCCAGGCCCGTCATGGACAAGCTGCTTGAGTGGGCCGTGAGCGATCAGAAAAAGTCATAGACTGACTGGTATTAACCCCATCACCGTCAGCCTCACCACTGCTTAAGATGAACTGAAAAGAACGGGCGTTCTTTTTTTAATTTCGTCTTCGAGACAAGCAAAGAGGTAAACGATGAAATCCATGACATGGAAACTGGCACTGCTGAGCACAGTTGCCGCAGCCATTCTGGCTGGTTGCGGTGGCGGTGGTGCCGACCAAACCAGCCGACTAGCAGGCATCACATCTGTCAAAGTCATGGGCGACAGCCTGGCCGACAGTGGCGTGTTCAAAGGCATTCCCACCAACGGCCGTATCTTTTCTGTGCAAGACAGCAGCAGCGAGCCCAACACCGTTTGGACCGAGCGAATTGCGGCATTGTTAGGCGCACCGCAGCTGTGCAACTTCTTCAAATTCACCGGCGCACCAGCCACACCTTTTGCCACAGTGGCTGGCTGCTCTAGCTACGCTGTGGGCGGGGGTCGCATCAACAACATCAACCCCCAAACAGGTGGCGGTGCATCGCCTTTCTCTATCACTTACCAATTGCAAGTGGCCAGTGCTGCAGGCAATTACAGCGCCTCCGATTTGCTGCTGATTGACGGCGGTGGCAACGACGCTGCCGACTTGGTCGGCGCTTATTTGGGCGCAGCCAAAGACGGTGGTGCCAGCTTTGCGGCCATGGCAGGCACCCTCATTCCCGCAGCCACCTTGGGCCCCATGCTGGCGGGCGGACAAGCTGGCTTGGCGCAAGCGGGCGGCGCCTACATGGTGGCCTTGGCCGATAAGTTCTATGGCAGCATCAAGGCCAACGCCTTGGACAAAGGTGCACAACGCATTGCCTTGTTGAACATGCCGGGCATTACCAACACGCCTCGTTTCCAAATGGTGCTCAGCGGTATTGCTGCGGCCTATGGCGGTGGTGCTGCAGGTGCAGGTGCTCGCGCCCAATCTGAGGCTTTGTTCAAATCGTGGGTTGAAGCCTTCAACTCACGTTTGGCCACTTTGGTTGCCAACGACAAACGCGTTGTGTTGGTCGACTTCTACACCGCCTTCAATGACCAAGTGGCCAACCCCGCTCAGTACGGCTTGACCAATGTCACCACACCCGCATGCCCCATTACCGGCTTAGGTGCCGACGGCCTGCCCACTTACAACTTCCAAACTTGTACAGCAGCCAATTTGTCTGCCATGACACCCCCCGCCGGTGCCACTGGCGGCGCCAACTGGTGGCAAACCTATGCCTTCTCAGACGGCTTCCACCCCACGCCTCTGGGCTATCAACTGCTCAGCCAATTGGTTGCCAAATCTTTGGCTACTGCAGCCTGGCTGTAATTCATCGCAAAGGAGAACCCTCATGAAAACAAAATTCTGCTTTGCACTGTCTGCCTTGGCAGCAGTCTCCGCACTCACGCTTGGCACATCTGCCAACGCGCAATCTCAGGGCAGCTGGTTGGTACGAGGCGGCATCATGCAACTGGCACCGCAGGTCACCAGTGGCACTTTGTCGGCACCTTCATTGCCTGGCGCTCAAACCAGCGTCAGCAACAGCACGCAATATGCAGGCGGTATCACTTACATGCTGAGCAACAGCGTGGCCATTGATTTGCCTTTGGCCTTGCCCTTCAAACACGACTTGTACGGTGCCGGCACCATTGCTGGCGTTGGCAAAATTGGCGATACCAAGGCCATTCCCGCCACCGTCATGGTGCAGTACCGTTTTGGCGAAGCCAACGGCATGTTCCGTCCTTACTTGGGTTTAGGCGTCACGTATGCCAAGTTTGACGGTGAGCACAGCACGGCTGCTTTGTCGGGCCTCACTGGAGGCACGCCCAGTATTCCAACAAGCTTGTCAATTCAATCGAAGTTGGCCGCAACCCTGCAAGTGGGCGCGTCTTACAAAATTGACGAACGCTGGTTTGTCGATGGCGCCATTACCAAGACACCCCTCAAAACACGCAACACCTTGTCCACCGGTCAAACCTTGGACATCACCCTCAACCCCATTGGCGTGAGCTTGGGTGTCGGCATGCGCTTCTAAGTTAAACCGCGCGCATTAAAAAACACCCTTCGGGGTGTTTTTTAATGCTCAAGCCGCTGCGCGTTGAATTCGATCACGCACACCTTCCCACTCGGGGGTATCAGGCGGTATTTCGATCCAAATGGTACGCACACCTCTAGCATCAAAGCCGCGAAGCACACTGAACAAATCGTGCGCTGCTTGCGAGGCCTCCTTTGGCATGGCACGCCAATACAAACCTGCGCCCATGAGTTCCTGCGATGGTTTTTCAAAGGACCACAGCGCCAAGTTTTGCGTGTGGGGCCCCAAAGCTTCTAGGGCTCTGCGCCATTCAGTTGCGCTCATCAAGCGCACTTTGGCTGTAGGCGCGTAATGCGACTCTAAGGTACCAGACGCACGCGGTGCTTCTGTGGCAAGCGCGTCTGGGTTGACCAATGACAAGCCACATGCTTGTTCAATCTGTGTGCGGCTGATTTGCCCAGGCCTTAGCAGCACGGGTACGCCCCGTGTGCAATCGACGATGGTGGACTCAATGCCGACATCGCATTCACCGCCATCCAAGATGAACAGTGCATCGCCAAATTCAGATTGCACATGGGCGGCACTGGTAGGGCTGACACGGCCAAACAAATTGGCACTGGGCGCCGCAACACCCCACACCCCTTTGGCTGCACAAGCATTCAACACTTCAAGTGCAATGGGATGCGAAGGGCAACGAACACCGACTGAATTTTGTCCGCCCGCAGCCGCAGCCGCTTGGCCCTCTCGTCGCGGCAATATCAAGGTGAGTGGGCCTGGCCAAAATTTCGCCATCAACTGCATTGCAAACGTCGGCACATCGCTTGCAAAATGAGCCACCGCTTCTGTAGAAGCGACATGAACTATCAAGGGATGATTGGAAGGTCTGCCTTTGGCCTTGAAAATTTTGGCCACTGCATTTTCATTGCTGGCATCGGCCGCCAAGCCATACACCGTTTCAGTGGGCAAGCCCAAAAGTTCACCGGCGCACAAAGCATCAGCAGCTTGCTGCACATGTGCGGAATTGTTGCCTGAAATGATCATGAAAGAGAAACAAAGAAGTCGCTGGTACGCAACTTAAAAAGCCTCAATGCCCAGCAACACGGCCGCCTTCAGGGCCACTTCTCGAACTTGCGCCGCAGACGCACCGGTCACATTCAGGTGTCCCATCTTGCGCGCTTTGCGGGCTTCTGTTTTGCCGTACAAATGCAAGTGGGTGCCCGGCAATGCAAGCACGGCCGCCCAATTGGGCAATCGCATGTTGTTGCTCGCATCAAACCAGATGTCGCCCAACAAGTTGAGCATGATGGCCGCACTGTGTTGACGGGGTTGGGTTAAAGGCAAGCCTGCCAAGGTGCGAACTTGCAAATCAAACTGCGATTGGTCGCAAGCATCTAAGGTGTAGTGACCACTGTTGTGAGGGCGCGGTGCCATTTCATTGACCACCATGCTGCCGTCTTGCAGCACAAAGAACTCAACGCACAACACGCCCACGTAGTTCACACCTTCGGCAATAGAGCGCGCCGCAGCGACCGCTTGTTGTTGCAATGAATCCGACAGATGCCCTTCGTAAACCTCTGTGACAGCCAAGATGCCATCGCGGTGCAAATTGCGTTGCACCGGAAAATTCACCATCTGACCATCGCGGCCGCGCGCCACAATGACTGAGCACTCGAGTGCCAAGGGCAACATTTTTTCAAGCACGCAAGGCACTTGCTTCAAATCTTGCCAAGCAGCGCGCAAAGCAGCGGCGTCTTTGACGCGCACTTGGCCTTTGCCGTCGTAACCCATTCGCGAGGTTTTCAAAATGCCAGGTAACAAGCTGGCCGACAAAGCAGCCTCCAATTGCGCAGCAGATTCAATCACGGCATAAGGCGCGCAAGGCACACCACATTTCACAAAGTGGGCTTTCTCAGCCGCACGGTCTTGTGCAATGGCCACGGCCTCTGCGCCAGGTGAAACAGGCCTGAGCTTGGCCAACTCACGCAAAGCAGGCGCTGGCACATTTTCAAACTCGGTGGTGATGGCTGCACTGCATTCAGCCAGAGCTTGCAAGCCAGCAGGATCGGTGTAATCGGTTTGAATATGGCGATGGCTGACGCGGCCCGCTGGGCTGTTGGCATCGGGGTCGAGCACGGCGGTGAAGTAGCCCATGCTTTGTGCAGCATGCGCAAACATGCGGCCTAACTGACCCCCGCCCATCACGCCCAAAGTGAGCGGTTCAACGGAGGACGTCAAAGATGAAGAGGCGGCACTGCCACCAGGCAACAAAGACACAGAATTTGTCATGCCGGTCATGCGGCGCCCACGGGAGGCAAGCTCATGGCTTGCGCCGCGGCGGTTTGATCTTTTCTGAATTGTTCTAGCTTGGCTTGCAAGGCTGCATCGTTTTGCGCCAGCATGGCCACAGCGAACAACGCGGCATTGGCAGCGCCTGCTGCACCAATGGCAAAGGTTGCCACTGGAACGCCCTTGGGCATTTGCACAATGCTGTGCAAGGAGTCGACACCTTGCAAATGCTTGCTGGCCACAGGCACGCCCAACACAGGGACCACCGTCTTTGCCGCTAACATGCCAGGCAGGTGCGCAGCGCCACCGGCACCTGCGATGATGGCAAACAAGCCGCGTTCAAGCGCAGTTTCGGCATAAGTGAACATTTCGTCTGGCATTCTGTGGGCAGATACCACTTTGGCTTCGTGATCAATGCCAAACTGTTGGAGAATCTGGACTGCGTGTTGCATCGTGTCCCAGTCCGAACTGGAACCCATGACCACGCCGATGCGTGTTTTGGCTTTGGATGCGGTATTTGTCATGTGTGGCTTTGCTGAAGCGTCAAAACGCAGTCGATAAGATTTGAATAATTGTCTCAACTGAAATTCATTTGAAATTCAGCTGAATCCTTGAATTTTAAGGTTTAGCCCTTAGGTCTGGTAAATATGATTGATGTCACCGTAGAAACTTTTGAAACCGAGGTCATTGCGGCCTCCATGACCACGCCTGTTTTGGTGGACTTTTGGGCCCCTTGGTGCGGTCCTTGCAAAACCTTGGGGCCCCTCTTGGAAAAGTTGGAAGAAGCCTACGGCGGTCGCTTCAAATTGGTCAAAATTGACTCCGACCAAGAGCAACAACTGGCCGCCGCCTTTGGCATTCGCAGCATTCCCACCTGCGTACTCCTCAAAAACGGCCAACCTGTCGATGGCTTCATGGGCGCTGTGCCCGAAGACAAATTGCGCGAGTTCCTTGACAAACACGTGCCTGGCGAAAACGAAGTCTTGGCCGAAGCCGAAGTGCAAGAGGCCGAGGCCCTCATGGAATCGGGCGATTTGGAAACGGCTCAAACCAAATTGCTAGAAGCCTTGCAAGCCAATCCTGAAAACGATGACGCCCGCTTTGACCTTGTCAAACTTTTGATCAGCATGGGTCAGCTTGAAGATGCAGAGACCGTCTTAAAGCCCTGCCTGTCCCAAATTCCACTCAAATTACGCTTTGAAGCGTTGAAACAATGGCTCAACGCATTGAACTTTGTCACCACCGACCCCATGGGCCAATGGCCTCTGGATAAATTTGACGAACTTATCGCAGCCAACAAGCGCGACTTTGACGCCCGTTTTGCCAAAGCCCGAGTGCTTTTGGCCAGCGACGACTGGACCGGCGCCATGGACGAACTGTTGGAAATCATCATGCGCGACAAAAAGTGGAACGATGAAGCACCACGCAAGACCATGGTGGGTTTGCTAGAGTTGCTCACGCCCGTGGCCCCCAAAGGCGGCACCGATCACTCAGGCAAATCTGCTGGCGGCATTGAACTCATGGGCAAAAGTGCGGTGCAAGAAGACCCGCAAGCCGCCATGGTGTCAAGCTACCGCCGCAAGCTCAGCATGATGCTTAACTGATTCGCAGACCACGCCATAAGTTCTCAGGGCGCTTTAAAAAAACGCCACCCAAGGGCTTACTTGACCTTGCTTGACCTTGGTTAATCTTGCTTAGCGCGTAGCACCCGCTTGCGCTTCAATGAGGCTGTGCATGTTGCGCAGCATGCCGGCCATCATCAACACCTCGCCCACCACAAACATCGGGCCCACCAACAGGCCCACCACATCGTCCACGAAGGCAGGTTTGCGGCCTTCATAAATGTGCCCAACAAACTGAATGATCCAGCCAATCACAAACACGGCCAGACCCGGAAACCAGGCAGCGTCCCAGATTAAATTCAGTCCCCAACCTGCTGCAGCCTCGGGCGTGTGGGCCAAGGCAATCAAGGCGCCGTTGACGGCACTGGTGGCCAAACCCAACAGCAGGTTGCCACGAGTGAGGTACCACAGGGTTGAAAATAGCCACAACAATGCAGCCAAGGTAACGGGCTGACCAGCAATGTCCATGCTCACCAAGGAGAGCAGCATGCCAATGGACAACACGATTAAGGGGATACCCACCAAATGGGTGGCAATGTTGCGCCGATCACGGTGGTAGTGGGCGTATTGCACCATGAGCTCGGATGCCGAGCGGAACAAACTGATCATGAGGAGCCTCTCCAAAAATAGATGCGCTGACCCGATGCAACAGCCTCAAAGGCTGAATGGGTGCGAAGACTTAACGCGTTAGTCGCTGCAGCGCTTCTTCGTATTTTGCCGAGGTCTTTTCAATCACTTCACGGGGTAAACGAGGAGCTGGCGGGGTTTTGTCCCAGGGCTTGCCATTCACCAAAGCACCCTCAAGCCAGTCGCGCAAAAACTGTTTGTCGTAGCTGGGTGGGTTGACGCCCTCTGCATAGCTTTCTGCAGGCCAGTAGCGCGATGAATCGGGCGTGAGGACCTCGTCCATCAAAACCAAGGTGCCGTCGGCGTCCAAACCAAATTCAAACTTGGTGTCGGCAATGATGATGCCTTTTTCTGCAGCAATGTGGCTGGCTGCTTTGTAAATGGCGATGCTGATGTCTTTGATGCGCGTGGCCAAGTCGAGGCCAATCATCTCGACTGTTTTTTCAAACGTGATGTTTTCGTCGTGATCGCCCACGGCAGCTTTGGCTGCCGGTGTGTAAATGGGTTCTGGCAATTTGCTGGCGTTCTTCAAACCAGGGGGCAACTTCACGCCGCACACCTGCTGACCTTCTTGGTATTCTTTCCAACCACTGCCCGCCAAATACCCGCGGACCACGGCTTCCACAGGGATGGGCTTCAAGCGTTTGACCAGCATGGAGCGGCCTTTAACTTGAGGCACTTCGTCAGCGCTGACAACGCTCTCTGGGGCGTCGCCCGTGAGGTGAATGGGGCAAAGGTTCAAGCCCTTGGGGCCTAGCTTGTCAAACCAATACAAAGCCATTTGCGTCAGCAAAACACCTTTGCCTGGAATGGGCTCACCCATGATGACGTCGAAGGCGCTGATGCGATCGGAGGCCACCATCAAAATGCGATCGGTGCCGACAGCATAGTTATCACGCACCTTGCCGCGTGCGAGCAAGGTGAGAGAGGTCAAAGCGGAAGTATGTAATGCAGAAACTGTCGTCATAGTGCCTGCATTATCGAGGCAATTTCAGTGAACGACTTGCGCCAACTCACCTTTTGCGTATTGTGCTGCCACCACTTGCAAACTGTGGCCCTTGATTTTGGCGGCCTGTCCTTCACAACCAAATTCCAAGTAGCGTTGTTTGCAAATTTGCTTGGCTGCTTCGCGGGCGGGCTTCAGCCATTCGCGAGGGTCAAACTTGTCTGGGTTTTGCGCCATGAATTTGCGTACGGCTGCGGTCATGGCCAATCGGATGTCGGTGTCGATGTTGACTTTGCGCACGCCAAATTGGATGGCCTTTTGAATTTCTTCCACAGGCACGCCGTAGGTTTCTTTCATGTTGCCACCAAATTCGCGAATGATGGCCAACAAGTCTTGCGGTACGCTGGATGAGCCGTGCATGACCAAGTGGGTGTTGGGGATGCGGTTGTGAATGGCTTGAATGCGGTCAATGGCCAAGATGTCGCCCGTGGGCTTGCGCGTGAACTTGT
>JACCDM010046293.1_pt1 | contig 13648 bp, 11 predicted proteins | sample 7445851 | NCBI WGS metagenome assembly JACCDM01 (sample SAMN15323438, study PRJNA562643) | freshwater metagenome | isolation source: river surface water | place: USA:Blue River Watershed | collected 2017-08-16
GGAATTTCTTGTTTTTTCATTGATTTCGCAAAAATGAGATTTTTTTTGCACAACACGTTGTATATTTGCGACCCCGAAAAAATTGATATTCACCTTTTTAGAGAGTAAAGATGACGAAAGCTGATATTGTGACTGAGATTTCCAACAAAACTGGTATAGACAAGAATGATGTTTTGGCGATTGTAGAAGGGTTTATGACCACTTTGAAGAATTCGATGGAGAAGGGTGAAAATGTGTATTTGAGAGGTTTTGGAAGTTTTGTTGTGAAGAAGAGAGCGGAGAAATTGGGTAGAAACATTCTTGCCAAGACAACAGTGACCATCCCGGCACATTATGTACCATCTTTCAAGCCTGCAAAAGAATTTGTAGATGCCGTGAAAGAAAAAGTAAAAGTGGCTGAAAATGATTAATAAGAACAAAAAACCGATTATTTTCATAGGAATCGGTTTGGTTCTAATCGTTCTTTTTTTAATGATTCCCAGAAAACCATGGTCTTCGCAAGAAGCGCCAGTGGCCAATGAGATGACAGCGGATCAAACCAAATTGCAGCAGGCAATAGAGTTGGTAAATGGTAGCAATCCCATGCAGGGCATTATGATGTTGCGTGAGATTGTGGCCAAAGACTCCAATAATGTTGAGGCCCAGTATTGGTTAGGTGTTTTTGCAGTTCAATCCGGTCAGTTTGAAAAAGCTATACCAAGATTTGAAAAAGTAATTGCTTTAGATCCGCAATATCTCTCGGCTTACATGGATTTGGGAGCGGTTTATAAAGAAATGGGTCAAATGGATGTTGCCTTGGGATTATTTGAACAGGCAGCTCAAATTGATAGTACCAACAACTACGCTTTATTTTTCTCTGGCCAAGCTTCAGAGTTAGTAGGGAATAAGTTGAAAGCAAAAAAATATTATCAGCAGTTGTTGCGACATACTACTGATACGGCGATTGTGGAGAAAGTGAAAGAATTAATAAAGAAGAATAATTAATAGAATACGAACCTTTAAATTTTACGAATATGCCTTGCGGTAAAAAAAGAAAACGTCATAAGATGGCGACACACAAGCGTAAAAAGCGTTTGAGAAAGAATCGTCACAAAAAGAAAGTACGCTAGTTTTTAGTTAGCTTTTGCTAATGTAGAATTTGTGCAATACAGAGTAAGAAAAGTTTTCTTGCTCTGTATTAACTTGTTTTATTGTGAACGTAGAATTAGTCATTAATCAAACCTCAAAAGGGGTTCACCTTGCCGTGCTTCATGACCGGCAGCTGGTGGAGTTACATCATGGTGATGCTACTCAGAATTATGCAGTGGGAGATATTTATTTAGGTAAGGTTAGAAAGCTTGTACCTCATTTAAATGCTGCATTTGTTGAAGTAGGTCATGAACGTGATGCCTTTTTGCATTATCTCGATTTAGGTCCTCATTTTGGCACGACACTGCAATTTGTTCGTGGTGTAATGACGGGGACCATCAAATCTGGTCATTTGTCAACGGTTAAAATGCTTCCGGAAATCCCCAAGGACGGAGTCATTAAAGACCAAGTTGGGCAATCCAATCCGATTCTAGTCCAAGTAGCAAAAGAGCCTATTTCCAATAAAGGTCCTCGTGTAACATGTGAAATCACCTTGGCTGGACGTTATCTTGTTTTAGTTCCTTTTTCCAATAAAGTTTCTCTTTCTAGTAGAATTGAAAATGAAGAGGAACGTACGCGTTTGCGGAAATTAATTCAGAATATTCGTCCTGTAAATTTTGGTGTAATTATCAGAACGCAAGCTGTGGATACCAATGTGGCTGAGCTAGATCAGGATTTAACTGAATTGGTAAGTCGGTGGGAGTTGATGGTCAAATCGCTTCCTCAAGCCAAAGCACCTCAAAAAATATTGGGAGAGTTGGATAAGACCTCTGCGGTTTTGCGCGATATCTTAAGCGATCGATTTTCAGCGATACACGTGAACAACCCGGAGCTGGCCAAGACAGTTAAAAATTTCCTGCACAACAGCGCTCCAGAACTAGAGGAAATCGTAAAAGAACACAAAGTTGAAGACTTGTTTGATGCTTTTAATATCCATCGACAGGTTAAGTCTTCTTTTGCCAAACAAGTCAATTTAAAGAGTGGTGCTTATTTGATTGTCGAACACACAGAGGCCATGCACGTTATCGACGTAAATAGCGGTAACAGAAAGCAAGCATCTGTTAAGGATCAAGAGGAGAATGCACTGCAAACCAATTTGGAATGCGCAACGGAAATTGCGCGCTTGTTGCGTTTGCGTGACATGGGTGGAATTATTTGTGTCGATTTTATCGATATGCAAAATAAGGACAACCAAAAAAAGTTGCATGATGCCTTGCGTGATGCCATGAAAGATGATAAGGCTAAGCACAATGTTTTAGCCCCAAGTCGTTTTGGAGTAGTGGAAATTACCCGCGAAAGAGTAAAGCCAGTAACTCAGGTTCAAACAACTGAAAAGTGTCCTAGTTGCCATGGAAAGGGAGTTGTCGAAGCCTCTGTTTTATACACAGATCAGTTAGAGAATGAAGTAAGAGTGCTTGGACAAGAAATGGGTATCAAGGAATTTGTCATGCAAGTTCATCCCATGGTAGAAGCCTATTTAACCAAAGGGTGGTGGAATAACTTGAAAAAGTCATGGCAAAAGAAGTACGATGTCAAAATTAAATTGGAGGCGTCTTCTTCAAGCGAATTGCTTCAGTCCAAATATTTCTCCACCAAAGGTGAAGAAATATCGTTGACCTAAATCACAACCAAATCGTTAAAAGATAAATCAAGGTAATCAAGAAGATAAAAATTGAAATCTTATTGATGCCATGCATGAATCTCAGATTCAAATCAGTTGATTCTTTTTTGAACCAGTTGATTGGATTGATATATCCTATTATTTTAGTAATTACTTCCATGGCTCAAATGCTTGCAATTACAGAAATCTCAACCTTACAATCTCTAGGCAGTTGTGCAACCTGAACGGCTTCACGAGCGGGAGGAATTTCTCCGACATACTCTCCATAAACTTCGTTGATTTTGCTGTAATCAGCCATATCCTTCATGAAAATACTAGATTTAACCACGTGATTCCAATCCATTCCAGCTGCGCTCAGGAGACGAGCGATACTTTGCATCACCATTCTGGTTTCTTCTTCAACTGGTTTAGGATCATAGTTGCCAGTTTCAGGATTCAATGCGATTTGTCCGCTGATAAAAAGAAAATTTCCAACTCTAATGGCTGGGCTATAGGGCGCAAGTGGTTTTGGTGCACCTTCGTAATTGACAACAGTTTTTTTCATATTAGTTTTGTAAACTTTCAGCTTGCAAGATGCGAATAATTTTGATTGACAATTACGATTCTTTTACTTGGAATATTGTCCATTATTTGGAACAGTGTAATTGTCATGTAGAGGTAGTAATGAATGATGCATTGGTGTCGCCAAATTGGGAGAATTATGATGCATGTGTGATTTCGCCGGGACCGGGACTACCTGCGGAATCGGGCCATTTGTTGCAGTGGATTTCATCCTTCCCTGACCATCTTCATGTGTTGGGGATTTGTCTGGGATTGCAAGCTTTGGTGGTCTCCACGGGAGGTGAATTGATTAATTTATCCGCGCCTTTGCATGGGCAAGAGGGTAGGGCAATTTCCTTAGGTAAGAGTGAAATTTGGAAAGACATGAGATCAGAGGAAATTGTCGCACATTATCATTCATGGGTGGCAGATCCAGAAACGATTTCGGATCAGTGGTGTATTGGTTTTGTATCAAAGGACAATTTAACAATGACCGTTGAGCATAACCAGCGCAAATGGAGCGCGGTTCAATTTCATCCAGAGTCCATCCTGACAGAGAATGGTATTCGCTGGTTTGAGTATTGGTTGCAATCGTTCCGTTGAGGATTGATTATATTTGAAAATATGAAAATTGGGTTGGTCATAATAGGTTTGCTTTGTAGTTTTTTCATGAATGCAGCATATCCTCCAGGGGGATATAAAATAGCATTATTAAAATACAAGGGAGGAGGAGATTGGTATGCTAATCCTACAGCGCTGCCTAACTTAGCTCGTTTCATCAATAAAAATTTAAAGACCAGTATTGATGAAGAGGTGGCAACTGTGGATGTGGGTAGTTCGGAAATTTTTGATTATCCCTTTGTACACATGACAGGACATGGTAATGTTGTTTTCTCCTCTGATGACGTGGTGAATTTGCGCACTTATCTTTTATCTGGAGGATTTTTGCACATATCCGACAATTATGGAATGGATATGTATGTGCGACGAGAAATGAAAAAGGTATTTCCTGAGCTCGAGTGGACTGAGGTCCCGTTTGACCACCCTATTTATCACACCGCTTTTGATTTTAACAAAGGATTGCCCAAAATACATGAGCATGATAATAAACCAACGAAAGGCTTGGGTTTGTTTTATGAAGGCAGATTGGTCTGTTTTTATGATTTTGAATGTGATTTAGGAGATGGTTGGGAGGACGCGAGTGTTCACAATGACAGTGAGCAGAATCGGATGAATGCTTTGAAGATGGGAGCCAATTTGGTAGAGTATGCCTTCACCAAAGGGAAGTAAGTTATCGTTTTTACAACACAAAGAAGTGTTGGATATGGCTGTCGAGGCCTATAATAGAATGGAATTTATTGAGGATGATCCCATTTCCATTCCGCATGCTTTTCAAACAAAAGGAGATAAAGAAGTTTCTGGTCTAATGACCGCGCTTATTTCTTGGGGTAACCGCAAGGCTATCATTGGCACTGCCAAAAAATGGATGGATTGCATGGATCATTGTCCATATGATTTTATCCAAAACGCCTCTGGACCTGAGATTAAACAACTGTCCAAATTGATATACAGGACACTCAATTCAGAGGATATACAAACATTGGTTTCTATGCTTCGTAAGGCTTATACCAAGTATGATTCTTTAGAAGATCTTTTTATGCCAGGAATTGAAGCGGGAGATGCAATGGATGGCATAGTTTCTTTTCGAAAATTGTTTCTTGAGTCAAATTCTTCGGTAAGGTTCAATAAGCATGTCGCCAATCCCGCAGAGGGATCTGCAGCCAAGAGAATCAACATGTACTTGCGTTGGATGGTGCGGAGGGATGATCGGGGGGTTGATTTTGGCATTTGGCAGCGAATTCCCATGTCAAAATTATGTATTCCTTTGGATGTGCATAGTGGGAATACAGCTCGCGAATTTGGCTTGTTGTCTAGAAAAAATGATGATGCAAGAGCAGTGATGGAGTTGGATGCCAATCTGAGAGTTCTGGACCCCCTTGATCCTGTTAAATATGATTTTGCATTATTCGGTTTGGGCGTAAACGACAAAAAACCAATTATTTAACTTTCATTTCGCTGTAAAAGACTAAATTTGTCGTCCCGCAAATTTTTGGTTTATGAGTAAGAAGATTGTTTTATTTTTCGCATTGCTTTTCTCATTGTTATCATCAGCCCAACAGAGGGAAGTTGGGCTTTTGGATTTGTCTCTAAGAAATGCAGAAGCAAATCAATCTCGCATTCGCAGTTGCAGGCATGTTCTTCAAGTTGCGGGGGTTGATTATGACGAGACCACAAGCCTCACTCAAGCTTTAACTCATCCCGTCGTCTTGTTTACGCCAATTATTTATTCTACTACATTTAATTCAGCGGAAAGGTTACAAATTCAACAATATGTTGCCAATGGGGGTGTTTTAATTGCTTCGTCTGTTCGTGATCCTGCGCTCTATCCTTTATTTGGAGTAACAGGCTATACTACATACACGGACCTCAAGAGAATGACCTGGCATGTAGATCAAGCTCCTCAGTATTTTGATCGATTTGATGAAGGTTTTGAAGAAGTGATTTCATTGTCAGACACAACAGGCCCTCAAGATGAACCCTTTAATATTCGTTCGTATACAACAACTGGTTCTGCTCAAGTTTTGGCGCACTTTGACAACAATACCAACGCTATCGTTACCAACCAAACAGGAGCAGGTAGGACGTTCCTCTTTGCCTTGGATTTGCGTGATGTGATTATTAGAAATTTGATTAACTCAGATTTGCATGCGCAACGTGGCTTTTCTAACATATTTGAACCGACAACGGACACGTTTATTTTCTTCATTACCAATATCATTAGGGAGCATATGCCCAACACGGTTAGAGCGCATACTTGTCCCAATTGTGATGGAAGTGTGGTAATGATTACCCATGATGTTGATAGCAGAACGGCCATGGACACCATGCAGATCTTCATCAATTATGAAGAGCAGAATAATTTGGATGCGATGTACAATATTACAACGCGATATTTTCATGATTCATGGATGACCGATTTCTATAATGGTTCATATGATAAAGTGCAATATGCTCTGCAACATGGTCAGCGCATCGCTTCTCACTCTGTGGGGCATTTTCCAGATTATGACGACGAAACTAGATTTCCATTTACAACACTAGGAAACACACCAACGAACTATCAACCTAGATTTTTTAATACCATCACCACGGGAGGTAATGTTTATGGTGAGGTTGAAGTGTCCAAGTACTTATTGGAGAATGATCACAGTGTTGCGGTGAAATCATTTCGCGCAGGTCATCTGGCTTTCAATCAGCGATTGCCCAAAGCTTTGCAGGACTGTGGTTATTTATACAATTCTACTTTTTCCGCCAATGATGTTCTGACCAATTTCCCTTTTTGGGACATTGACAACATGACTTTTTCAGGTAATCAAACAACGGTATTAGAAATTCCAATGACGATTTCTGATGCATCAGCCGCAAATCCTTTTACCGAACAAAATGCATTGAGTATCGCGCAAGGTTGGATTGATGTTACTTTAAAAAATTACAACAACAATGCGCCGACAGTTTTATTGATACATCCCAACAGAGGATATAAATTGCCAGCACAGCAAATGTTTGTAAACGGGATGCCAGATGATGTCAAGTTCATGTTCTTGGATGATTTTGGCGATTATTGGAAGAAGCGCATTCAAATGCAGGTTGTCTCGGAAGTCGTCAATGATACCATGTTTGTTACTTGGACGAATTACCAAATGAATCAAGGTTTGAGTTTGGTTATTGATGATGTAGATCAATTGGCTGCTGTTCGTTTCTTTGATGGCACTGGTAATGAATTATTCCCGCAATCTCAGTTGGCCAATTTTGGAGAAACTCGTTTTTGTCAATTTGTATACGACGAAAGTTTCGAAGTTTGTAATGGACTAGATGATGACGGCGATGGAAACGTAGATGAGAATTTGGCCATTGCTCAGTTTGCAGATTCAGATCAAGATGGATATGGTAATCCTTCTGTTCAAATCAATCAATGTTCCATACTAGATGGTTATGTGACCAATAATCTTGACTGTGACGATCAGAGTACTGTTGTTCATCCTGACAATGCAGAGTATTGTGACCACTTGGATAACAACTGCGATGGCAATATCGACGAAGGTTTTACTTGGAGTAATTATTATTCTGATAACGATGGCGATGGATTTGGGAACTCTGATGTATTTGTTTCAGCTTGTTTGTCACCGGATAATTTTGTGTTACAGCCAGGTGATTGTGATGATGAAAATGGATCAATCAATCCCAATGCTTTGGAAATATGTAACGATATAGATGACAATTGTGACATCAATATTGATGAGGGTTTGCAATTTGAAACATATTATGAAGACTTGGATCAAGATGGCTATGGCAATGACGCGGTAAGCGTGGTGAAGTGTATTTTGCCCATGGGATTTGTTGCCTTGCACGGGGACTGCTCTGATGAAGCGCCCGCAATTAATCCAGGAAACGTGGAGCAGTGTGGTGATGGCTTAGACAATGATTGTAATGGTCAGATTGATGAGGGTTGTATCATTGATAATGACGAAGATGGATTTGACGATACTCAAGATTGTGATGATGAAAACGCCTTGATTTTTCCAGGTGCTGTTGAGTCATGCAATGGCTTTGATGATGATTGTGATACTGCCATAGACGAGAATTTATCTGGTGCATCAATTGTAGCCACTTCAGTAGCAACGGCAGTATATCCTATCTGCACGACGGGTAATATTTTCTCGGCTAATTTTAATAATGCAAGTCCCGCAGGCGAGTTGTTAGAAAATGAAGGAGTTGTTATTTGGTACAAATGGACAGCGCAATACAATGCCATTCGTGTTGGATTATCTGCTGCTTTGGGTGATAATGAATTGCGGTTGTATGAATCGAGTAATGGATGCCTTTCTCTCCTGGAAACAGAGCATGAAGAAACAACAGGTAATCAAATTTTATTGACTGACCAGTTGCAATTGGGAAGGGAATATTTTATTGCAGTTCGACATTTATCGGGTCCTATAAATACCAGTGCTAAGATTTGTGTCAATCATTTCTTACCTTCTACGTGCGATCATGTCTTTAGTAACTATACAGGAACTTATTCCAATGTGTGTTCATCATTTAAAGCGCAGTATAGAGGCAATGCATCACAGTATACGTTTAATGTTTTAGAACCTCAACCTTGGTCATATACAACAACAAGTTCTAATTCGATAGTATCCCGATTGGGAAGTATTCTGCCTGTTAATGTTACCGGGCAATCCAAGACCTACAATCTGTCTGTGGATGTGAACTATTTGATTCCGGATGTAGCAGGTAATTATGAATCGCTCACAGCCTTGTCAACTTCAACGTGTCAAGTTGTTTTACTTCCTGAGGGGAATATAGCTTTGCGAGCGTCAGACCGTTGTCCAGTGAGTAAAACACTTTCGCAATCTATTGCCACTGACAAAGCGATTTGCGGAACTATGCGATACGAATGGAAGTTTACTCGAACCTTACCTACATCAGCGCCCGCAATTCAAGTGCAAGGTGGAATAAATACAACAGTGTTATTCTTGAATGGCGTTCCTGGTTTGGTCAATAACGCAACGTACAATGTTCAGATTCGCGCTCTGCATGCATCTGGTCAAGTTGGTGAATGGGGCAATGTGCAGTGTTTAAAAATTGGATCTTCGAGTGGTATGATGTTGGAACCTTCTGATGCGGTGAATGCAATAGCCGAGTCTGCCGTTAATTGGCGAGTGTACCCCAATCCAAGTTTGGATGGTAAAATCACGTTGGTTTCCAATAGCCAAGAATTGATGGATCATCATATTGTGTTGTATGATGCGATGGGAAGGAGAGTATGGAGTGGAGTTCGTCATTTTTCAGGATCTACGTCCATTGATTTTCCTCAGATTTCACACGGCATGTACACCATCGATATTGATGACAATCGAATACGGTGCATCATTGGAACGGAATAAAAAAGGGGGCGTATGCCCCCTTTTAATTTGATATCATGTGGTTTTTAACCGTTCAATTTCTTCCTCTAGCATTTTAATATACTTGTCTTTATATTGATCAGAGTAATAGTGTTGTTCTTTTACTTCAACACCATTTACAGTTTGATTTCCGTGAACATTGAAAATGTTAGAGACGTCGAAATTCATCATTTGTGAAACGCTAACTTCGAGAATATCGGATATCTTGTATAGTTTATTTATTGTAATATCCACTTCTCCTCTTTCTAGTTTGCCATATCCTGAAAGGCTCATGTCAAGCTCAGCAGCCATTTGATCGCGAGTAACATTTTTCAGTTCTCTAAATTTTTTGATGTTATCCGCAATTTGCTTGTGATTTTCCATTCTGTTCAATTTATACCGCAAAAGTAAATATATAATACTTAGAATACCAATAAAACACTATAAAGATATTATAATATTGATTTATGATGGAATTTTGTAAAAAAAATCAATATGAAAAAGGTTACTTTATTTTTCTCGATTCTACTCTTCTGTTCAGCAGTTACTGCTCAAAGCGTCCCAGTTAATTTTGAACGCAGATTGGAGAAGGGTTGTGAGCATGCTAGTTTTTTGAAAAGGTTTGGTTTCTTTTCTGGAAGAACTTTAACCAATGCCTTGCTTAAGCAGTCTAAAGTTGAAATCTATAAGGTTCAACAGAGTTATGATCTGTCTGTTTTATCAGCAGAAATATTTTCTGAATCTATGGTATTCAATGAGTTAGATAATAATACGGGAATTACAGTTGCAACTGATTTCAAAGTTATTATTGACTATTTATCAAGTTGGAAAAGAAAATTAAAGCTCAAGTATCCCAATCGTGAGATTACTGATTATACAATAGCTAACCTAGATCTTGATGAAGAGTTAGAGAAAGAAATTAATTCAGAGGTAACATCTTTGTTGGGAAGTTTAGAGGTTTATTATAATCAGAGCATGAAATTAATAAGGGAATCTCAGGATCGACGTTCTGCTTCTGTGGAAAGTGACTTTCAAGATAGATATAAGGAACATTTTATTTCGTTGCCTGAGAAAGTTAAATTCTACAATATTAGTTTGAATTCCGTTTGGTTGAAGATTAGTGAATTTCAAAAATCTGTATATCAAGCAGAGGAAACTTATGTTAGGAGAATGGATGAACAAAGAAAGAAGGATTTAGCAGAGGCCGCAAAACAAGAAGAAATTAAGAACAAAAAGGATTTTGAGGCTAGGCAGGAACAGCTTAAAAGAATATCAAAATTTTTGGAAAAAGAATTCTTTGAGCTCCCATTTGAAGTACAATTAGATGACGTCATCAAAGAATGTAAATTTTGTGGTAAACAATGTCACGTAACAGGGGTCAAGGTAACAAGACCTGCATGTGAGAAAAATTCTATTTGTTATGATGCTTGGCTAGAATTGTGCATGGCAAATACTACGATGAAAAATTACTTAGGCTATGATCTTTCGGGCACAAAATTTAATGGATGTGCTCAGTCAGCTCGGCGATGTAAAGAAAGATCCGAAGGCGATTGTGTCTTTCTACAAATTGATAGGCAGGAGACCGAAGAAAAATGGTTATTCACTCCAAAAGGAGTTAGCAAATTGAATTAAAATTAAAAAGGGGGCTTATGCCCCCTTTTAATTTGATATTGAAAAAAATTAACTCAAAGATTTTAGAGCTGTCTCTAGGTCTTCGATAGCATCTGCAACATTTTGCATGGTGGCGGTACCTACGGACAAACGGTACCAAGTAGATTCAGATGAGGCTCCAAAAGCGCTGAATGGAACTACGGCGATATGAGCTTCTTCCAATAGAAACGCAGTGATATCCGCGGTACTATGGATGACATGACCATTAGATCTGGTTTTGCCTTTTAAATCAAATTGTACAGTTAGATAAATTGCTCCTTCGGGAACGATAGAATCAACTGCAAATCCCTGGCTCTTTAAATTTTGAATCCCAGAATGAAATCCATTTAATCGCTCTGAAACGTTGGAATTCATTTGCTCAATGAATCCTTCATAGGCGTCTGCATTATTCATGAATTGTGCAGAAGCAAATTGTTCTGCACGTGGCGCCCAAGCACCAACGTGACCCAAAATGCTCTTCATTTTGTCGATGACATCCATCGGTCCAAAAGCCCATCCCACACGAACACCTGTTGCCGCTAATGATTTTGAAATGCCATCAACGAAAATGGTGTAGGGACGCATTTCCGGACGTAAACTCACAGGGTCAAAATGTTGAACACCATCAAAAGTGAGCATGCTGTAGATTTGATCGTACATCACATACAAGGGCTTTTGATCTGGACCTCTTCTCTCATTTTCAGCAAGGACAGCGTCACATATTGCAGAAAGTCCCTCTTCCGTAAATACAGTTCCTGTTGGATTCAGGGGAGAGCACAAAGCCAAAAGCGATGCTTCCTGCATGTGAGGAAGAAGTTCTTCCACTGTAGGCATGAATTTGTTCTCGGGTTTTGTTTCTACAAAAACCTGTTGAGCAAATGTCAAGTGCGTGTAGTGGTTGTTATTCCAAGATGGAACGGGGAAAAGAACTTTGTCTTTTGGATCAACTACAGTTCTGAAAATGGCGTAAATAATAGGTCGAGCACCACCCGCGATTAGAATTTCTTCGGCATCGTAGGCCAGTCCCTGGTATTTTTTAATTGCATGAACTACGGCCTTTCTTAATTCAGGAAGACCATTGGCTGGTGGGTAATTGGTCATATCATGTGCGTAAGCATCAATGATATTGTTCTTCAATTCTTGTGGAATTGGAAAGACTTTGGGATCAAAATCGCCGATGGTAAAATTGAAAATTTTATTTCCTTTGGCAATTAAGTCGCGTATCTCACCACCCAGTTTGATGATTTCCGAACCAATTAAGTTCTCGGCCATTTCGGCCACTTTGGTTTTGTTTTGTGTTTGTACTTCGCTCACTGTTGTTGTTATAAAGAACCAACCATTTTCTTCGGATCTACCCACTCGTCATATTGCTCTGCCGTTACATAACCCAAACGCAACGCCTCTTCTTTTAAAGTGGTTCCGTTTTTATGCGCCGTCTTCGCAATTTCTGCTGCTTTGTAATATCCAATTTTTGTATTTAAAGCCGTTACCAACATCAAAGAACCGTTGACCAATTCTTCGATGCGTGTGTAATTGGGTTCAATGCCTGCTGCACAATGCTCATCAAACGAAACACATGCGTCTCCAATAAGTTCAGCGCTTTGCAAGAAGTTTGCCGCCATCAATGGTTTGAATACATTGAGCTCATAGTGTCCTTGTGTTCCGCCAATGGTAATAGCAACGTCATTTCCCATTACCTGAGCGCAAACCATAGTCAAGGCTTCACATTGAGTTGGATTAACCTTCCCTGGCATGATGCTAGATCCGGGTTCATTTTCAGGAATGAAAATTTCACCAATACCGCTGCGGGGGCCACTGGCCATCATGCGAATGTCGTTTGCAATTTTGTTTAAGGAAACGGCAAGTTGTTTTAAAGCACCATGGGCCTCAACAACCCCATCATGTGCAGCCAAAGCCTCAAATTTGTTGGGAGCGGTAACGAATGGCAAACCGCTGAATTCAGCTATTTTTTTGGCTACCAATTCTGAATATCCACGTGGAGTATTGATTCCTGTTCCTACAGCTGTCCCACCCAATGCCAATTCTGATAAATGTGCCAAAGTATTTTTGGTTGCGCGAACTCCATGCTCCAATTGGGCTACATATCCGCTCAACTCTTGACCTAAGGTTACAGGAGTTGCATCCATCAAGTGGGTGCGACCAATCTTAACAACCTCCATGAAGTCGTTGCTTTTCTTGCGCAAAGTCGTCTTTAAACGTTCAACTCCAGGAATTGTCTTTTGTACCACCATTTTGTAACATGCAATGTGCATGGCAGTGGGGTATGTATCGTTAGAACTTTGACTCTTGTTTACATCGTCATTGGGGTTGAGCAATGGTGTTCCTTCTCCCAATTTCCCACCCATCAAAACATGTCCACGATTGGAAATAACTTCGTTCAAGTTCATGTTGCTTTGCGTACCTGAACCAGTTTGCCAAATCACCAATGGGAATTGATCGTCCAACTGTCCTGCGATGATTTCATCACAAACTTTGGAAATCAAATCTCTTTTTTCTTCTGACAAAACACCTAACTCACAATTCGCATGGGCAGCGGCTTTTTTCAAAATACCAAAGGCATAAATAATTTCCTTGGGCATGCTTGCAGCTGGACCAATTTTAAAGTTGTTGCGGCTGCGTTCAGTTTGTGCACCCCAATATACATGAGCAGGAACTTTAACCTCACCCATGGTGTCTTTTTCGATAC
>JACCDM011198720.1_pt1 | contig 13640 bp, 11 predicted proteins | sample 7445851 | NCBI WGS metagenome assembly JACCDM01 (sample SAMN15323438, study PRJNA562643) | freshwater metagenome | isolation source: river surface water | place: USA:Blue River Watershed | collected 2017-08-16
CTTCATTATCGATCAAACCATCCAATTCTTTGATGACTTGGTTGTAATTATTACGATGTTGGCGATGTGAATGCTGATGCGCTTGGGCAGGGGCATCTTCCTTCGGAAGCGTATTTACATCGACCGGCGCGTCCGTTGGAGAAACTTTATCAGCAGCCAGCGGCGCATCACTTGTCACAAAAGAAGTATCAACTTCCTCGGGTTCGATGAGGCCATCGACTTCAATGGGCGCTTCTTCAGCAGCAGGCTTTCCCTTGCGAGGACGAATGTTACGTGCTGGCTTTGCAGGAGCGTTTTCCTCAGAAACAACAGGAGCTGTTTCAGCCACAGGGCTTTCTCCCATCGGTAATAAGGGAGCTTGTTCTTCAGTCGGTTTTTGAATTCTTTGACGCTTAGGACGGTTTGATTGTGCGGATTCGTTATCCATATAAAAGGAAAAGTGTTGATTTTTTGTAATGAAACAATCCCCAAACTACTTTATACTATTGACCTCTTTGATACATGCGATAATCCATTGAATTATCAAAAAAGAGTGAATTTTGGGAGAATTGTTAACAGAAACGTTTTCGACATTGAAACGTAGTGCAATACTACATCAGAGTAATTGGATTGTCAAGGATTATTTCTTGTTTTTGAGTCAATTTATCTAAAATCGCATTTTTTATTCCGATTCAACAGGTAATTGCCTGGTCTTTTGTAGATTTACAACTAAGATGACACAGATAAATTCAGCGAATCAACTTCTAATCAATGCTTTACAGGAACGCGAGTCATTGGGCTTGTTGCGGAGCTTAACCTCGGTCGATGGCCTGATTGATTTTTGCTCGAATGACTACTTGGGTTTGGCAAAAAACAAGGACTTGGCGGAAGAAATATCAGCCGTCATTGCGATTTGGCAAGGTAAACAAGCTGCGAAAACACCCTTAAATGGCTCCACGGGTTCACGTTTGATTTCAGGTAATCATGCATACATCGAGGATTTCGAAAAGCAATGTGCGGCATTACATCGTGCTGAAGCAGCGCTTTTGTTTGGATCGGGATTTGAGGCAAACCTAGGACTCCTCTCCTCCGTTCCTCAGAAAGAACATGTCATATTTTGCGATAAGTTGTTGCATGCGAGTTTGATTGATGGTCTCCGACTCTCTGCAGCGGAACGGCGTATCTTTAAGCACAATGATTTAACTGATTTAAAACATTTATTGGAACAATATCCTGCCGAAACGGTCAAATGGGTGGTTGTTGAATCCGTCTATTCCATGGATGGAGACCTCGCTCCCTTGCAAGAACTTATTCAGCTCAAACAGAAATACCCTTTCGAACTCATTGTCGACGAGGCCCATGCAGGCGGTGTTTTCGGGTTCCATGGAGAAGGATTGTGCGTCGAACTTGGTATCGAAAACGAAGTTTTCGCGCGGGTCGTCACTTTCGGAAAGGCCTGGGGAAATGCCGGTGCCGTGGTCCTTGGGTCGGAGACCTTACGCCGCTTTTTGATAAATTTCGCGCGTCCGTTCATCTATTCCACGGCTCCAAGTCCGCAGCATGTCTTGGGTTTAAGCCGATGTCTCGACCATATAGCAAATGCTGTAGCAGACCGACAAGGATTAAAAAATCGCATCAACTATTTTCGATCACAAATAAAGTCAAGTGCATGGGGCGATAGCCAAACAGCTATTCAAACTTTCTTTGTCGGCGGAAACGACGCCGTTCGAGCTGTCGCTCAAAAGGTGCAGGAGGCAGGTTTTGCGGTAAAACCCATTGTTTACCCAACAGTCCCCAAAGGCAAGGAGCGCATACGAATTACACTAAGCTTCAACAGCATTCACTCGAATATTGAGAAACTCATACAAATCCTCGAATCCCATGCCTAAGCCATACATCATCGCAGGTACGGGGACCGAAACGCGCTATTCGGCTGAGCTCGCAATGAATCTAGAGGCGCGTGATGCAAATGGGGCTCAAAAACGGGTACACTGCTTGGCAATTCTTACATCCGGGAGGATGGACAAGGTAGGAATCCCCTTCGGAGACCAAACAAATCCCTCGGAGGAATCGTTTATCCAAAACCAGACCGGGCTGACCGTTCATTGGCCTATAAACGAAGAACAAAAAACTAACTCATCCGTTATTCATCAATATGCCTAATCATACAAATGCTCATTTAGCCCAGCGTGATGCCGCGGTTGTTTGGCATCCCTTTACCCAGCACCACATTGAACCCTTATCGATTCCAATTACGCATGGAGAAGGAGTCTACCTAATCGATGCGGATGGGAAGCGTTATATTGACGCCATTTCATCCTGGTGGGTCAGCATACATGGGCACGGACATCCTTATTTAGCACAAAAAATTTACGAACAGGCGCTTCGATTAGAGCAGGTCATTTTTGCTGGATTTACCCATGAACCTGCGATTGAGTTATCTGAACGACTTTTAGGCCACTTACCTAAAAATTTCGAGAAGGTATTCTTCTCTGATAATGGTAGTACGGCTGTGGAGGTGGGTCTCAAGATGGCCTTGCAATTTTTTCATAATCAAGGCCAAACACAAAAGCGAAAAATCATCGCCTTTGAGGACGCTTATCATGGCGATACCTTCGGAGCGATGAGCGTCGGGGCACCCAGTGCATTTAATGCTCCATTTCAAGACATGCTCTTCGAAGTGGAATTTCTTCCAAGCCCTTGTGACGCGCGGGCATGTATTGAGGCCATGCGAGAAAAAATGAAGCAATCGGCCGACTACGCTGCATTCATTTTCGAGCCACTCATTCAAGGGGCTGGGGGCATGAAAATGTATGCGCCAGAGACATTGGATACATTGATTGAATTAGCCCACGAAAACCAGATTCTTTGCATTGCCGACGAAATCATGACTGGTTTCGCGCGGACGGGTAAGTGGTTTGCGATGGATTACTTGAGTCATAAACCTGATATCGCTTGCTTCTCGAAAGGGCTGACGGGAGGCATGATGGCCATGGGCATTACGACCTGTTCGAATGAACTATTCGACACCTTTCTATCCGATGACCGGAAAAAAATGTTGTTCCATAGCCACTCATTTACGGCTAATCCGATGGCCTGTGCCGTTTCGATAGCTAGTTTAGACATCTTGGAAAAACCGGAAACATGGGATCATCTTGCGCGTATTCAGGCATGCCATGAGGCATGGGCCGCTACACAAACCCAGCACCCGGTGATAAAAAATTTGCGGGTAAAAGGGACGATTATCGCGCTCGAATTAGTGGATGGAGAAGAGGATGGCTACCTGCATGGGGTACGCGATGACGCTTACCAATTTTTCCTAAAAAAAGGGATCCTTTTGAGACCCCTGGGGAATACCCTCTATATCCTTCCTCCTTATTGCATCAGCAATGAGGAATTACAGGTTATCTATTCGGAAATCGAAAATTTCGCTAATGGATTAGTTGGCTAGCTTGGTCGACTGCCAAGAAACCATTTGCCAACGACCATCTTCGAATACAAACACATCGGTAAAGCGTAGCTTGAGCGGAGTCTCTTTCCCTTCCGCATTCAAATTGATGATGTTGACAATTCCCGTATTAATCCCGGTTTTGCCATATACACGCGTTTGAATTTCGGAGGCAGTAATCGAAAGGTAATTTGACTTTCCATTGAAAATTGACTCAATGTATGAGTCTTTGTTGTCTGCTACTCCACTGGAATGGAAATACACCAAATCCTTGTGCATCACTGCCTCAAGACCAGCTCGGTCTTTGGATACCATGACCTTAAAACGAGCCAATTCCGCGGATTTCAAGGATTCCACACTTGGCTTTTGCCCAAAAGCAATGAATGCAAGGCAAGAAAAAACGAAGCTTACAAGGTAATTTTTCATGTTCTAAATTTTGATTAAAAGCCACATTTAGTAGTCAACTACTCATACAATATGTAAATATTTCAATAAATTGCATCATCTAAACCACAAAAATGTCCATTTTCCAAACGTATTTACTACTTGGATTCCAGCATATTTTAAATTGGCAGGCCATTGACCATCTTCTTTTTATTTTGGCAATCACTTGCCTATATACTTGGACGGATATCAAACATTTATTGTGGTTAGTGACGGCATTCACCGTGGGCCATTCCGTGACCCTCGCACTCGCAACCCTGGGATGGCTGAACATAAACGCTGTATGGATTGAATTTCTAATTCCCTGTACAATATGCATATCCGCAGTTCAAAACCTGAATTTCAAGGATAAAAAGCGGCGAAATCCAAGTAAACTTCCTTACCTAACGATCTTGTTTTTTGGCTTAATTCATGGCTTAGGTTTTTCAAACTACCTTCAGAGTTTATTGGGGAAAGAAAGTACACTGGTTGGCCCTTTATTAGCATTTAACATAGGACTCGAATTGGGCCAACTCATCGTCGTAGCGATGATTTTAATGCTTACGACCGCAATCATGAGTTTTACGCGTGTAAAGCGAATACATTTCGTTTATGTGGTTTCCGGAATAATCATCGGATTAGTGCTTCCCATGCTATGGGAACGAATTCCATAAAAAAAGCCCAACGTTTCCGCTGGGCTTTTCGTCAAGTATCTTTCGACTAAAAATCTTCGTCCATCGAGAAGGACATTGACTCTTTGTCGGCCATAACGCCTGATTTTTGATATTCTGCAACACGCTTCTCAAAGAAGTTGGTCTTTCCTTGTAGGGAAATCATTTCCATGAAGTCAAATGGGTTAGTGGCATGGTAATGTTTTTGACATCCCAAGGCAACCAACAAACGGTCAGCCACGAATTCAATGTATTGACACATCAATTGCGCAGTCATACCAATCAAAGAAACTGGCAGTGCCACTGTGACGAATTCTTTTTCAATCTCAACAGCGTTCAAAATGATTTCATAAATGCGCTCTTGCGAAATCTTATTTTTTATGTGATCTGTGTACAATAAACAAGCAAAATCACAGTGTAAACCTTCGTCGCGCGAGATAAGCTCATTCGAGAATGATAAACCCGGCATCAAGCCACGCTTCTTCAACCAGAAGATCGAGCAGAATGAACCTGAGAAGAAAATACCCTCTACCGCAGCAAATGAGATTAAGCGCTCAACGAAATTGGGACTTTCGATCCACTTCAATGCCCAATCCGCTTTTTTCTTTACGCAATCAATCGTCTCGATGGCGCGCAACAAACGATCTTTTTCTTTGGGGTCTTGAATGTAGGTATCAATCAACAACGAGTATGTCTCGGAGTGGATGTTTTCCATCATTACTTGGAAGCCATAGAAACATTTCGCCTCGGCATATTGAACCTCTTTCAAGAAGATATTCGCCAGATTTTCATTAACGATACCATCCGAAGCTGCGAAGAATGCGAGTACATGGGAAATAAAATGACGTTCGCCGTCATTCAATTTCTTCCAGTCTGCTAAATCTTGCTGTAAATCAATCTCTTCAGCCGTCCAAAAAGAGGCTTGTGATTGCTTGTAAAATCTCCAGATATCGTCATGCTTGATCGGGAATAATACGAAACGATTAGGGTCCTCAACTAAAAGAGGTTCTGTTAAATGGGCTTGTGACATGTGAGTAATAAATGAATTCGAAATTAAGAATTTATCGCTGAATTTCTTCGATAGTTAAGACAATATTTTAGGGCAAATTGTTTTAAAATATTTAAAAGAAAAATCCACCTACTTGAACTACGATTGCAGAGCCGTAGGGAGAGGCTTTGAAAGCTGAATAATTTAGATCATACATGATATTTAAATTGATTCCAATCTTGGATCCAATTCCTACGCCAACCAAAACCGGGTTCGAATATCGGTAACTCGGATTAGTCAAATCACTGAAGTTTTCAACTTGAGCTGTCAAAAAACTTTGACCCAACAATTGGGATAAGGCAGGAACGTATTGTCGCACAAAAAGCCTTTGACCCAATAAATTTGACGCGGTAAATCCACGAAAAGCAAAATACTGATAAGTTGCTCCCACCCCGATGACCGTCGTGTTGGTAGCCGAATAACCTACCATGGGGGATAGACCAATACTCGTTGGATTTCCAAAACTCAGTCCCGAGATGCCTCCGCCAAAATGCAGGCGTTGACGAAAAGGCAAATCCCGCACATCCGGCTCCACATCTAAGTCGCCTTTCGCACCTTCCTCCGCAATGACAATCGGGTCTTGGGCCCAACAGTGAAAACTTAGGCCACTAAATAGAATCGCAAAAAACAAGAAAGTTGATTTCATTTATCAAGTAGTTAAGGCTATTATTTTTTATTCCTCCCGAACTGCGCTTTGGCACACCTGATAGGATTGCCAAAGCGAATGGTTGGGTTTATCAAAATTAAAGGATAATTTTGAGATATGAGTTCTCCTGCACCCCAAGATTTCGAAAATCTCGATCCTAAAACACACATCATTATCAAAGGTGCCCGCGTACACAACCTTAAAAATGTTGATGTCGCCATTCCCCGAAATAAATTAGTTGTTGTGACGGGCTTATCGGGTTCAGGAAAATCATCGCTAGCCTTTGATACCTTGTTTGCAGAGGGCCAAAGAATGTATGTGGAGAGTTTGAATTCATATGCTCGTCAATTCCTCGGCCGGATGGAAAAACCGGCTGTCGACTACATCAAAGGTGTTGCACCGGCGATTGCCATTGAACAAAAAGTAAATACCAAAAATCCGCGATCCACCGTGGGTACCACCACGGAGATTTACGATTACCTCAAACTCCTCTTCGCGCGCATCGGAAAGACCATTTCTCCCGTTTCTGGCCAAGAGGTAAAAAAAGACTCCGTTTCCAACATCGTCGACTGGATCATTTCAAACGATCAAAAAAAGGTCTTGATTCTGGCACCTTTACTGAATCATCCCGAAAGATCCCTTTTCGAAGAATGTCAATTACTCATTCAAAAAGGCTATACACGTCTGAAAATAGATTCCGAGATCCTTGAATTGGAAGAATTAGTCGAAGACCAAGAAGGACTTAAAAAATTGACAAAAAAACGGAATGAGATCGCTATTCTCATCGACCGACTCATCGCAAACACCGACGAAGAAACCATTTTTCGCTTAGGGGACTCCGTGCAAACGGCTTACTTCGAAGGCGATGGGGTTTGTTGGATCGAAGTACAAGATCAAAAACGCAAGACGTTTTCCAATAAATTTGAACTCGATGGCATGGCCTTCGAAGAGCCAAGCTTGAATTTATTCTCATTCAACAATCCTTATGGGGCTTGTCGGAACTGCGAAGGCTACGGAAAAGTCCTGGGGCTGGACCCGGAATTGGTTTTTCCCGATCACGAACTTTCGGTCTACGAGGGTGCTATTGCCCCTTGGCGCAGCGAACGCATGAGCGAATGGCTACATCCATTACTACGCAATGGAATCCATTTCGATTTCCCGATTCACCGACCATACAAGGATTTAACGGATAAGGAAAAGCAATTGCTTTGGAAGGGGAATAAATACTTTGCAGGGTTAACTCACTTTTTCGACCACCTCGAAAAAGAAACATATAAGATTCAATACCGCGTTCTCTTGTCTCGCTACCGCGGCAAGACGAACTGTCCCGAATGCCAAGGATCACGCCTCCGTGGAGACGCCGGCTATGTGAAAATTGACGGAGCATCCATCATCGACATGGTACTCTGGCCAATCTCCAAAGTCAAGAACTTTTTTGATCACTTGAAATTAAGTGAAACCGATACAGCAGTTGCCAAACGAATCCTCGTCGAAATTAAAAACCGATTAGACTATATGAATCGGGTAGGTTTGGGGTATTTGACCTTGAACCGACTCACCTCTACCCTCTCGGGTGGGGAATTCCAACGGATCAAATTAGCTACCTCTTTGGGAAGTGCCTTGGTCGGTTCCATGTACATCCTGGATGAACCGAGTATCGGATTGCATCCAAGAGATACCGAACGATTAATTTCGGTTTTGGAAATGCTAAAATCGATGGGGAATACCGTGATTGTCGTCGAGCATGAGGAGGACATCATGCGAGCCGCAGATCAGATTATTGACATTGGTCCCGAGGCAGGCCGACATGGTGGCAATTTAAGTTTCCAAGGCAACCTAAGCGAGGCCTTAAAAGACACGAAGACCGACAGCCATACTTTGCGTTTCTTGCAAGGCAAAGATACAATTCAGATTCCCACGTTTCGCCGAAAAGCCTTGGCACACATTGAAATCAAGGGAGCGAGTGAGAATAATTTAAAAAACATCGATGTCAAGATTCCCTTAGGCATCATGACAGCGGTTACCGGGGTTTCTGGCTCAGGTAAATCGACCTTGATTCGTAAAATTTTATACCCAGCCTTGTTGCGGAATCTACAATTGGGAACCGAGGAAACAGGGCGATTCAGGGAATTGGGAGGAAGTACCAACAAGATTTCGAGCATTGAGATGGTGGACCAACAGCCCATAGGAAAGTCCTCGCGTTCGAACCCAATTACCTACATCAAGGCCTACGATGCGATTCGCGCCTTGTTTTCCGAATTACCTTTGGCCAAAACCCGAGGATACAAACCCGCACACTTCTCATTTAACGTAGAGGGTGGTCGCTGTGAAACCTGTCAAGGAGAGGGTGAAATCACCATTGAAATGCAATTCATGGCGGATATTAAATTGACCTGCGAATCTTGCCATGGCCAACGCTTTAAACAAGAGATCTTAGACATCAAATTTCAGGACAAACACATCGCTGAGATCTTGGATATGACCGTGGAGGAGAGTATTCCGTTCTTCGAAGAAAAAGCTCCTCGAATAGCTGAAAAAATCGACCCCCTTTTCCAAGTAGGTTTGGGCTACATCAAGCTTGGACAATCCTCGAATTCCTTGTCGGGCGGCGAAGCACAACGTGTGAAACTTGCCAGCTTTTTAGGGAAGGGGAATAGCAACAAAGGGAAAACCCTGTTTATCTTTGATGAACCCACGACTGGATTGCACTTTCATGACATTAAAAAATTATTGAAAGCGATGAATGATTTAGTGGAACAGGGCGATTCGGTCATTATCATTGAGCATAACATGGAGGTCGTTAAATGTGCTGACCACATCATCGACCTTGGACCTGAGGGGGGAGAAAATGGGGGGCATTTGTGTTTCGAAGGAACCCCCGAAGAAATGGTTAAGTTAAAGGATAATCCTACGGCGCACTACCTAAAACAAAAAATGTAAGTCCATGATCAGTCCAGAACTCATCCAGGCATTGCCCATCAAACTGCAGCAAATCTTGCAGGGATACCAATCGATCTTACCTGAATTGGTCGTGGCCTTTTGGATTTTGGTCAGCCTGATGGGAGATTTATTTTTAGTAGGTAAAAATGACCGTGTAAGTCGGTCATGGCGCTACTTAATCGCCCAAATCGGCTTAATCTTTGCCCTATTACTCGCCTACCAACGCTTGCGTCATGGGACGGAAGGATTCGTTGCCTTCCGCATGCTGTGGGTGAACCCCGGCGCGAATGCCATCAATTGCCTCGTTTTGTGCATAGGCCTTTGCATCATCTTCCTAAATCAATACCAAAAGAAATCCTTCACGTTTGAGGAAAAAATCGGATTCTTCTCCGTACTCTTAGGCGCGATGTTGACGAGTATGAGTAACCATTTCGTGAGCATCTTTTTAAGCATTGAACTCATGTCCATGGGGACTTATTTGTTGGTCGGGCTTCGCAAAGATCGCGAGGGAGTCCGTGCAGCCCTCCCCTACATGTTGTTCGGCATGGGAACATCGGCTATCCTACTCTATGGCTTGTCCTTGCTTTATGGCATGACAGGTACCATGCTCATCTTAGATCCTGCATTTAGTCGGGGACTAGCATCAAACGATATTTATTTAACCGGGACTGCGTTGGCCCTGGTTGGTGCGGGTATTTTATTTAAAATGTCTTGGGTTCCCTTTCATCCTTGGAGTCCTGATGTGTTGGAAAGCTTGCCAGCCGGCTGGATGAGTTGGCTTTCAACAGCCCCTAAAATTTCGGTGGCCTGGTTAGGCATTCGTTTGGTTCATTTCACGCCGGTTTCCATGGATGTCGTCATCGCGATTTTGGCCATCTTAACCTTGTTGGTCGGGAATCTCGCTGCCCTAAACCAAACGAACGCCAAACGCCTCGTGAGTTATTCCAGCATCGCACACGGAGGTTTTTTAGCCATGGTCTGGTTGATGCCTGTTAATCAGGGGGTCGACAATTTATTATTTTACAGCCTTGTTTACAGTGCTAGTACGCTCTTAGTCTTTTACATCTTGGATGAGGTCCAAACGGAAAGCTATCAATCGAATGACCTGGAAAATTGGGCAGGATTTGGACAGAGTCACCCCGTGCGAGGGATGCTTTTACTTCTCGGATTTATTTCGCTGATCGGTCTACCTCCGGCGGGCACCTTTTTGGCAAAGGTGAATTATTTCAGCCAATTGTGGGAAAAGTACCAAATGACGCAAGCGATGCCCATCTTGATTTTATTGGTCGTGGCCATCCTGATGACCGCGGTATCCATCTATTATTACTTACGCATTCCCTTCCAGATGTACTTTCAAAAAGGGACCGTTTTACACCCGGCTGATCATTTAAAAAACAATTGGATTTACCTCGTGCTGAGCGGCTTCATTGTGGCCTGTTTACTGAGCCCAACATTGATTTATGGCATTTGGAAAAACTAGATTAAAAAATTAAAAAAATAACATTTATAGCTCATATTATTTAGCTAATTTTGAGCTTATTTTTAGCCAAAATACCCCTAAACCATGTCTGAATCCATCAAACACGAATGCGGAATTGCCCTAATCCGATTGCGAAAACCTTTTCAGCATTACATGGACAAGTACAATACGCCGATGTACGGTTTAAATAAGCTTTACCTCATGATGGAAAAGCAAGTAAACCGAGGACAAGATGGAGCAGGAGTTGCGAATATTAAAATCAATGTGAAGCCAGGTAGTCGATACATCAGCCGCTACCGTTCCGTAGAGCCCCAAGCCGTCGCGGATATTTTTGGCAAAATCAATAAGAAATTCAGGAAAGCTCAAAAATTAGCGAAGGAAACCAAACGTGAAACAGGCATCGATGCCATACATGATGCGGATTGGTGGCAAGAAAATGTCGCTTTTACGGGAGAGGTCCTTTTGGGTCACCTGCGTTATGGTACGCATGGCCAAAATGAAATCGAGAACTGCCACCCCATGCTTCGTCAGAATAACTGGCGCAGCAGAAACTTGGTGATGGCGGGTAATTTCAACATGACCAATGTGGACGATTTGTTCAATAAACTTATTTCACTAGGTCAGCATCCCAAAGAAAAAGTGGATACGGTTACCGTGATGGAGAAAATCGGACACTTTTTGGATGAAGAAAATCAGCGCCAGTTTGGGAAATTCAAAGACAAATATGAAAATCCGGAATTGTCGGACATCATCGCAGAAAATATCGATTTAAAACGCGTCTTAGAGCGCTCTTGCAAGGATTTTGATGGTGGCTATGCCATGGTGGGCATGACGGGTTACGGAGCTTCATTCGTAGCGGGTGACCCGGCGGGTATTCGCCCAGCCTACTATTACATGGATGAGTAAGTGGTCGTGGTCGCCTCTGAAAAGCAGGCAATTAAGACCTCATTTAATTGTGCATACGACCAAATTCAAGAAATTACGCCGGGTCATGCCTTGATTATTGCGGTAGATGGTACGGTTCAGGAAGTCCCATTCATCGAACGCATCGAACAAAAATCTTGCTCCTTTGAGCGGATTTATTTCTCTCGCGGTTCGGATCCAGATATCTACCGGGAGCGTAAAAAATTAGGACGTTTATTGATTCCTCAAATTTTAGATGAAGTCAAAAACGACCTAAAACATACGGTTTTCTCTTACATCCCAAACACAGCCGAGAGTGCCTTTTTGGGCATGATTGATGGCTTAGAGGACCATTTAGCCAAAGAACGTAAGAAAGCCATCATGGAGGGGATCCTCTTTGAAGACCAACTAGAGGAATTGTTGACCTTCCGTCCAAGGGTGGAAAAACTAATTTCGAAGGATGTTAAAGTACGTACCTTCATTGCGAGTGATGCGATGCGTGACGACATGGTTTCTCATGTATACGATACCACTTATGAGGTGATCGAAAAGCACGTGGACTCCGTCGTGTTAATCGATGATTCCATCGTTCGTGGGACGACCCTCGAAAAAAGTATTTTGAGTCTATTGGATAAATTATCGCCCAAGAAGATTGTTATCGTTTCCTCGGCCCCTCAAATCCGCTATCCCGATTGCTACGGAATTGACATGTCGAAGATGAAAGAATTCGTCGCATTTCGTGCCGCCTTAGCGCTCTTGAAAGAGCGTAACATGGAACATATCTTGGATGAGGTCAATTTAAAATGCTTGTTGGCCCTCGAAAATGGAACAGCATCCCAAGAGAATTTTGTGAAGGCGATTTATGCGCCGTTTACCGACCAAGAAATCTCGGATAAGATTGCGGAGATTGTTCGGCCTAAACACCTACATGCAGAATTATCCATTGTTTATCAAACAGTAGAAAACCTCAACTTGGCTTGCCCGAATCATCTGGGGGATTGGTATTTCACCGGAAACTTCCCGACACCCGGAGGAAACCAGGTCGTTAACAAGTCCTTTGTAAATTTCATGAAAGGAATTGAGGTCAGAGCCTACTAATAGATGACAATCACCCCACCGCGGTCGGTGAGCACCCCGCGTTCGGGATAATCCAAGGACTCGTATTGTAATTGCCAAACGTAAGACTCTTGGGGAACTCGATTCCCATTGACTTTCCCATCCCAGGCAAACTCAGGTCCCTTCGTGGTAAATAATAACTCGCCCCAGCGATTAAATATTTGCATTCCTAATAAACGCGCGCGGCGGGGATTTTTAGGTTGCGGCGAAAAAAGATCGTTCTTCCCATCCCCATTGGGTGTAAAGACATTAGGCGTTAATAAAACCGGTTCACATTTATCGCTTACCTGGAAGGTATGCGTGATGCTGCAATTATCTAAATCGGTAATTTTAACGGTGTAATTTCCTGCCTCTGTAACCCGAACTTTATTTTGATTTCCCAGAGGTTTGGAGCCAAATTTCCATTCAAACTTTAAGCTATCCGAGGTGCCATTTAATTGCAGGGTATAAGGTTTGGGCTCATCCATGCAAATAGATTGTTTCCCATTAGGAATAAAATAAGGTGTTTCTAGAAAATTAACCCTGGTTTTCAGTTCTGTCGAACAGCCCGTTTGTACATCCGATACCTCCAGACTGAAATCCCCGCCGGGGGCTGGAACTTGAATGCTCGGAGTACGAGCTCCTGTGCTCCAAGCGAATCGAAGACTTGGGCTTGCGGGCAACTGGGTTGGGGCAATCAGGGCTGTGGTCTTGCAAATACGATTATATACAGGGGTCAATTGCGTTGGCTTCAATACTTGAATGTCAAATTCCTGTGCATCCAAAGGAAAATTTCGGATACAACTATTGCTAATTTCGGCGACGATGACATACTTTCCTGAACGGGCAAAATCATATTCCAACGTTGGTCCGGTAAATCGATGAATTAATTTCGTAGGATCCAGTGGGACCATCAGGCCATCCTTATTGGGGAAGGGACTTAAAACGGTCTCATAAATCTTCCAATCAATCCGATCATTATTTAAGGGGTCGCAAAGTTTTTGATC
>JACCDM011017068.1_pt1 | contig 13637 bp, 8 predicted proteins | sample 7445851 | NCBI WGS metagenome assembly JACCDM01 (sample SAMN15323438, study PRJNA562643) | freshwater metagenome | isolation source: river surface water | place: USA:Blue River Watershed | collected 2017-08-16
AACTCCTTGCCATCTGCGCCCAATCCGTTTCTGTTGATCTCCAGAGATTGACAAGCTTTCTGAAGCGCCTCTTGGAAACTTCTTCCAATGCCCATCACCTCTCCTACTGACTTCATCTGCAATCCCAACTCGCGGTTGCTGCCGGGGAATTTGTCGAAATTCCATCTCGGAATTTTCACGATGACATAGTCCAAAGTTGGTTCAAAAAATGCTGATGTTGACTTGGTGATTTGGTTCTTCAATTCATCCAAATGATAGCCAATGGCAAGCTTGGAAGCAATCTTAGCGATGGGATATCCTGTTGCCTTAGAAGCCAACGCCGAGGAACGGGAAACACGTGGATTGATTTCGATGGCGATGATGTTCTCTTGATCATCTGGACTCACTGCGAATTGAACGTTGCAACCACCGGCGAAATTTCCAATGGCCCGCATCATCATGATGGCCATGTCGCGCATCTTCTGGTAAGTGGTATCGCTGAGGGTCATGGCGGGAGCAACCGTGATGCTGTCTCCGGTATGAATCCCGATGGGATCAAAATTCTCAATGCTGCAAATGATGGTGACGTTGTCATTGGCATCGCGCAGCAATTCCAATTCAAACTCTTTCCAACCCATCAACGCCTTGTCAATCATCACTTCATGAATGGGTGACAGATGCAATCCGCGCTGCAACAATTTGTCATAGTCGGCTTGGTTGTGCACCAAAGCGGCGCCTGATCCTCCTAGTGTGTACGAAGGACGAATGCACAAAGGGAAACCAAATTCCTGCGCGATTTCTTTACCTTCTAAAAACGATTTGGCCGTAGCCTGAGGCGCCATCGGCACCCCAATTTCATTCATTAAATTTCTAAATGCTTCGCGATTTTCGGTGATTTCAATGGCCTGGGTGTCTACCCCAATCATGCGCACACCGTGATCTTTCCACATGCCCATCTCTTCACATTGGATGGCCAAGTTCAATGCAGTTTGACCTCCCATCGTAGGAAGAACAGCATCAATTTTATGGTTGTTGAGGATGGTCTCAATACTGGCGGGTTCCAAAGGCAAAAGATAGACATTGTCCGCAACAACGCGGTCGGTCATGATGGTGGCTGGATTGCTGTTAATGAGGGTGACCTCAATGCCTTCCTCACGCAAGGAGCGCGCCGCTTGGCTTCCGCTATAATCAAATTCACATGCTTGTCCGATAACGATGGGTCCTGAACCAATGATGAGGACCGACTGAATGCTTTTGTCTTTGGGCATTTTTTTTTTATCTCGCTCCGTCACCAGAGCAAGGAAATCCTTCTAAAAGTCTGAAATTGTATGCGGCAAAAGTACATTCTTGAAGGCCGAAAAAAAAGTTTAGATTTCAACAATTGACCCTCATTCCCACAGCACCGCTTCAACACGTCTGTTGGCAATTTGATCAGCGGTTGTCATCTCAGGCCAAACTTTGGGGAAAGCATTGCCCATCCCTTTGTAGCGCAATCTTGCTTTATCAATCCCTTTGGCAATGAGGAAATCATACACCTCCTTGGCCCGCATGATGGATAAATTATCGAGCCCTGTTTCGATGTCTTGTCCGTCCCCTTGCTTTCCATGACAACAGATATGACCTTGCAGTTCGATCTTGATTTCGGGTGACTTTTTCAACGATTCAGCAAAGGCATTCAAAACTTCTTCGACACCGGGCAGAAAGTAACGCATTCCAGGTTGAAAGTTAACCCCTACCAACTCCACTTTACCACTGCGCTGAATTTCATCGATGGCCTCATCTTGAATCACGCTAGAACCTTGAACTTCATAATACATGATAACATCCACCCTGCGAGACTCCCAATCCTTTAACCCACCATCTTCCTCGCAAGGACCTTCACCCTGGGCGGTATAGGTTACCTCAAAATCTTTGTCTACCACTCCCAAGTCATAAATGTTCTTGACAATAAAAAAAGCTCTATTCCTGGATAAAACCATATTTGCTTCTGCACTGCCGTGACAATCGGCATGCCCTACCACTTCCAAAGTCTTTATCCTACCATTCAACCATTCATCATCTTGCTCTGTAAATGATATTTCATGCTGACCACTTAATTTATTGTGAACTCCAGAATCAAAGTAAAACTTATGCGTTTTCACTTTGACATCTTGAGAAGCCGCCACAAGCTGAGCGAAAGAAAGTGCGATAAGTGCAATTGTTTTCATGACCAAAGATTTAAACAGTTCTCCTGTCCAACGGACAATTTTATAAAATCTTATCTAACCGCACTGCTTTTTTTTCAATAACTTTGAGACATGCGCGATCTGTTCATCACATTTCTTGTTCTTGGCTGCTTGGCTTGTCAAAACCAGCAGCATCAACGTGCAGTGCAGACCCTTGATTCTTTGCGCGTAGTGACGCACGCTTACAATCAATTGTTGATGAGTACACCTGTAGATAGTTTACAATTTTATCAAAGTAAATTAAACGCGCTGACCTTGAGCATTAAAACCAATCTAGACTCTGCGCAACAGCAGCAGATTTTTTCGATGACGCCGGACTATTTTCAATTGAATGCGCAGTATTCCTTTTTGATGCAATCTGAAAAAGCACTCCAAGAAATTGCCAGCCAAGACATCCAAAGGTTAAGCATGCTGGCGGAACAGATGAAAACAGGGAGTTCAGTCAGCCCCGATGGCCATCCTTTGGATGACGCAGGAATAGAGGCGCTTATTGCTGCTGAAAAAATCCACACAGACTCTTTGGTTAGCGCTTGTCAACAGTTGTATCAAAACGCAACCAGAACTTTGGAGAAAGCCAGAATCATTTCACCACTCTTTGACGAAAAAGTGATGTCGTCCATCAACGAACAATAAGCATGAAGAAACTGATTTTCACATTCTGTTTACTGTGTTCTTTTTTGGGAACTGTCATGGCTCAGGTTAGTGACAAAGAGATTGCTGATTATCATTTCAACCAAGGGAAATTTGCTGAAGCCAAATTGTACTATGATAAATTGTACACCACCACTCCGGAACAAGTATTCCCCAATTATTTCAAATGTTTGGTTGCGCTCAAAGAATTTGAAACTGCGGAAGAGATATTAAAAAAAAGAGTCAAGAACAAATCCACTGAGGTAAGCTCCCTGGTACAGTTGGGAAATTTGTATTGGATGCAAGAAAGAAAAGAAGAAGCAGCCAAACAATTTGAAACAGCCATTGACAAGGTGGACCCCTCACGACCATTCATTCAGCGATTGGCCAATGAGCTTTCTCAAATCCAACAATACCCTTATGTCATTCTTACCTACGAGAAAGGAAAGAAGAAAGGAAAAGATGGCTACGCCTACAATTTCGAAATCGCCAACACCAAGGGACAAATGGGCGACATGAATGGAATGATTGACGCGTTTCTTGTTTTGTTGTTGGAAGAGCCACACTATTTGACAACAGTTGAAACTTCCTTGGCCCGATTGATCAAATTTGAGGACCATCCCGAGCAAAGTGAAACTTTGCGTTTGGCCATCTTGAAAAAATTGCAAACCAATCCAGACAACATCACCATGGCGGAGCTCATGACCTGGTTCTGCATCCAAACCAAAAATTACTCGTGCGCTTTGCAGCAATGCACCGCAATTGATAAACGACTTAAAGAGGATGGTCAACGACTCATTGAATTGGCCAATTTATGTGTAGATGACAACGCCTTTAAATCCGCTGCGGACTGTTATGAATACATCATCTCCAAGGGGCAAGCACAGACGCCCTATTACTACTCTGCCAAAATGGGGATATTGCAAACGCGATTGAAAGAATACAACATGGGCAATACCACAGCCGAACAATGGAGCGGTTTGGGACAACAATACCAATCCACTTTATCCATTCTTCCTATCAACGATGATGTATTGCCGATCATAGAAAATTTTGTTCAAATCATTGGATACCGCCTACAGATGGCAGACAGCGCGCAGCGCACAGTGAACAGCTATTTGGACAATTATAATTTCTCCCCTAAAGTCAAAGCCAAACTCAAAATTGTTCTCGGCGATTTGAACATCATTCAAAATCAAATCTGGGAAGCTTCGTTGCTCTACTCCCAGGTTGAATTGGAATTCAAAGAAGACATTTTGGGCAATGAGGCCAAATATAAAAATGCAAAAGTGAGCTTCTATGCAGGCGACTTTGCTTGGGCCCAATCGCAATTGGACGCCCTAAAGGGCTCAACCTCCAAGTTGGTCTCCAACGATGCCATTGATTTATCTGTTTTGATTTTGGAAAGCATTCCAGATTCCATTGAAACGCCTTTGGAGATTTATGCCCGTGCAGAACTGTTGGCCAAACAATATCAATACAACGCCACCTTTGTCACGCTGGATTCCATCGCCAAAGAATTTCCTGGTCATCCGCTGATTGATGAAGCTTTGTATTTAAAAGCAACCATCGCCTATGACCAACAAGACTGGGCGCATTGTCAACAATACCTCAACGAGATCATTGAATTTCATTTTACCGAATTGAAATACGATGATGCTTTGATGCTATTGGGTCAATTGAATGAGTTCCATTTGAACAACAAAGAGGAGGCCATGAAAATTTACGAGAAGATTCTAACGGAGCAGCCTGGCAGTCTTTTGGTCACCGAAGCCCGCAAGTCCTATCGCAGGCTTCGCGGAGATCAGATGCAGTGAGTGCATTATTGCTCTGAGGAAAGAAAAAAACCAACGTATCGATAGATAACAAGAGAATCTAAAAAGTACTTTCCGTTTTATTTAACCCAACCCCATTCTTTGATATTGGCCTCTACCTCGTCTCTAAGTCCAATCATTCGCTCAGCCTTTGAAGAATTAACTTTTGGCGATTTATTGATGACCGTACGCAGCTCTTTTTTGACTGCTTCTTCGGATAAATGGCTGATTTTCTTCATATCACAAAATTATCTTTTTTCGAACATAAAACACAATTTCTTCTTTGCTTTTTACATCTATTTTCACGGAATAATGCAAAAAAAGTTTCTCGTTGTATCGATGAATGTAACGCATGTACAATTTGTTCCGTCCATCTGAGTTTCCAGAAAACACGATTACATGATTTGGATATTGATTCAAAAAATGTTCCGCACACCAAGCGACCGTCCATAGAACCATTTTCACATCACCATTGTTGGAAATGACTTGGTCGCTCATCTCATTGATTTCGGGAATGTAATCCAATAAACACAAATTAAATGAATGACCTCCTAATGGCTGAAATTCTGCACACTTAATGATCTTCTTGTTACCCAAGCTTACAAACCAATATTGATGAGAATGACCACCTTGATAAAGTACTTGGTAATGTTGTTCCATAGTGCAAATAGAAAACATGAATTACCGATTAAAAAGAATCATATAAGGCCGCATATGACGAAACATAAAATCAAACGAACTGAATAACCGTGTTTTGGAGAAAGGATATTTCGTATTTATGACATATAAGATTAATCTTGGTTCCTAACTTTTTGCTTGAAAAAAGTTGAAACAAAAAAATCAAACCGAACTGCCCTATGCATCAGTACGCTCGGAGGAATATAACAAACCACCCCATCGATAGATAACAAGAGAATCTAAAAAGTACTTTCCGTTTTATTCTACGCTACCCCATCCTTTGATATTGTCAATTGGACACTGCACCGTCTAAAAAAATAAAGGGGCCGCTGCGCGGCCCCTCTAACCTAATATTAATCTTTCACTATCCACTGCACATTTCACACGCATCTGGATTGTCCAGCGAACAAGATATGGTGGCTTGTTCTTGCGCGATTTGGTCCATGGTCTTGGCAGCAACGGAGGACAACTCCGGAGTTGCTGATCCCTTGGGTGCTTCTTGGTACTTTTTATCAATGGTAAATTTGATGGCGTCTGTAGCTGCTTTGGTACGGAGGTAGTACATACCTGTCTTCAAGCCTTTCTCCCAAGCATAGAAGTGCATAGAAGTCAACTTACCCAAGTTGGCATTCTCCATGAAAATGTTCAACGATTGGCTCTGACAGATGAATGCCCCGCGATCCGCAGACATATCGATGACTGCTTTTTGAGACAATTCCCAAGCCGTTTTGTACAATGCTTTAAGATTGTCTGGAATCTCAGCAATGCTTTGAACAGAACCATTGGCACTAATCAATTTGTTTTTCAAATCTTCATTCCAAATGCCCAAGCTCACCAAGTCTTTTAACAAGTGCTTATTGACAATGATGTACTCACCAGCCAATACGCGACGGGTATAAATATTAGAAGTGTATGGTTCGAAACACTCATTGTTACCCAAAATTTGGGCTGTCGAAGCGGTTGGCATTGGAGCCAAAAGCAAGGAATTTCTCAATCCAAATTCTTTGATCTCCTCTTTCAACACATCCCACTCCCAACGGTTGGTGGTTCCTACTTTCCAAAGGTCAAATTGCAACAAACCTTTTGATGCTGGAGATCCGGGGAAGGTCTCGTAAGCACCATCGCGCTTGGCCAAATCTTTAGAAGCGGTGCAAGCAGCGTAATAAATGGTTTCAAAAACTTCTTTGTTCAATTGACGCGCCTCGTCACTGTCGAAAGGAAAACGCATCATGATAAAGGCATCAGCCAACCCTTGCACACCGATTCCGATAGGACGGTGACGCATATTGGATTTGCGTGTCTCAGGAACGGGGTAATAGTTGGCATCAATAATCTTGTTCAAGTTGATGGTCAACTGGTAAGTCACCTCAAACAAACGGTTGTGATCAAACTCTCCTTCTTTGACAAATTTTGGAAGGGCAATGGATCCCAAGTTACAGACCGCAATTTCATCCGGTGCCGTGTACTCAATAATCTCTGTGCACAAGTTGGAACTTTTAATTGTTCCAAGATTTTGTTGGTTGCTCTTTCCGTTGGCCGCATCCTTGTATAACATGTAAGGAGTACCCGTCTCGATTTGTGACTCCACTATTTTGTACCACAAGTCTTGTGCGCTTACGGTTCTGCGACCGCGGCCTTCATTCTCATATTTGGTGTAAAGGGCTTCAAACTCTGGACCCCAAACATCGGACAAACCTGGACACTCGTTGGGACACATCAATGTCCACTGACCGTTTTCCTTCACACGCTGCATGAACAAATCAGGCGTCCACATGGCGTAGAACAAATCACGTGCTCTGGCCTCTTCCTTTCCGTGGTTCTTGCGCAATTCTAGGAAATCATATACATCGGCATGCCATGGCTCCAAATAAATGGCGAAAGACCCCTTGCGCTTTCCACCACCCTGATCCACGTATCGAGCGGTGTCATTGAACACGCGCAACATCGGAACAATACCATTGCTGGTTCCATTGGTTCCTTTGATGTATGAACCTTTTGCACGTACATTGTGAATGCTCAAACCGATACCACCTGCACTTTGAGAAATCAAAGCAGTCTGCTTCAATGTATCATAGATACCAGAGATGCTATCGTCTTTCATTTGTAATAAAAAACAAGATGACATCTGAGGCTTTGGGGTACCTGCGTTGAACAACGTTGGTGTGGCATGGGTAAACCATCCCTCACTAATCATGTTGTAGGTTTTGATTACCTCATTCAAATCGCCTTTGTGAATACCCACCGCTACACGCATGAACATATGCTGCGGACGCTCTGCTACTTTACCATAAAGCTTCAACAAATAGCTGCGCTCCAAAGTCTTGAACCCGAAGTAATCGAAATTAAAATCACGGTCATAGATGATGGTGCTATCCAACAAAGGAGCATTCTCTTGAACCACCTTGTACACATCATCCGCAATCAAGCCTGCGTTTTGCCCTGTCTTGGGATCAACGTAAGTGTAAAGATCATGAATGGTTTGTGAAAAAGATTTCTTGGTATTCTTGTGCAAATTGCTCACCGCGATGCGGGAGGCCAATGAAGCATAATCAGGGTGAGTGGCCGCATTGGTGGCTGCAATCTCAGCAGCCAAATTATCCAATTCCACGGTGGTTACTCCATCGTAAACTCCTTCAATCACCTTCATGGCAATTTTAACGGAGTCCACACTGGGATTCAAACCATAACACATTTTAGAAATGCGTGCAGTGATTTTATCAAATTTCACTGACTCTTTTCTACCATCTCTTTTAACTACAAACATTCTGATATTGTTTTATAATAGGACTTAATTGAATATTAAAAATCTGCATCCAAAGTAAAATTCTGATTTTCTTTTCCGGACATGACGCCGGCCTTTTGGTACTCTCCTACCCGCTTCTCAAAGAAGTTCGTTTTTCCTTGCAAGGAAATCATCTCCATAAAATCAAAAGGATTGGTCACGTTGTATACTTTCTCATTGCCCAACTCAACCAACAAACGATCCGCGACAAACTCAATGTACTGTGCCATCAAATCACTGTTCATACCAATCAACTTCACTGGAAGCGCATCAGTAATGAACTCCTTCTCGATTTCAACCGCATTGGTAATGATGTCCAAAATACGTTGCTTGGGAAGCTTGTTCACGATGTGTGAATTGTACAACAAACAAGCAAAATCACAATGCAATCCTTCATCACGGCTAATCAACTCATTGCTGAAACTCAATCCTGGCATCAACCCGCGCTTCTTTAACCAGAAAATACTGCAGAAGCTACCACTGAAGAAAATACCTTCCACTGCGGCAAATGCGACCAAGCGCTCAGCGAAACTGCCGTTCTTGATCCAACGCAATGCCCAATCCGCCTTCTTCTTTACACAATCCAATGTATCGATGGCCTTGAACAAATAACTCTTCTCCGCAGAGTCCTTGATATAGGTATCAATCAACAAGGAATAGGTCTCACTGTGGATGTTCTCCATCATAATCTGGAAACCATAAAAGAATTTGGCCTCCGTATATTGTACTTCTCGCACGAAGTTCTCTGCCAAATTCTCATTCACAATTCCATCACTGGCCGCAAAGAATGCCAAAACATGTTTCACGAAGTGGCGCTCATCGTCATTCAACTTTGAATTCCAATCCACCAAATCGGCTTCTAAATCAATCTCCTCAGCGGTCCAAAAATTGGCCTCTGACTTTTTATAGTAATGCCAAATGTCTTGGTGAACAATGGGAAACAAAACAAAGCGATCTGGATTCTCTTTCAAAATCGGTTCTTCTGTTGAAGCTGACATTCCGTTATTGATGACGGCTCCTTCAAATAAATTATGCTCCATTGCGCTGTTATATTGGTTTAGTAGAACGAATAGAATTGTTGTAAACTCTCCTTTCGCGTTTTCAAAATTGGAACTTTTTTGATTCAAAACCTATCCAAAACAACTAACAAGATACCTAACTTTTTAACACCCTATGGTTATAACTTTTACCCGTTAACAAGTCACCCCATTTTGTTCAAAACAAGCGTGAAATTAATTTTGTGAGGAAGCTTTTTGAAAATACGCGCGCGTTCTTTTTCTTATGGTTTTTTTTCAATCAATTCGTAAGTGAATGGTTTATTTTTGCCTTCGCCGTGTTCAACAGTCCACGGCCTAAAGTTATGATCAAAGCCATTCAGGGTATACTCAAGAAATTTGTCGGAGACAAAGCGCAGAACGACCTAAAATCCATTCAACCCATTGTAGATGCCATCTTACAAGAGGAACAGAAAATATCCTCCCTCAGCCTAGACGGCTTGCGGGAGATCAGTCAACAATTGCGTCAAGACATTGCAGCGCGGCTTGCGCCCAATCAATCTAGAATTGACGAATTGAAACAACAGGCTGAGCAGCTCTCTATGGAAGAGCTGGAAAAGAAAGAACTTATTTACAATGACGTGGATGTTCTCGAAAGAGAAAATCTCAAATTGCTTCAAGATCATTTGGACGAAATCTTACCCATTGCTTTTGCTTTGGTGAAAGAAACAGCCAAGAGATTCAGCAACAATGACACCATGGAGGTCACAGCTACAGACTTTGATCGCCACCTCGCCGCACAAGGGAAAGATTTTGTCTCTATTCAAGGCGATAAGGCCATTTGGAAAAATGCTTGGAATGCTGCCGGAACACCCGTCAAATGGAACATGGTGCACTACAACGTGCAATTGATTGGTGGAATCGCCCTTCACCGTGGTAAGGTGGCGGAGATGGCTACGGGAGAAGGAAAAACCTTGGTGGCCACTTCCCCTGTTTTTCTCAACGCCCTTGCAGGACGTGGAGTGCATTTGGTCACAGTCAACGATTACTTGGCCAAACGTGACTCAGAATGGATGGGGCCTTTATACATGTTTCATGGTCTTTCTGTTGACTGCATCGACCGACACCAGCCCAATACCTCAGCACGAAGAAATGCCTACTTGGCTGATATAACATTTGGTACCAATAACGAATTCGGCTTCGACTATTTGCGTGACAATATGGCCACCGATAGCGACCAATTGGTTCAACGCAAGCACCACTTTGCCATTGTCGACGAGGTGGATTCTGTTCTGATTGATGAGGCGCGCACGCCATTGATCATTTCAGGCCCTACGCCCAAAGGCGACCAACAAGAGTTTGACAATCTCAAACCCAAAGTCCAATTGTTGATCAATACACAAAAAGGCGTAATCAACGAGTTCTTGACCTTGGCCAAGAAAAAACTGCAGCCAGAAAACAACGCTCCAAGCAAGGATGATGCGACAGAAGGAGGCTTGGCCTTGTACCGCTCCTATCGCGGTCTACCCAAGAACAAAGCGCTGATCAAATTCTTGAGCGAAGATGGAATCAAAGCGCAATTGCTTAAAACGGAATCCACCTACCTACAGGACAACCAGCGCGAAATGCCCACTGTAGACGCTGAGCTATACTTTGTAATCGAAGAAAAAAATAACCAAATCGAGCTCACCGAAAAAGGAATTGCTTTGCTTTCTAAAAACATGGAAGACGATAAGTTCTTTGTCCTTCCGGATTTGGGGCATGAATTGGCTGTGATTGAACAAACAGCGACTTCTGCAGAGGAAAAAGTCCAGCGCATAGAAGCATTGCAACGCGATTACGCCGTGAAAAGCGACCGCATCCACACCATCAATCAACTGCTCAAGGCCTATGCTTTGTTTGAGAAAGACGTGGACTATGTTGTCATGGAGAACAAAGTAAAAATTGTGGATGAGCAAACAGGTCGTATCATGGATGGGCGCCGTTATTCAGACGGTTTGCACCAAGCCATTGAAGCCAAAGAAAATGTCCGCGTTGAAGCAGCAACCCAAACCTATGCTACGGTAACCTTGCAGAATTATTTCCGCATGTACAACAAGTTAGCAGGTATGACAGGTACTGCTGAAACAGAGGCTGGCGAATTCTGGAGCATTTATAAATTGGATGTGATGGTGATTCCTACTCATCGCGCCATCAGCAGAAAAGACGAGAACGATAAGGTATACAAAACCAAGCGCGAAAAATACAATGCAGTAATCGAAGAAGTTGCCTCACTGCAGGCTGAGGGTAGACCCGTATTGGTGGGGACCACCACCGTTGAAGTGTCAGAGTTGCTCTCCAGAATGTTGCGTCAACGTGGTATTGAACACCAAGTTTTGAATGCCAAATTGCACCAAAAAGAGGCTGATATTGTAGCCCTTGCGGGTCAAGCAGGAACAGTAACCATTGCCACAAACATGGCGGGTCGAGGTACTGACATTAAACTGGGTGAAGGAGCAAAGGAAAAAGGTTTGGCCATCATCGGAACCGAGCGCCACGATTCCCGTCGTGTGGATAGACAGTTAAGAGGTCGTTCTGGACGTCAAGGGGACCCCGGTACCTCTCAATTTTATGTCTCATTAGAAGATGATTTGATGCGACTCTTTGGTTCAGACCGCATTGCTAAAATGATGGACCGTTTGGGATTGGAGGAAGGCGAAGTGATTCAGCACTCCATGATTACTTCATCCATCGAGCGCGCACAGAAAAAAGTGGAAGAAAACCATTTTGGTGTGAGAAAACGCTTGTTGGAATTTGATGATGTCATGAATGCGCAGCGCGAAGTCATTTACAAACGCAGAAAACACGCCCTCTTTGGGGAGCGCTTGCAATTGGACATTGACAACATGATTTTTGACATGGCCGCATCTGTTGCTGAAATGTATCATGTGGCCAAACAGTATGAAGGTTTTAAATTGGAAGTTCTTCGTCTTTTTGGAATTGATACCCAAATGGATGAGACCACTTTTTTACAAGGCAAAATTGATGACCTCATACAAAAGCTTTACAGTGAGGTTGTATCGGGTTACAACCATCGATCCAATGCATTGAAAAATCAAGCCCTTCCGGTAATCAAGAATGTGTATCAAAACAACCAAGGCTATCAAAACATCGGTATTCCAATCACTGATGGGCGCAAGCAGCTGCAATTGGGTGTAAATATGGTCAAGGCCATTGAGACCGGGGGTAAGGAAATTATCGATAGCATGGAGAAGAGCATCACTTTGGCCATTATTGATCTTTACTGGAAAGAACATTTGCGTGACATGGACGATTTGAGACACAACGTACAGTTTGCCTCCCATGAGCAAAAGGATCCTTTGTTGATTTACAAGTTAGAAAGTTATGAGTTGTTCAAAAACGTCATTGCCAAAATCAACAGCGAAATCATTCAGTTCTTGTTCACTTGTCGTATTGCTGAAGGAAATCCAACGGCGGCGCCCAAACCAGCTGCAGCTGCTCCGAAAGTGTCTACCACAAAAGCAGATGTTCAAAATCTGAATGAACGCAACCAACAGCAGCAGCAAGCCATGCAAGAAAGTGCCCCTGCAAAGGCTGAACCCATCAAGGCAGATCCTCGTGTAGGAAGAAACGATCCTTGCCCATGTGGATCAGGAAAAAAATACAAATCTTGCCACGGAAAGATTGAGGGCTAGCACCCAACGTTCTCAACACGTATTAAAGATAAAAGGATTGCCATAGCGCAGTCCTTTTTCGTTTGGACACTTTCTGAGCTGGGGCCATAAAAAAAGGCTGTCCATTGGACAGCCCTTTTCAATTGAATAAGCTGAAAAAATTACTCTACAACCACACTGGCTTGGTAGTTCATTCCTGCCTTGGTAATGACCAAGTGATAAACTCCTTTGTTCCAATTCAAAACACTGATGTTGGTTTTACCTGTGGCAATATTGTCTTTCAAAACCACTCTACCCATGGCATCGTAAACAGCCAATTGACCACCTACGAATGACTCTGTAACTACAGTGAAATTGCTGCTGGTAGGATTGGGATATGTACTCACAACATTGGCTTCAAATCCATCTACGCCTTCGTTGAAAGAAGGTACCAAATCCGTAGAGATGGCCAAATAGATTTGAATATTGTCACCTACTGGATCAGCAACGTCTTCAGGTTGAACGTGCACTCCTGGCTCTTCATCCTTTTGAATCACCAAATGCAATTTGTCATTGTAAACTTCATGCGCCATAGAAGCAAACATGTATTCCCAACCCACTTCGGCCAAATCAGGAGTGATATCAGCAGGATCAGACCAAGTAAAACCTGTGTCTGTTGACTTAACAGCAAATACGTGACGCAAATATTCTTCTCCATTAAAAAACAACTCATTTACTGCAGCGTAAGCTACATAAATATTGCCATCAACATCACCTGCTACTTGAGGGTGAGAGGCGATACCAGAATTACCGTATTGACCTACCTCTGTGATATCTGCAGGAACGGTTGTATCAATCTCAGGAGAAACACCAATTTCCAA
>JACCDM010014621.1_pt1 | contig 13632 bp, 10 predicted proteins | sample 7445851 | NCBI WGS metagenome assembly JACCDM01 (sample SAMN15323438, study PRJNA562643) | freshwater metagenome | isolation source: river surface water | place: USA:Blue River Watershed | collected 2017-08-16
GATACGACATGACAACCCAAAATGTGCATTGGAATTCATTGTCCGATTACAGCGCTAAAGGGTTTAATCCCGATACACTGAGTAAACCATTGTATTGCCAGTCTGAAACTACCCCCAACTTCATTGTTAATTATTCCAAATCAAATGATTACAATTCAAATGTGGCGAAATCCACTAACGTATTAGATGCTGGTCCACATTATGGTGTGGCAGGGGTTTACACTAAAAAGCACTACGATCTTACAACCCATACTGTGAGGGTAAAAGGGGCGTTTGTTTGTAGGACAACCACCACAGGCGAATTAAACGAGTATTGGATTGGGGGCATCCCAGTGGCTAATACCAATTATCATTCAGCGATTTATGGAGGTGGGAATGCACCAGTTGGATACATTGTAGGAGCCTGGGTTGATTGGTGGTGCGCACGAACGAGAGGGAGTACCTCCCAGCCCGATAAGTTTTTTGAAACCCGAGTCAATGCCAATATGCCGCTAGGGATGTTTTTTGAGGCAATGGCTGAATTTCGAATTATTCACGATTCGGTGGTCATGACGAAGTATACCCTAACTCCGCCGGTTGATGATAGATACAAGCAACAATCTTGGGTGTATCCATTATATCGGAGTATTCCATTTGAACCCTTCAAAGATGCTTCTTGGTTTAAAGATTTTCGTCCTGCATTTATGCCCGATGATGGTTTGGATTGGGTAGAAGTGGTGGCTGAACCCTTGTCATGTAGCATGGAATTAAAGAAAAAGAGTATTTCAGTTTGTGAAGGCGAAAGCAAACTGTTGGACTTGTCTACGCTGATTTGGCTAAAGAATCAGTCCATTGATAACAAGACGGGGGTGTTTTACTTGAGAAAATGCTCAAATCCAAAAGGAAGCAGTTCATTGCACAAGTCACTGACAAATGCGCTGTTGCCCTCAAATCTGCCTTTCGGTGATTATACGGTAAGTTATATTTCACCTTGTGGTGATTCCATTCAGTTTACTGTAAAGGTTTATGCTAAACCAGAGGTTGTTTTAACCGACACCGCTATGTGCAAGGGTATACAATTTAAGCCCTATGGAAAAATTAACTCAACAGGAGGAATTGGTCGATATTTATGGCGCTGCGGAAGTAATCAAGGCTCTACAGCTCAACCCATTTGGAATATGACTGATACAGGCAAACTTTTGTTTACTTTAAATGTAGAAGATCTCAATGGTTGCCAAGGTGCTGATACAGCATACATCTTTGTTTCAAGTTTGGGCAAGATTGGAATTGGTTTTAATGATTCGGATCAATGTTTCGCGGGACATAAGTTTAATCTTTCAGCAAATTGCTTGAGTAATTCTCAAAATAAATTTAGATGGAAGGTGCCTCAGAATCCAGTAACCACAACGCAATCGATAAATGGGGTCAAATTCGGCTCCCCGGGTACATATCGAGTAGAATTATTCATTTCGAATCCTTGGGGGTGTTCAGATTCTGCGGCTTTGGATTTAGAGGTGTATGAATCACCCGGGGTGGTTGTATACGATACCCAAGTTTGTGAAAATCAGTATTTTTCTGTCAGAAATTTTGATAAACCTTCTACAGCAAACGGATTGAAACACCGATGGTTATTCAATAACACAGATTCGATTAAATGGAATTCCCCAATATATTCGGTGCTGCAAAACGGGAAATACACATTGCAACTAATCCTTGAAAATTATTACGGTTGTTCGGACACTGACGATGCCTTGGTTACAATTTACCCCAATCCGAAATTGAAATTTGATTTCTGGTATTTAGATGAAATGGCCGGCGCAACTCGCTGGACATACACTTACACTGGAACATTGGGGTATAAAATTGATTGGTTCCAAAATGGTCAAATAATTGCCTCTGGTAGTGGACCGAGCATCGTGACAATTAATGATTTGGGTCAACAACGTTTCAAACTTCGGGTTATTTCGGACAATGGATGCCAAGACTCCATTGAATTTTCCAAAATGATTTCTGCAAGCAACAACCTGTATTATCCAAACGCATTTACTCCAGACGGACAAGGCGGAAACAATGTTTTTGGACCGTATAACGCTGAGTTGCTTGAAAATTATCGCTTAATTGTATTTAATCGATGGGGTGAAAAGCTATACGAATCGGGGCCCAATGAATATTACTGGGATGGTCGTGATTCGAAAGGTGAACCGGCCATGGAAGGACAGTATATTTACATGGTTAGTGGTATTAAAAACACCGGTCAGAGTTTGAGTCGATCAGGTACAGTTTACCTGTATCGCAACCATTAAAAATTCCCTTTGAAAATTTTAACGGCAATGGCCAATAAAATCAATCCGAAGAACTTTCGCATCGCAGAAAGGCCGGCTTTGCCAATTTTACGCTCAAAAAAATCCGTTGCACGAACGATGATGTAAATAAATATTAAGTTGGGTAAAATCCCCAATAAAATAGTGCCTTCATCGTATAAAGCCTTTAATGAAAGTATTGTGGTAAGCGTTCCAGAGCCAGCGATAAGTGGAAAAGCAATTGGTACAATGCTGCCCGATGGAACTTCGGGATCGGTTCGGAAAATATCTATCCCCAAAACCATCTCTAAACCCAAGATGAACATCACTATGCTACCAGCAATGGCAAATGAACTTTTGTCGACCCCCAGATATTTCAGAAAGTACTCACCAGCAAACAAAAAGCCAATCATTAATACTCCGGAAGCGATGGTTACTTTGGATGCTTGTATATCGGGCAGTTTCTTTTTAAGCGAAATCAATACGGGAATAGAACCCAGCATATCGATGACTGCAAACAAGGTGAAAGCGACCGTAATTGACTCTTGTAAATTGAACATTGTGAATTATTTAAATGGAGAATTGGGTTCTTTTTTGATCACATTGTAGGTGAGTCGGTCTGCCAATTTTGGGAACCACTTATTGATCCAAACGGCCATTTTCCCCTGTAGTGTGAGTATGAGATAATTGCGTTTGCCCAATATGGCATTCCAAGTGGCCTCGGCTACCGCCTCGGCCGACATTAACTTATTCTCTTTCAATGGCGATTCGTTTTGTTGTAAACCCTGGCCATCCAACGCAGTTTTACGGATGTTGCTTTCGGTGTATCCCGGACAAGCAATCAAAACGTGCAAGCCAGTTTCCAAATTTTCGCATCGCAAACTCTCCAAAAAGCCCTGCATCGCAAATTTGCTGGCACTGTATCCAGTTCTCGCTGGCAATCCTTTGAATCCAGCAATTGAAGAAATGCCAACCACCGACCCTTTGTTGGCCAACAAGGAGGGTAGTGCATATTTCGTGCAATAGACTGTTCCCCAAAAATTGGTGTCCATCAACCGCTGTAGTACCGTTAGTTCAGTGTCTACGAAGATCCCGCGCATGGAAATCCCCGCATTGTTTATCAAAACATCGATTCTGCCCCATTGTGCCAAAGATTCATCAATAAATCGCTTACAATCTGCTTCCACGCTCACATCCCCAACGGTCGTTATGACCTGCGCTGTGTTTGTTTTCGATGGATCAACAAACAACGCTGAACATGCCTGCACCGTTTCATTGAGTCCTTCTAAGGAGCGCGCCATCAATCCCACGGCGTATCCCAAGCGAGTGGCTTCGATGGCCAATGCACGACCTATGCCCGATGAAGCGCCGGTTATGAGTGCAACGCGCATGGCATTATTTCCATTTGATGGAACAACCCACAGGAGCAACTTCTGGGTAATCGATTTCTAGGCCATCCAACGCAAATTCGATGGCATCCTCCAAATACACCCGCATCACAGCCGCTTCATTGTCCCAAGCATCATCGATTGCGCCTTTGTAAACCAATTCTCTTCGAGCATTGAACAAAAATACCTCTGGGGTTTTCTCCGCGCCGAGTTGTTTTAATATAACTTGTGACTCATCGTGCAGGTACTGAAAAGGCACTTCCAATTGCTTCACCAAGCGCTGCATGTCTTCAAATGAATCCATGGGTTGGGTTGCGATGTTGTTTCCATTTATCGCCAACACACCCAAATTGTCTTCCTCGTATTGCTTGGCCAAATGGATCAATCTGGGCCAATATGCTTGGGCGTATGGACAGTGGTTGCAGGTGACAACGATCAATAGGGCGCTTTTGTCTGCCATGTGATAAGTGCTTACCATCTCACCCGTGGTGCTTTTCAGTTCAAAATGTTGCAAATTTTCGCCGATGTTCATGATTTAGAATTTACCCGCAATTTATGCAATTGCTTGCGAATTTGTGGGTTTTTTGTTGGCGAGGATATTTGGGAAGATGCTTGCTTTGGGGTTACTTTGCATAAACAATGGATCAGTTTATTGTATCAGCTCGAAAGTATCGTCCTACAACGTTTGATGACGTGGTTGGACAACGTCAGGTGGCGGAAACTTTGATGCATGAGATCAATAACAACAAATTGGCTCAAGCCTTTCTGTTTACAGGTCCAAGGGGCGTGGGTAAAACCACTTGTGCCAGAATCTTGGCCAAGGTAATCAATGCCCAAGATGGGGGAGATCCCAATCAAGATTACGCATTTAACATATTTGAGTTGGATGCAGCCAGCAATAACTCGGTGGAAGATATCCGTCATTTGATTGATCAAGTGCGAATCCCACCCCAAGTTGGTAAATACAAAGTGTATATCATCGATGAGGTACACATGCTTTCCACGGCGGGCTTTAACGCATTTTTAAAGACTTTAGAGGAACCGCCATCGTATGCCATTTTTATTTTGGCAACCACGGAAAAGCATAAAATTTTACCCACCATTTTGAGCCGATGCCAGGTCTTCAATTTCAATCGAATTGAGACCAAAGACATGGTAGAGCACCTGAAGGGCATCGCCCAGAAGGAAAACATTGAAGCCAGTGAAGATGCCTTGCATTTGATCGCCCGCAAAGCCGATGGTGGTTTGAGGGACGCACTTTCAATGTTTGATCAACTTGTGAGTTTTGGAGGTGGTAAAATTACCTACGAATCTGCCGTTGATATATTGAGTGTTTTGGATCTGGATACCTTCTTCGATGTTTCAAGCATGTTGGCTTCATCGAATATTTCAGATGCACTTTTGTCTTACGACACCATCGTTAAAAAGGGATTTGATGGTTCAACCTTTTTGGGTGGAATGGCCGCCCATTTCAGGAATTTGGCGGTGAGCAAAGAAACCAAAACGCAATCCCTGTTGGATGTTTCTGAGTCTTTTCAATCCAAATACATTGAGCAATCCAATGCTTTTTCTTTCGCATTCATCCTCAATGGATTGAATTTAATTTCTGAAGCCGAAGAAAAGTATAAAATGTCGCGAAATCCACGATTGTTGGTGGAGTTGATGCTGATGAAGCTCGGACATTTAAATTCATTCATTCAAAATATACCTTCCCTTGAGGAAGTAAAAAAAAAATTAGCGAATCCCACTGAAGGAGGCAAATCCGCATCGTTCAAGAGAGCACCTTCAATCGTAGAGGACAAGCCTAAGCCAAACATCGTTCCCAAATCCATTGAATCCAACGGCTCAGGCACTGGTGAACAGAACATCGGCCCAGAAAAACTCGCTGAAAAAACCAGTTTACCCACCGCCAAAGGTGCAGAGATTTCCGCTGATTCTGCCAAACAAGAAGTGCCCGGAACAGCAGCGACGGTAAACAATACCGCGGTAAATGATGACTTGGTGACGTCCACAAGGATTAAACTCAAAGGTTTTGAGCAATTCAAGCAAATGCGCACTCAGCAGCAAACTGCGGTTCAAGAAGATGAGGTTTCACCAAAGTTAGAAGGCAATGCCGAAAGTACCACATCAATTGACATTCCAAATCGCGATGAAATATTGACTCCATCGTCAATATCAAATAAAAATATCGATGAAGCTTGGGTGGAATTTTATCAATCACAAACCACTCGGGTACTCACGTGTTTGAAATCGTTGAAGTATGAGTACTTGGGAAATCAATTGATCATCACTTTGAATGCATCTCATCAAGAAAGTATTATTGATGAAATTAGGCCTACGCTCATGCAAATGCTGAAAAATCAAGTCCCTCATTTGGCAATTCAATCCATTGTTTCTGTGATGGGAGAGATTGAAGTCCAAGAAAGACGTCCTTACACAGACAAAGAAAAGTTGGAATATTTGATTAAGAAGCATCCTGGTTTGGGTGAAGCCCTGGAATCATTGCATTTGCGACTTCCATAATAAATTAAAAATTGGCACAAAACACCCGATTTTCTTCGTTATTTTTGTGCTAAATGTCCATGTCGGAGCTTTCATTTCAAAATACATCGGTGGCCTTCGCCCACAAAAGCAATGGCGAGCTTTCAAAGGCCCGAATGTTGTTTAAGTCGTTCAATTTTCCAATTTTGCTAACCTACGGACCAACGATGGCCAAATTGGCTGTTGCATTGGGGTTGAAGTTCACCATAAAGAAAACCATTTTCGAACAGTTTTGTGGCGGTGAAACCATTGAAGAGTGTGATCAAGCCATTGCAGGTTTGGCAAAAAGTGGTATCGGTACCATACTTGATTATTCTGTTGAAGGCGAGGAAAGTGAAGCAACATTTGATCAAACCTGTGCCGAAATTTTAAAGACCATTCAAAGGGCCAAAGGAAATTCTGATATCCCATTTTCTGTATTTAAAACCACGGGGGTATTTTCATCGGATGTGTTGACTGCCGCTTCCGAAATCATCGAGAAAAATCAAATCGTTGATATTGAGTTGATTGAAAATCATTTAATGGAGTCTCACAAGCAAGATTGGAGAAATGGATGTCATCGTTTCAATCAGTTGTGTGAAAACGCCGCAAATAGTGAGGTGCAAATCTTTGTGGATGCTGAAGAGAGTTGGCTGCAACCTGCCATTGATTTGTTGACTACCAGTGCGATGCACAAATACAACCAAACGCGTGCTTGGGTGTTTAATACGTTACAGATGTATCGCCATGATCGATTGAGTTATTTGCAAAACCAAGTAGCAGAGGGTAGGTGTCAATATGGTTATAAATTGGTGCGCGGGGCCTATATGGAAAAGGAAAGGGCTAGAGCTTCAAAAATGGGCTATCAAGACCCCATTCAGCCCAACAAAGAAGCCACAGATCGCGATTATAACGCCGCGGTAACTTTCTGTATTGAGCATCATAATCAAGTGGCCGTTTGCATTGCCACGCACAATGAGCAATCTTCGCTTTTGGGAACGCAATGTTTAACGGCGAAAGGTTTGACATCGAACGATCAAAAAGTGTCGTTTTCTCAGTTGTTGGGAATGAGCGATCACATCAGTTTTAATTTATCGCACAAAGGCTATAAGGTAAGTAAATATGTTCCATACGGACCTGTATTGTCTGTGATTCCATATCTCACACGCAGGGCACAAGAGAACAGTGGTATGGCCGGACAGATGGGTAGGGAGCTGGCATTGATTGAAGCCGAGATTAAACGCAGAAAAGGATGATGATGAGAAAACATTGGTACAAATGGGTGGCAGCAATTTGTTTGCTTTATGTGATTTTGGGTGGGTTGTTTTTGCCCCTTAAGCCCGGAATTACTGCCATTACGCCAGTTAAATTGCTATCGGGGAATGACATTGCGATCAAATTAAACGTTTACAATGCCCCATGGTTGAAGGAGAATGCTTTTAAACAATCGGATTTAGATGCCCAAAATGGGAGTTTTCAAATTCCAGCCAAAGTCATTTTGGTATCGAAAGGGGTGAAAGGACGTTGGGAAACGTCAAAAATTGATTTCTCAGGAAACCATGGTCAAGTCATTGCTCATTTCAATCTCACGATGGGTAAGGATAAAATACCCAATGAATATTATTCCATTTTCATAGAGTTAAGCAATGGCAAGTTTTTGGGTATGCCGGATGCTTTGTTTTTAGAAAGAAATCCTTCAGATTCCATTGGCAATGGGCAGTTGGTGTTGAAATCCAATGAAAATATCAATACAAACAGGGAAGTGTTCGAAATGAGTTTCCCCAATCGGGTGGTCTTGAATGAAAGCGTGAGAAACCTGTTTTACCATGTACCCATGTGGTTCGCGATGTTGGCCTTGTTGGGCATGTCGGCTTGGTATGCCATCAAATATTTGCGCTTTTCTCAATTGAGCGATGATGTTATGGCCGATTCACTCATTCGGGTGGGTATTTTGGCAGGTATTTTGGGATGCATTACAGGTGCAACTTGGGCTCGGGTAACTTGGCAATCTTGGTGGCCCGCTTCTGACCCTAAATTGAATGGTGTAGCCATTGGCATGACCATGTATATCGCGTATTTGCTATTGAGATCTACACTTTCCGATCCTTACCAAAGGGCGAGAATTACCTCGGTATATTCGGTGTTTATCTTTCCTATTTTCATTGCTTTGATAGTGATTATGCCCAAATTATCGCCCAATTCTTTGCATCCAGGTTCTGGTGGTACTGTGGGTTTTAATAAATATGATTTGGATTCCACAATGCGATTGTTTTTTTATCCTGCGGTGATCGGATGGATTGCATTGTTTTATTGGATCGCCAATTTGCGATTGCGTATTGCCCATTTAACTGAAAAACAACTGAACGAATGAAAACTTCAATGTCGGAACAATTCGATGCCAACGCAGCTGAATTGCTAGCACAGCATAATCTAATGAACGCCGTTTATGGCGTACTGGTGATCATATTTGTTGGAATACTCTTTTATCTGATTCGTTTGGATCGCAAAATTTCACGTCTAGAAAAAAATCAATCATGAAACCGTTTCACTTGATCTTGTTGGTCCTAGCAGCTGTTGGGATAGCCACAGTCATTAGCATGTATGGCAATACCACCCAATACGTTGCCTTCCCGGATGCTCAGCGAATCGCAGAGGAAAATCCAGGCAAAGCGGTGCACGTGGTATGTAAGTTAAACAAGGCAAAGCCGGTTGTTTACGATGCTCAAGCCAACGCAAATCGTTTGGAATTTTATGGTTTCGATTCGTTGAACAATGAAAGCAAAGTGGTATTTACCAAGCCCAAGCCCGCTCAATTCGAGCAACTAGAAAAGATGGTTTTGATTGGAACATACGACAAAGACCATTTCTTGGCCACCGAAATATTGAGTAAATGTCCTTCTAAATACGAAGACGCCCCCGGTGCTTCAACAGCTGCAAAATGAACCAAACACAAGCTCCAATAGTATTTAACGGCGAATGGCTTTGGTTGGGAAACCTGGGTCATGCGTTTGTGATTTTGGCATTCATAATGTCAATTTTATCGGCGGTTTTCTATTTTCAACATGAACAAACGAAAAACCAAAGCCTACAAATTTGGGCAAAACGGTTTTTTCAAATCCACGCCTTGGCGATTGTTTCGGTTTTCGTGGTGTTGTTCTCAATCATATTTTTTCACCGGTATGAGTTTCACTATGCCTGGCGACATTCGAGCAATAGCTTGCCGGTTTACTATATGATTTCATGCTTCTGGGAAGGCCAAGAGGGTAGTTTCCTGTTGTGGCTTTTTTGGAATGCATTGATGGGTGTGATTTTACAGCGTGTAGCAAAGTCGTGGGAATCCCCGGTGATGGTTGTGATTGCATTTGCCCAAATTGCCTTGAGTTCTATGCTTGTTGGGTTTCAATGGGGTGAATTTAAAATGGGTAGTTCTCCTTTCGATTTGTTGAGAGAGCAAAGGCCAGATTTTTTGAATATTCCCATTTTGGGACAATTGGGCGTTGAGAATTATTTACAAGTTTTCAAAGACGGAAATGGATTAAATGCATTGCTGCAGAATTATTGGATGGTAATCCACCCACCGACATTGTTTTTGGGTTTTGCCACCGCCATCGTTCCTTTTGCCTATAGCATCGCGGCGCTTTGGAGAAATAACGAAAGAGGTTGGATTCCTTATGCACTTATTTGGAGTTTGGTGTGTGTGGGCATCCTTGGCTTGGGAATTATCATGGGCGGATTTTGGGCCTATGAAGCCTTGTCGTTTGGAGGATATTGGGCTTGGGATCCGGTTGAGAATGCATCGCTAATGCCGTGGCTCATCATGGCTAGTGCAGCGCATATGCTCATCATCTCAAAGTCTACAGGTCGCCATTTATTTACGTCGCACCTATTAACACAAATTTCATTTTGGTTGGTGTTGTATGCCACTTTCTTAACCCGAAGCGGTATTTTGGGAGAAGCCAGTGTGCATTCGTTCACCGATTTGGGATTATCCGGTCAATTGTTGCTGTTTTTATTGGCTTTCTTGGCATTTGCCTTGGTTGTGGTTCTCGAGGGTAAGAAGAGGAAATGGGCTTTATATGGCATTGTGTTGGCATTGCTTATCCCCATGTCATTGGCCTATATGATCAAAAGCCCTGAAGCCATTGATACTTTTTACCAATGGTTAAAAGGGTTGGGTACTTGCTTGTTTTTGGGTTGGTTGGTGTACTACATTTTTGCATTGTACAATAAAACCAAAGCCAATATGTCGGATGAAAGAATGGATTCCAGAGAATTCTGGATGTTCTTGGGTTCGATGTTTCTTATTCTGTCGTTGGTTCAAGTATTTGCCGCAACAAGCATTCCGGTATTCAATAAATTGTTTGGTTATAAAACGGCAGTTCCAAGCGCGGCAGATTACAACCGTGTTCAATTGTGGCTTGCCATGCCCATTATGTTGTTGATGAGCTTTGGGTATTGGTTTAAATTCAGAGAAACCGACTTGAAAACCATCAAGAAACCTTTGATTCAATTGGGTTTGGTATCCATCGTCATCACCATTTTGCTGATGTTCGGTTTTGAGATTTATGAAGTGAAATTTGTCATCTTCTTGCTTTTGAGTATCACGCTGGTTGTTGCGAACTTGGTATATGGATACCAGAAAAAGAAATTTGAATGGCTTAGATGGGGTGGTAATATTGCTCACGTGGGTTTTGGGGTCTTGTTGATGGGCGTGTTGGTTTCATCGGTGAATAAAAATGTACTTTCATCAACCAAGGATGGTATCGACCTAGCACCTGAAGTTGATCAAAAAGGAAACCAAGATACCAAAGGCATCAAATTCAATCGTGAAAATCAATTGTTGTACAAAAACAAGCCACAAGAGTTACAACAATACACGGCGATTTATCTTGAAGATATTAAAGGTGTTGGAGTGGATAGTATCGACAAATACTTTAAGGTTGCATTTGTAAAGAAAAACAAGGAGGGTAGAACCGTAGATAGTTTTGTGTTGAGTCCGAAAACACAAAACAATCCCAAAATGGGTTTACTGGCGGAGCCGTCTACCCGTCATTTCTTGCACAAAGACATTTTTACCCACGTCAACTACGAGAGCAGTATGGATCGAAAAGAGCCATTTAGCAATTTCCGCGTTGATACTGTGGGATTCTTCAGACCTTTTATTACTCAAACTGGGAAGGTGGTAATGTCAATTGATAGCATCAATCGGAGCATGGATTCTGCAGGACTGAAGATAACTCTGGCGATCAAGGCAAAACGTTTGGGTGATTCGGTGTGGTTGCGTCCAGAATTTTTGATCAATGAAATCACAGGCAATTTTGATATGAAACCTGCCGAAAGTGACAGATTTGGTATCATGGCAGCCATTTTGAATTTGCAAATCATCGATCCAAACCCAGCATCTCAGAACATTCGTTTTGTGATACAAACGGGTGAGAAAACCCCTGTTTGGGATTATATCGTGATTCAAGTTATCGAGTTCCCTTGGATTAATTTGGTTTGGGCAGGAACCATCATCATGGTGATTGGGTTTACCTTGGCCGTCATCAATCGAATCAAAAAACAAAAACAATTGATGGTATGACCCACAGAATCCTGATATGGGGCTACGGGCGCTTGGGCCGAGCACTTTTGAAAGGGTTTGTGGATTTTCGCAATGCTAATGGACACTGGCCCATGGGTGCGGAGCGATGCATCGTTGTGGGTAGAGCCAAAGATCGTGTTTCAGTATTTCCAGATCAGCATGTTGAGTACTTACATGTAGATATTTCCAATACCGATGGCCAAGCAATTCATCTTTCCGATGATTCCGACCATTCAATTTTGGAGGAGGGCGATGTGATTTTTGCCACTGTTCCCGACCAATACATCCATTCTTTGGCCTCATTTTGCGATCAATCAGGCGTGGTATTTCTCCATTGCAGCGGTGCAACGCCAATGTTGGACATGAATCACGCCAAGTCAGGTGTGTTTTATCCTCTGCAAACGTTCCCACAATTTGGCGATGTAAATTGGTCGGATATTCCAGTTTTTTGGGAAAATGCCCAGCTTTTAACATTGTTCGAATCCCTGTTTTTGGCTTTGGGAGTGAAAAAGTCGCAAGAATTGAGTTCAGTTGATCGAGAATATTTGCATCTGGCCGCTGTGTTCGCCAACAATTATACTGTGGCAATGGCCGGCATCGCCCATGATTTAATGCAATCTAGAAACATGAAATCCGAATGGATTCAGCCCATATTGGAAAAAACGGCGAAAAATTTGGGATTGCCAGATCCTTGGGATGCCCTTACTGGTCCAGCCAAACGAAACGATCAAACGTCGATCGATCGGCACTTAAAACTTCTAGAAAATCAGCCTGAATTGCGGGCCATCTATGAAAAAATGGGTTGGTACATCCAATCCAATCATTCGAATTAGCATTTGTACCAACCCATTGGGTTTTAAAATAATTGATATCTCAATCCAGCAAATACTGTGAGACCGTTGGTTGGTCCCCAAGCATATCCTGCATCAAAAGAATTGGAGCCTGGTGTTTCCCAATTCATCACAGGGTGATGTTGTTGAATATTGCCTAAGTTTTCGCCACCGATATACCACTCAAATGCCGCGCTCATCACCTTTCTGATTTGGATATTGAAAACCGCGTAGGATGGACTGTATCCGGGATGAATGGCGTGATTTACGGTTGAATAGTAAGGCATACGCTTTCGGCTGTTGATTTGTAATACCGCGTCAAAATACCATTTGTTTCGCGTGTTGTATTGCATGACAATCAAACTGCGATGCACAGACTGAAGGGGTTGTTGCATGAATTGATTGTTCAGCCAAACCCTTGAATCTATCCAACGATAACTGAGTTTGTAGCTCCATCTTCTATGCAAAAATCCTGTAAAATCGAGTTGTGCGTTTCTTGTCCTTCCGGCTTGATCTCCACTCACCGAATGTAACAATACATCCGTTGATGAGATGTCGCGATCAATCAATACTTGCGATAAAAATCGAGTTTCAAATGCGTCAATCACCAATGTAGAAGGGTAGTCATTTAACATGAAATTGGCCATATAACTCAAACCAAAATTCATCGCTTTTTCCTGTGGCATCCATTGTTGGTTGATCAATTGTTCACGATTGATGCTAAGCGTTCGGCCGTTGATCAATTGAGGTAGGTTTTCTGATAAAAAATAGCTGCTTCTTCTGGCCATGCCGCCCTGAATATTGATTCGATGGTTTTTGTTGATCGACCATTTGGCGTGAATTCTTGGTGTAAGGTATTTTCCATAAACAGAGTGTATATCGGCCCTTAATCCCAGTACAGCCGATAATTTCTCACCCTCGATGGTGTATTCGCCAAAAATACCGGCTGAATTTTGCCATCCATCCATGGAAAACGTATCGCCATTGGCATTGGACAATGATTCTACCAAATGACTTGAGAGCACCGAATA
>JACCDM010833460.1_pt1 | contig 13630 bp, 19 predicted proteins | sample 7445851 | NCBI WGS metagenome assembly JACCDM01 (sample SAMN15323438, study PRJNA562643) | freshwater metagenome | isolation source: river surface water | place: USA:Blue River Watershed | collected 2017-08-16
AACTTCATGAGTACACTATGGTCATTTGGCGACAGCTTTACACATCCGTTTCCAAATAATTGGATAGAACAAACCGCCAAACATTTTAATCTAGCAAATAAGTCATTTGGATTTAACGGATCTAGTTTAGATTTTACGTATCTTGCCGTCAATAGATACGCTAAAGAATTCAAAGAAGACGACGTTGTCATAGTAGCACTAACAGAAGTGTCTAGGCAATGGGTAATAAAAGACCAACCTGGTTGCACACATATACAATCGTTAGAGGCATTTGTTCCAAAGAGTGATATAATGTTTTACTACAGATATTTTATGACTTGTGTAATTCCCGAGGTTGTGGAAACAAGGCTTGAAAATTTCTTATGGGCATTAAAAGCTAAGACCTTACACCTAAAACAAAAACCAATTGTATTCTTTTGTTTTGGATCTACACTAGAGTTGATGAAGAATAAGAGTCTTCCAGAATTTAATTATGTTAGTTGGTCTTTACAAACAGTAACAAAAGAAGAAATAGTAGAACAAGATAGAACAAAAAAATATACAGGCGAACCTAGAGCAAATCATTTAATGCCCAGTAATCATAAAATACTAGCAGACAAAGTAATAGCATCATTACAATCAGGTGCAGAAATTACACATCAAGGCTTTGTTAAAAATATATTAACACATCAACAGTATCATAAAATGCCATCGGTCCTTAGCTCAACTGGATAGAGTTCTGGTCTTCGAAATCAGCGGTTGGGGGTTCGAATCCCTCAGGACCGGCCACTAAATAACTGTATGCGTACACAAGAACAAATAGACAAAATTAAACAGCGTATAGAAGATCCTTATCAAATAGAGGCTTTTCTTACCAGCTTTGAATTACACTATCTTATTGATCTTTTTGAGCGCAACAAACAGTTATCAAATAGCCCAGTTGTATATAAAAATACTGGGCCCGTAACATTAGACCTGTTGCTATTTGAAAAAGATCCTATTGTTTCTAAAGTTATAGAACGATTACATTCCATTATAGGAACTTTTGAAATTACAGCAGCTTTTTTCTTTTTTACAGACTATCCTCATATTATACATAATGATGATACATTTGAATTACCCGAGGGTGTGTATAAAGGAATAACACTTCCATTACGTATAGACGGTGATGCTGTTCCAGACCTTTGTTTCTTTGATCAATTTTATTTTCATGGCCCAGCTAAGTTCTTCGATGGTGACAAAGATATAGCCACTTACTATAACAAGCAAGTGTATGACTATGCAGATGTAGACGGTAACTTAGGAAGCATGGTTATAGACGAGTCTACTAGAATCAATTACTTAACACATCTAAAACTAAAATGGTTAAAAGGTCTGTCCTTGTGGGGTACACTAAAATGGGTGCCGGGAAATGCTTTGATATTTGACAGCGTCCGATTACATTGTGCTAGCGATTTTAGACGCATAGGAATAAAAAGTAAACTAGGTATTAGTATCTTTACAAAGTTATGACACTATTATTTTTACCTATTGATCTTAAGATTCCTGTACTTAATTTTAAACAGAACAATATCTCAAGTCGATTAACTGCTTACAATCCTTACTGGGACTCGGCTACTATATCTCAAGAAGATATTGAACAAAATAACTTAACTGAAATTCTAGATCAATTACCTTTTTCTAAAATAACAACGATTACTCATAAATTTCAAGAACGTGAAGTACACAGTCATATTGATGTTTACCCATCAATGACTTTCGAAGAAGGCGAGTATAGACACATTCTTGATAACGAACCTGCTGGTTATAGAATTTTATTACAAGGGCAGGCAGATCGATTAGAAATTTTTAACGGAATAGAATGGATCACTGCTAATATTCCTATGATACCTGGATGCTACTTACTTAATTCAACTATAGCAAAGCATAGGGTCAAAGAAGATGCCAACCGAGAATTAATTTATATACGAGGTTTCTTAGATAAAGACAAGCATCTTAAATTAATTGAAAGAAGTTACAGTAAATATAAAGACTATGCAATCCAATCCGTACTTTAAACCATTAAAATTTAACCAAGAGTTTTTTGATAAAGCTCGAGTTATGGATGAAGTAAAAGATTCTTTTTATGGCGGAATAATTAACGGACATTGGAAAAAATGGGGATATAAAACTGACTTGCTTTCTCCCGTACTACATACTTTATTAGATGACCTAAACTGTGAAGTGCTTGCTGTAGAAGTATTTTACACAGCCCCAAACAACTTAATTAGCTGGCACACCGACATGGGTCCAAACACTAAAGATTTTATAAAGATTAATTTTGTATGGGGCAGTGATGATCATACTATGGAGTGGGGAGAATCGATAGCACTTAACAAGAGCTATGATCTAAGCCCTACGCAAGCAGGCACAACATACGTTCATTTTAAAAAAGAAGAAGTAGAGTTTACAACTTCACATAAACTGATATCGCCAACAATAGTTAATGTAGGAAGGCCTCACAGAGTTATAAACAACAGTTTAACCAACGGGCGTTGGTGTTTGTGTTTAATTCCTGGAATAAAAGGCAGGCTAGGACGTATCATGTTTGGCGAGGCCCTAGATATTTTTAATGAGTATGTGCAAGATTAGCAATCACTTTAGCCACGTTACTTGTTGTAAATGGAATGTTAAGTATTAAATGTTGGCTATCATTAACCCAACTAATTGTTCTATGTGTTAGTCGTGTGTTGACATAATAAACTTGACCCATTTGTATATTCATTTTTCGATCATCCATTAACCAGTCATATTGTAGTGGTCCACAATTTTTTAGAAATACGATAAGTCTAAAAACATCACGTGGCATACTTGGATGATCCCTATGAGGAACAAAGTATCCTCCAATATTAGATTGAACAATAAATGTGCGGCCCAAAGGTTGCCACATATCTAAGAAAGGATGCAAACTGGTACAGGCACGATATACATCTGTCGGTTCGTTAAATTCTAATTCGCTTAATCTACGTCTAGCGGCATAACTTGCCTGAGCTAGGCTGGGAACATCTCGATGTGTTTTTCCAGGCAAGTTAGTTAGTGTAAGTGCTCTACGATTATTAGGGCGGTCGGTGCGTGGTAAGTAATCAACCCAGTCATCATGAAATTGTGCTATTTCTTGCGTATACTTGCCAATGTCAATATAAATGTCTAAAGGCTCGAAAGGTCCTAAATTAAGTAGTGCTAGTTCGTTAGCTAGTGTTTCATTACTAACGTTCCCATCATAATGTGCGGCACGCCCGCTTACTCCTGGTGGTACTTGCATTAAAAAGTTCCTTTATCTAGTTTGTTTATTTGAGCAAAGGCCCATTTTCTTTCTCGACATTGCCAACATTGATGACAACGTGTCATTTGTAGTTCTGTACACGAGTGCGTGATTTCTGCTAACTCTTCAAGATTATTTTCGTACATTAATTCTAATATTTTATCTTTATAAAAATTTACAAAAGGCAAAATAATTTTAGGACTTGTAGATACTGTATCTCTCAACGGTGCTCCTTCATCGTTGGCAAGTTCGGGTGGATTTTGATTTAGGCCGTTGAATAAAAAATCAATAGAATATTTTTCAAATATTTCTAATACTGCGGTTCTGCTTTGTTGCCTATGATGCACATTTGGATCTCCAACATATAGTGTTTGGGGAACTAAGGACTTGAACTTTTCGTTTAGGTGCGCTATAATGTTGTTTACATAGTTACTTGCACCATCGTGCTTAGGAATTGTGTAAGGTTGGATAGATATTGTAGGGTAATACTTTAGTAGTAAAGCTAGTAAAACTGCACTATCTATTCCTCCGCTAAGAAGTATTCCGTACTTTTTGGTTAAGTCGACATTGAACATAGTAATATTTAATTACAATTTAGGTGTTGACAAGCTGTTCTGGTTGTGCTATAATATGGCATAAGTTAGAAATTGTTCTTTAAAAATTAATTGCTCGGTTCGTCTATCGGTCTAGGACACCGCCCTTTCACGGCGGGAAGAGGGGTTCGATTCCCCTACCGAGTACCATTAAATGTATCGTTTTGGAAAAACTCTGTGTACACCAGGGTAATGCACAGTCAATGGGTCCTCCGTCTAGCTAGCGCGGCCAATACTGTTGATGTCAGTGCATATGGGTCATGCCTGTATGTGCGTAACGAAAGCAAGATCAGCATCGGCCGGTGCCCTTGTATAAGTTGACACGTTAAAAGCAAACGGCAATAGGGTTATTGTTGTCCATAACGAAACGATACATTTAATGGTAATGAATAAGTAATTATATGCCCCGATGGTGGAATTGGTAGACACGCTGGTCTTAGAAGCCAGTACTTCGGTGTGCGAGTTCGAGTCTCGCTTGGGGCACCAGAATTTTCCCGTGTGTAGCTCAGCCTGGTAGAGCTCCTGGTTTGGGACCAGGTGGTCGCATGTTCGAATCGTGTCACACGGACCAAATGACGCAGAGTGTTAGAAGTGGTATCTGGCAAGGCTCATAACCTTGAGGTCGGTGGTTCGAATCCACCCTCTGCAACCAATATGCCTGGTTAACTCAGTTGGTAGAGTTCCGTCTTTACACGGCGGCTGTCGGCGGTTCGAACCCGTCACCAGGTACCAATTATTGCAATATAGATTGCGACCTAATAATAGGGCTTCGAGGAGCGACTATCCTGTTGACAAACATAACAAGGGTAAGTCGCTCCTCATCGTTGCCTCCAAGATAATCGTGTGCGGCATGATGCAAGTGTGCATCAAATGTTATTAGTCGATTATAAACATTATTAACTCGAATACTTTCTTCGTAAATGTTATTCGACTCTTCTTGTATTTTAAGTAATTCGGGATTATCTCGCTCGCCTAATATTTGTCTGCGTTTGGCATCGTGCCATTCTGGTTTAGGCAGTATGGCAGGATTCTTTAGTTTCATAATACTAGTGCCACTATTTGGTGCAGGATTGGGATTGAGATATACTATAGCAGTTAACTGGCTTATTTGTCCATCGCTATGTACCCAACCTGAACCATACTCTTTGGTAGTTTTTTGAAAACCCAAATTACTATCCCATGTTATTGGATCGTTTCTTACATCCCAAAATAAACTGAAATAACGTTTACAAAAAAATTCGTAGAATGGTCTATTGATGAGACTTAATTCTTCGGATCGTGTTCCGGGCCAATGTCCCATTGGGTCCGGATTATATTTTAAGGTTAACGCCCATTCTCTGATTCTATCAGGGTCGGGTAAAAAATTATCTACAATTGATACAGGAATAATATTCATGGCAATATTTATTGCCATAAATAAATCAGAATAGGAAGCGTGGCAGAGTCCGGTTTATTGCAACAGTCTTGAAAACTGTCGATCCGTTAAAAGGTCCGTGAGTTCGAATCTCACCGCTTCCGCCAATTATAATGTTAACACCAATTTTTAGTAGTTTTATCTACGTTGATAAATTAGATATCGATAATTTAGATTTGCAATCTAAATGTTACCAATTGGAAAAAAATACTCCAGGTATACTAGCAAGTAACGAGGGGGGATGGCAAAGTCCAGCGTCATCTAATGACAAGGGCTTTGAACATTTATTTTCTGAAATAAGACAACGCTGTAATGAAATACATAAACAGCTTGGTTTTAAAACATCACTAAGACAAGAAGTTGGCAATTACTGGATTAACATAAATCGAGATAAGGATTCTAATACTCCACACGCCCACCCTGGTGCGTTTTTCTCAGGTGTATATTATGTAAAAGCATCCCCGGCGGCAGGTGCCATAACCTTTATGCACCCAGTGCCAATGCATCCTTATACTATTCCTTATGGAATAAATCAAGTTGAAACAAGTTTTAACGCATCGTCACATCTAGAAAATCCTGAACCAGGTAAATTAGTAATCTTTCCTTCTTGGTTGTTACATTTTGTACAGCCCAATAGAAGTGGTGACGATCGAATCAGTATAGCATTTAACACAGTACTCTTAAATAACTAATGAAGGTTGAAAATATTTTTGGTTTCAATGTGGTAAGGGATACCTGTAATAATCTATCGGATCTTGTAACGCCAACACTAATTCAATCCGTGAATCGCCTAATAGAGCACCCAGACGCCTCTGCTAAGTTTGAAGACTATAAACTAGGAAGAGCCATTACTACATGCGGTTTGCCTCATTTATATTTTAATCAAGCACCTGGAAATGAACCGTTAGTGGATTGGATTATGAATGTAGTAATTGAAAGCGCACCGCATTTTGGATTTGAAAAAGTAAAAGAAATAAAAATTGGCAGGAACTGGATCAACGTGCAGTATAAGGACAGCACAGGAGTATGCCATACGCACAGCTCAACAGGCGAGAGTCCACATGTTGTTGCTATTTTTTATGCAAGTGCTCCGGACAATAGTGCAGATCTAGTGTTTGTTAATAATGGTAAAGATAAAACAATGATTGGAGATTATGCTCCTGGAGATTTGGCTTATCAAAATATAAGTCAAGGAGAATTGGTTATACATGATAGTCGTGCTTACCATACTATATCTGTCCATAATAACGAAATTCCAAGAGTATGTTTTGTTTTTGAGATAGATTTTTGTTGACAGGTAAGTACAAAGATTATATAATAGATACAAGTTAGAAATTTGCCCGGATGGTGAAATAGGTAGACACAAGAGACTTAAAATCTCTCGCTTTAATCGGCGTGCCGGTTCGATTCCGGCTCCGGGCACCATATAAGGAGCGTTGGCCGAGTTGGTCGAAGGCACTTTCCTGCTAAGAAAGCATCTGGGCAAAAACCTGGATCATTGGTTCGAATCCAATACGCTCCGCCATACAATTTAGATATATACAATCTATTCCCTGATAGCTCAGTTGGTAGAGTGCCGGACTGTTAATCCGTTGGTCGCTGGTTCGAGCCCAGCTCGGGGAGCCAAACATTAAGAGGTTATTATGTCAGGAAAAGGTTCTAGTCCACGCCCATATAGTGTTGATAAAAAAACATTTGATGATAATTGGGAAAGAATTTTTCGAAAAGACAAACGTCTTGAAGAAGATGCCCAAGCAGAAGACGAGGCATTTAAAGAAGTAGAAAGAAAAAATACTGGGGGTATAGCTCAGCTGGGAGAGCAGTAGCTTTGCAAGCTAAAGGTCATCGGTTCGATCCCGTTTACCTCCACCAAACAACAAAGGTAAAATATGCAAGTGCGAGTTCAAGAAGATGAAAGTAAAATTGGCCAGTGCGGATGTGGTCGTAGTCCTACTGGTAAATGTGTTGGTTTTCACACGCTAAGTGAAGACGAGTGGCTTGCTGGAAAAGTACAATTAGTACATGCATTACTAGCAGGTCAAAAATTAGACTTACCAAAGTCGGATGACTAAAAGACTTTTTACATTTGGTTGTTCGTATACAAGATATCAATACCCTACATGGGCAGACTTTTTAGGACTTGAATTTGAAAAGTTTGAAAATTGGGGGCTTCCTGGAATTGGGTGTCGTGCTATCTTTGAACGCATTATCGAATGTCATGCACGACACAATATTACAAAAGATGACATTGTAATAGTACAATGGTCGACTCATTTAAGGCACGACTTCTACACCCCTGCTCCTATTGGAGATAGAAAGATCTTAAATTGGAAGACATGGGGTAGTGTTTTTTCAGAGAAAAATCAATCCTTATACGATAAAAAATGGCTGGATACATTTTTCTTCGAGCCCGCATATATTATGCATTCGTTGAACTTTATCTACTCCAGTCAAATGATGCTAGAATCTACAGGCTGTCAATGGTATATGACCAGTATAGGTCATTGGCCATTTCTAAGCTGTGACTTAGATGATATAACCGGCAGTACTGAGAAAAAGATCCATCCTATAACTATAGAAAAAACATTCCCTGAACTTGGTTTCTATCTAAAACCAATCTGGGAAGATCGAAAATCAAAATGGATAACTCCTATAGCACTTGCGGCCAATGAAGTGCCCAACGATTGGTGGTGGTTTAAAGGTGCCAAAGATAAGGAGCCTTGGAGAGAACAACATCCTAGTCCAAAACAATACGTCTATTGGCTTAACAAATATCTTCGACCAAAAATTAATTTAGCAGATCCTCCTGACGAACAACAGAAGTGGATCGATCAACTTGAAATAATTAAATCTAATTGTAAAGATGATCGAGATAAAATGGAGGACATATTTGATACAAAGACAGAGCAGTTAGATTTCTGGCCAACTAATCTTTGGCCTAGAAACTATGCAGGGTTCTATTGAGTCTATAAATATTTCATGATTGAATATGTTGATTTAGGTCTACCAAACCCATCTTTTATACAGGCATGGACATTAGAAGACTTATCTGTTTGTGATAGATTAATCGATGCTATCGAAACTAGTTCCTATTCGCGCCCAGGTACAGTCCTAAAAGGCAGTGATTCAATTGTTGTAAAGGACCATAAAGATTCTTTAGATTTACAATTGATGTTTCACGAAGATGTAACCCAACATTATTGTCATGAATTATCAAAAATATACGAACGCTATACAGAAAAGTTCTTTGCAATCACTACAGGTGCTCCTCTAAGAATAGAAGCGGTAAATGTGCAAAAGTATGTTCCTGGAGCAGGTTTCCATGGATGGCACACAGAGCGTACCAGCGACGAATACCCATCGAGAGCTCGTGTTTTAGTTTACATGACATACTTAAACGATGTTACAGACGGTGGCGAAACAGAGTGGATGTATCAAGGTATTAAAGTAAAACCAAGAAAAGGTTTAACTGTTATGTGGCCTGCTGATTGGACCCATACACATCGAGGCGTAACAAGCCCAAGCCAGACAAAATACATAGCAACTGGCTGGTTTCAATATTATAATTTTGCCGCTCCTTCTTTACGTTATTAAAAATGAAATTAATTGTAGCAAATGGATGTAGTATGGCTAGCGGCTTTGAATGTACAGAGCCTGGCAAACAACTACCTACAGACTGGCAACATGCTTGGCCAAAACATTTGTGTGATACACTAGGTACAGATGGGTGCAACATGAGTCGTGCTGGACAAAGTAACTGGAGCATTGCTGTAAATGTACAGTCTATTATTATGCAACAGTTTGCTGATCGAGATCCTAAAAATCTGTTGGTCGTTGTAGGATGGACAGAGTTTACTCGTAGCGAGTTTATTGCAGACGATATATTTTACTTCAATGCAGGCTTTAACGAACGTTTCCAAAAAGGAGACCTAGACGCCGATCAAAAACGCAAGGATGTTTACTATGCATATCAAGCATGGGTGCATCAGAGTATAGATAGTCATCTAGCCAAGTTTGCATGGACATACTGGTCACTAAAAAACTTTTTGGATCTAAGAAGGATACCTTACTTCTTTTTTAACAGCATCAATAAACCAACTATTCCTAATAATGATTTACTAATATGCAGTGACCCTAAACGTCGTAGTCCTGATGTTATTTGGAATACAATGTTGAACGATCCTTGTTACTATCACGACGAAACACAGTTTCAATGGTTATCAAAAAACTATCCCAATCACATTGTTGGTAACGGTATAGGACAACATCATTGGAATTCAGAAGCTTTGAGAGCGTGGGCCGAATTTATTGCTCCAAAAATTATTGACCGATAAATAAAAAGAAGATATAATAGATACATGCTGGTTTAGCTCAGGGGTAGAGCAACTGCCTTGTAAGCAGTAGGTCGTCAGTTCAAATCCGACAACCAGCACCAAATAACCCGGCATCCCGTAGCCGTAAGTAAACGGGGGTCAATTGTCTGTACCATAGAAGACACGGCGCATTGGATCTGCCGCAAGGCCCGCTTACATGGGCGACTTGAGAAATCACAAAGGCAGGGACGCTAACCTGTCTAAATGGAAAAGTACGTAGACGGAGTAGACAGCCCAGTCTAAGGGCTCCTGTGGTGGGAGATGCTTAGACACTTTATAAAAACTCTTTGTAGTAGCTACAGCGGAACAACTGAAATACTTGCCAATTCTAGACAGAGCAAGGACCAGCCGTGAAGAGAAGGGCTACCGTGGATTCAAGCGCCGCAGAGAGTTCCTATAAAGTGGTCAGGTGGCAGAGCGACAGATGCGCTGGATTGCAAACCCGGATTAGGTAGGTTTAACTCCTACCCTGACCTCCAAAATCTATGCGGGGTTCGTATAGTGGTAATACCTTAGCCTTCCAAGCTAATGCTGAGAGTTCGATTCTCTTACCCCGCTCCAATTTATTTAAATTATGTTTAGTATTGGATTTAATAACAGTAACTTAACCTTTAACCCAACAACTTCATCAAAAGTTACATACCCTTTTATATCTTGGGATAATGTTTTTAACAATGAAGAAATAAAGGATGTTTTATCTTATTTTGATAAACAACCGGTTGAAGAGTCTATTCTTAAAAATCCAACTTCTAACCAAATAGTTAGAAGATTTAAAACTAGAAATCATTCTTTTAATTCTGTTAATGCCGACAATCGATGGATTCTAGAAGGTCTGCGTAATGCCGCAGATGCAATCAATAAAGAATTTTTCCGTTTTGATTTATCAGGAATCGAAACTTTTCAATACACAGTTTACGATGGTACCAATTCTAGCAAATATGACTATCATTTAGATATGGTCCTAGGTGATGGTCCTACAGATACACACCTAACTAAAAAACTAGCCTTTAGTTATATACTTTCTGATGATACAGAATACCAAGGCGGCGATTTAGAATTTTTAGTAGCAGAAGGAATCTCTGCAAAAGCAGAACAGAAAAAAGGTAGGCTAATCGCTTATCCTTCTTTTATTATGCACCGTGTAACACCTGTACTATCGGGAAGAAGAAAATCAATTGTATTCTGGGCGCTAGGCCCAAAGTTTAAATAATGTCATGCAAGACAATGACATTATCGAACTTCCAAACTTAATACCTGCTAACTATGCTAACGAAATAGAGCGTGTTATGACCTCTGTTGAGTTTCCTTGGTATTATAGAGAAAATGTATCAAGTCAGCCAGGCGACCCTCAAGTTTTTATAAATGATCCTTTTATAAAAATAAGAGACGCCTTTATTCATTTGTTTTACGATAAAGCATGGAATATTTCTACACCCTATGAACCTTTAATACGTCCTTTGTTATATTTTATGGAAGATGCAACAGGGCATAAAGTGTTAGATGCCATGCGTATGCGTTCCGTAATTACATACAGAGATCCAAACTGGGATGATAGATATTATCTAACTCCGCATGTTGACGACATTTCTGAAGAGCATACCCATACTTTTATCTACTATGTAAATGATTGTGATGGCGATACCTTTTTTTACAAAGACTTTTATACTACTTGGGACAATTACGATAAACGCACCCTTTTAAAAAGGTTTACACCAAAAAAAGGAACTGGGGTGCTGTTCAACGGTAAACGCTACCACGGTAATGGTGTTGGTAGATTACACAATCGAATCGTAATTAATATGAATCTAAAACTCTCGCTGTAGTTCAATGGACAGAACGGCTCTCTCCTAAAGAGCAAATCCAGGTTCGATTCCCGGTGGCGAGGCCAAAAAATTTTGATATATATTTGAAAAATGTTATAATAGTCATTTTAAGGAATAAAATATGAAAGATTTAACAGGAAGCCGCGGAGTTCAAATTGATTCCGAAAAATGCCTAGAAACTATCAAAACAGATCGCTTTACCATGATTTTAATTGCCGCGGCAAGAGCAAAGGAAATCAAACGTAAAAATATGCATAGCGATCGCAGAGAACATATATTTTCAACTGTTACTGCACTACTAGAAATACAAGAAGGTAAGGTTGGACAAGAATACATTAAAAAAATATAACAATGCATATAGAACATATTTTTACCAGCTTCGTTGCCATGGATCATTTGCAATTGGATAATAGTGCAATTGCAAATTTTTGCTATAACAAAATCAAAAATGATCCAGGTACACTAGAGAATCAGTGTATGGTAAGCTATGAAGAAGGTCAGCAAGACTTCTTCAAACCATTAATAGATGCTGTGTACGAAAGGTTTCAGTTTTTACATAGTAGATTTGATTTTGACCCTACAGTACGACAAGAGATTATTAATGTGTGGGTAAACCTAAATGCAAATAGTATTACTGGTGCGCCACACTCGCATCCAACTGCTACATTTAGCGCAGTTTATTGGCCACAATGCTCCGAAGGGTCTGGCTCACTAGAGTTCATGACACCCATTGTTGCTAACAGATATACATTCCCTGATGGCATACGCACAAAAATGAATCCGTTTAATTCCGACATGTGGTCTATCAAACCGCAAGTTGGACGTATTGTATTTTTCCCTAGCTGGCTTACGCACTTTGTAAGGCCTAATACAGACGGCAAGGATAGAATCTCCATTGCCTTCAACAGCTTGTTTGAAAACAGAGTAGGATTTAAATGAAGTTAGATTTGGCTAACAACACATGCTACAATGTTTGGTCTCCTTATGTGTTGGCCAAGGTTAAAGAAATACTAATGGGTCCAGAGATTCCGTGGTACTTGTGCGTTACAGATTATTACAATGATGATAAAAATCAAAACAGTCATAAATGGCAGCACATTGCTTACCATAAAAATGTAGGTGGAAGTTTTGCCGGGCCTTATTTAGAAATGGCAGTATGGGATGCTCTTAGTAAAACACAACAAAATGTAGATGAGCTTATAAGGATACGTTGTAGTGTAACTGAACAAGGACACGAACACTTTGTAGGTGGTCCGCATGTTGATACAGATACTCCGCACATGACTGCCTTATTCTATTTGAATGACAGTGACGGCGACACTATCATGTATAACGAAAAGTATGATCCTAGCTCGGGCTATAATCAATACGATTACTTTACCAAAGTAATTAAAGAACCTACAGTACAGGGTACAGTTACTCCTGAAGAAAATAAAATGTTTTGGTTTGACGGTTTACAGTATCACTCTAGCAATAGTCCTACTACTGTGACTAAACGTTTTATTATTAACGTAAATTATACATTAAAATGATATTAGACACATACTACAATGTTATGACTTCTGGCGTGTTTGCCAAAGTAAGAGATGCTATACTATCTGGCGATACTCCGTGGTATGCATTGTCAACGGACTATTTTAATTTTAAAAATCCAGATGCTTACAGTCACTCATGGGCGCACCTTGCTTACTCCGATAATGGAGCAGTATCTCCCTTAGGCGATTTACTACATATGGCAGTATTGTCCGCATTTGATAAAGTAGGAATACAAGCAAATAATATTTTTAGAATTCGCCTTGGATTGCATGGCATCAGCCCCAAGAATCATGTAGGTGGAGCGCATGTTGATTTCAATTTGCCGCACAAAGTAGCACTAATCTATCTTAACGATAGCGACGGCGATACTTACATATTCAAAGAACGATATGAACCTGCATCAAATGCAGATACTTACATGTACTTTCAAGATCAGTACAAGGGCGTAGGTTCTGTATTTTCACGCATCACTCCTGAAGAAAATAAAATGATTTGCTTCGATGGCATGCACTATCATTCAAGCAGTTGCCCAACAACTGTTGCCAAGCGTATAACAATCAATATCAACTATACTTAAAAAAGTTCGAAGAGTAACTTCCAGGAACTTCGAT
>JACCDM011621452.1_pt1 | contig 13630 bp, 13 predicted proteins | sample 7445851 | NCBI WGS metagenome assembly JACCDM01 (sample SAMN15323438, study PRJNA562643) | freshwater metagenome | isolation source: river surface water | place: USA:Blue River Watershed | collected 2017-08-16
ATATCCTATCAAATTCGCGACAAAAGTAAACAAACTTTTACCGCGAACAATATCTCAGCAAGAAAACAGGCTTGTTCATTTCCAAGTTCTTTCTACAAACTGCTATTGAAACGGAGATGCAAAGCTGTTGCAATGATTCCAAATTTTGCATAATTTGATAGATTTATTAATAGACATGACGTCCTACATTTACTTTTTGCCTGGCCATGGCGGGCGCATTTCTAACGGCTTGGGACAGGCTCTTGGCAAGCGGGGTTTTGATGTGGTGGGGCGAGAGACTGTTGGTGATTTCAAAAAGCTAGACTTCAATGTGCAGGTAGAAACCGTTGCACAAGACTTAAAAGTTAACTTCTGGCATGAGGAAGCTCGAGTTGTTGCCAACTCTTATGGTGGCTATCTTCTATTGCAGGCCCTGAGCTTGAGCAAACCCTATCCAGGAAAGCTGTTGCTGCTATCCCCCATCGTGGGCGAGTTTTCAAGCGAAAAAATTCGCATGGGATTTATTCCTCCCTACGCTAAGCGCCTTTATGAATTAGCCAGCAAGGGTTTGTTCCCTATTCCAGCTAACTGCGAGATTCATGTGGGCTCAGAAGACTGGCAAAGCATTCCCGAGAACGTCACTGCGTTTGCATCTTTAATCAATATGCAAGTGACGGTCGTTGAAGGCGCTGGACATAGACTGCCGAAAGAATATGTTTCAGCCGTGCTTGATCGATGGCTTTAAATTATTGGGGTCAGATCAACATTGATTTCACCAACAGCATTCACGCCCTAACGCAAAAGTTAATCAACCTTGTAACAATCAAGAAGGAACTTGTAAGCATTTCTCCTGTGAAACCCTAGTCCACCATTTCAGATTTATCGATAAGATAAATTTTTGGTTGACACATCAAAGGAAACAGCATGAATTCAAAACTGCGTCGCACAACTTTAGGTTCACTGGCACTGCTCACCTTCACCACCCTGCTTTCATTTTCTGGACAAACACTGGCCCAGAACTTCCCTTCAAAACCCATCAAGCTCATCATTCCGCACGCCGCTGGCGGCAATTCCGATGCCTTTGGACGCATACTGGCCCAAAAGTTAAGTGAACGAATTGGTCAACAAGTTGTCGTTGAAAACAAGGTGGGTGCCGGCGGAACCATTGCGGTTGCATTCACGGCCAAATCTGCACCCGATGGTTACACATTGGTCGTTGCAGACAACGGCACACAATCGATTGCGCCAACGCTTTATGGCCCCAAGCTTCAATACGATGTGTTCAAAGACTTTAGCCCCATCACTTTGGCGGCCACGTTTCCTGCCGTTATTTTGATTCACCCTTCAGTGCAGGCCAAAACACCTAAAGAATTCGTAGCCTTGGTAAAAAGCCAACCTGGCAAATTCACATTTTCCTCTGCAGGCACGGGCAATGGCTCACACCTGGCATTGGAGTTATTTAGATCGGCCGCTGGCGGTTTAGACATGGTGCACATTCCCTACAAAGGTGGGGCACCAGCCATGCAGGCTTTATTGGCCGGTGATGTTCAAATGACCAGTGTCAGCGTTAACACGTCCATGGCGCACATTCAATCTGGCAAGGCAAAAGCCATTGGATTGGCTGCTACAAAACGATCGCCTGCCCTTCCAGATGTGCCCACCTTCATTGAGTCTGGCATTCCATTTGAAGCAGAAAACTGGATTGCCATCTTGGGCCCAGCTGGCATACCCGCCCCCATTGTGAACAAGCTCAACGCAGAAATTGCGGCATCTTTGCAATCTCCCGATGTGAAGGAACGTTTGGCCAAGTTGGGCTTAGATGTGGTTGCATCTACCCCCGCAGCCTACAGTCAATTGCTGGTGACTGATGTGCCCAAATGGGGCAAAGCAGTCAAAGACTCCGGCGCCGTAGCAGAGTAAAAGGATTACCCATGACACAAGAATTAACCATGCCAAGCCCCCGGGGTACCCTTAAGCAAAAACTGCAAAAAGGTGACTTCATTGTTGCCCCTGGCATTTATGAAATGATCAGTGCCAAGGTAGCCGATCAAATGGGCTTTCATGCCTTGTACATGACTGGTTACGGCGTTTCTGCCTCGCACCTAGGCTTGCCCGATGCTGGCTTAGCCGGTTATACCGACATGCAGGGGCGCGCCCGAACCATTGCCCACGGCATTAGCAGCCCCCTCATTGCAGATGCCGATACTGGCTTTGGTGGCCTGATCAACATCAGGCATACGGTTAGAGGCTATGAAGAGGCTGGCGTGCAAGCCATTCAACTTGAGGACCAAGAATCGCCCAAGAAATGCGGACACACCCCCAACCGAAGAGTTGTTTCTCAAGCAGATGCAGTCAAGCGAATTGACGTTGCGGTAGCGGCCAGAAGAAGCTCTGACACTTTGATCATTGCCAGAACGGATGCCAGAACAGGCATGGGTTTAAGCGAAGCAATTCAACGGGGCAAATTGTTTGCCAAGGCCGGCGCCGATATTATTTTTGTGGAGTCCCCAGAATCGATTGATGAATTCAAACGAATTGGCGAAGAATTGCAAGGCACCGGTGCTTGGCTTATTGCCAACATGGTTCCTACTGGCAGATCACCCGAGCTGTCTGCAAAGCAACTGAAGGAACTCGGATTTGCTTTGGCCATTTGGCCTGGCGCTGTCATGGCAGTTGCTGCAGCAGCCACCAAAAATGCTCTGCGGTATTTGGCAGATCACGGCACCACGGCGGGCAGTCCTGTGCCCATGATTGACATGAAAGAGTTGCATGAATTGGTTGGGTTCCCTGACGTGTGGGAATTCGAGAAAAAGTACGTTGAAACAACATGACGGCGCGCACTCTTTTTGAGAAAGTTTGGTCCCAACATGTGGTGTCAAATTTAGCGCCTGGCGTTGACCTCCTGTACGTCGATCGCCACCTCATGCATGACCTGGGCGGCGGGGATGCTATTTTTCAAATTCGGCAACGCGGGCTTAAAGTAAGACAGCCTCAATTGACCTTTGCAACACCAGACCATGTGGTAGAAACAACGCCAGGTAGAACTGGCGGCATGGCGCCATGGGCAGATGACACCATTGCCCTGCTGAGGCAACAAACCATCGCAACCGGCATTCATTTATTTGATGTGGGCCAAAATTCGCAGGGCATTATTCATGTGATTGGCCCTGAGCAAGGCATTTCATTGCCCGGTACCACCATCGTTTGCGGTGACAGCCATACCTGCACGCATGGCGCAATGGGCGCCATTGCATTTGGCATTGGCACCACAGAAGTTCAGCATGTGTTGGCCACCCAAACACTGCAGCAGAAAAAGCCCAAAACCATGCGTGTTGAGTTTGCGGGCACAACACCTGCAGGCGTAAACGCCAAAGACATGATCTTGGCGCTAATTGGACAAATCAGTGCTTCGGGCGGTACAGGCTATGCCATTGAGTACTGCGGGTCAGCCATTGAAGCTTTGAGCATGGAAGCTCGGTTCACCTTGTGCAACTTGTCTATTGAATGTGGCGCCAAAGTGGGCATGATTGCCCCAGATCAAACCACCATCGACTGGCTTAAAGACCGGCCCTTCTCGCCTAAAGGAGATGAATGGCTGGCCGCAACGCAATACTGGTCAACGTTGGCAAGCGACGCAGGGGCTGTTTTTGACAAGTCTGTTGTCATTGATTGCGCTAAGCTTTCACCTCACATTACGTGGGGAACAAGTCCCGATCAGGTTATCGCTGTCAATCAAAATATTCCACGACTTGACCAAGCCACCTCAAGCGTTCAGAAAAAAGCTTGGGAAGACGCCCTCGAGTACATGGGTCTTCAGCAGGGCGAGAAAATAGTTGGAACGCCTATTCAACGTGTTTTCATTGGCTCGTGTACCAACTCAAGACTGACAGATCTGAGGCTGGCCGCTGCAGTCATTAAAGGCCGCAAGGTGGCTACGCATGTCAACGCTTGGGTTGTGCCTGGCTCTATGCAAGTCAAGCAGCAAGCAGAGGCTGAAGGTTTAGATCAAATATTTAAAACGGCAGGGTTTGAATGGCGAGAGCCAGGATGCGCACTGTGCGTGGGCGCCAATGGCGAACTGGTTGCACCGGGTGAGCGATGTGTGTCAACTTCCAACCGCAACTTTACGGGCAGACAAGGCCCTGGCGCTCGTACACATTTAGCCAGTCCCCAAATGGCCGCTGCTGCCGCTTTGGCAGGTGAAATTGTTGACCATCGGAATTTCTAAAATGGAAAAATTTGAAGTCATCACGGCCATTGCGGCGCCATTTGTTCACGCCAATGTGGACACCGACAGAATTATTCGCATTGAACGTTGCGCGCGCGTTGCACCCAAAGACATGGGTTTATGGGCTTTTGAATCCGAGCGCTTTATGCCAGACGGCACTGACAATCCTGAATTTATATTGAACCAAGCGCCATTTGTAAACGCTGGCATTTTGATTGCCTCGGAAAATTTTGGCTGTGGCAGCTCCAGAGAAATGGCGGTGTGGGCCATTGCAGGCATGGGCATCAGGTGCGTCATTGCACCCTCGTTTGGTGAAATATTTTTTGGCAACTGCTTTCAAAATGGCGTGCTGCCCATTCAATTGCCCCACGAAGACATTGCCAATTTGCAGAAGCAACTCTTGTCCAATGCCAAGCAGAATGACGCCAGTCAAATTTCCCTAACAGTCGATTTAATTCATCAAAAACTAAAGACCCCTTGGCATCAAGATTACGATTTTCAGGTTGACCCCTTAAGACGCATCAGCCTGCTAGAAGGCCTAGACCCCATTGCCCTCACCCTAAAAAGCTTGCCCGCCATCGAAGCCTTTGAAGCAAAAAGCAAAAGTGTGAATTCTTGGGTTTGGTCAAATTAATTGGGGGCATTAATTGGGGTCAGATGAACATTGTTTTGGCATGCTTCAACATGCGCATCCGTTTTCAAATACCCAATCGATAAAACCGCGCAGCATTCCCCACAAAAAAATCATGCTGCTGCTTCTCAGTAAATCCTGAAACCATGCTGGCAACAGAATTTAACAAGGTTGCAAAATCGACCCTCAACCCAGCCACAGGAAAGTTAGACGCAAACATACAGCGCTCAATGCCAAAAATGCCAATGGCCTGCAGCACAATTTCTTTGTTGGAGGCATAGTCCCAAGCCTGGTCTTTTAAACCGAACTCAGATACCTTGAGGTGCACATGGTGGTGCTTGGCCAGCGCCTCCATGGCTTTACGCCAAGCACTGATGCCCTCCGCGCTTCGGTCCCATGGAAATCCGGTGTGGTTTAAAACAATGGGCGTATTGGGAAACTGCCTTGCCACTTCTGCGGCTTCATAAAGGTGCCAGTACGGCACCCTTAAATCCCAGCTTAGGCCGTACTTTTCTAATCGCGCATACCCTTCTAGCCATCTCTTGTCTTGCATGCCACCAGGCAAGTTGTTTGTCAAAAGATCGGGCCGCAAGGTGGTCTTGGGCTTGGACCGAATGCCCTTGACCAAAGGAAAAGCGGCTTGCTTTGCCAGCACCTCTGCGGCGTTGTCTGTGTCAAACCACGCGTGCGCCACAATGGCTGTAGGCAAACCGGTTTGCGCGTTGATGTCTGAAAGCCACTTGGTTTCGCCTACTTGATCGTTGCGGTCCCATTCGGCCTCGCAATGCACGGTGGCCAGCACTTCAAAGTCTTGGCTGTCTTGCAAATAGTCTTTGTATAAATAATTGCGCTTGATGGCATCGTAATTGCCCAAGAAGAAGTTGGGTTCTTCATGGTCTTTTAGCCACGGGTAGTAATTCTTTTCTAAATCCCAAAAATGATGGTGCGCATCTATGAATTGCAGCTTTTTTTTCTCGGGATTTACTTGCGTCATATCGGTGAGATCATTGAGATCAGTGAGGGAAGAAGTGTTGATCTTGAGATTGTCTAAGTTGGTACAGGACGCTGTTGGAACCTATTTCAACATCACCGCTACTGACAATTTTTCCTTTTGGAATAGGACGAATTACTTTTGCTCCAGCGCACAAATAATAGGGCAATGGATTGTCGTGAGACATGGGCTTGGCGCCAATGAGTTGGTGACCCAGGCCTGAAATGACATGCCTTGTTCCAATCTCAAACAATTCACCCACTTCAATTTGACGCTGCGCAATGGCAATAAGGTCTACTACTGGGCGTACATCTCGACCACCACAGGAGGTGCCCAGTTTGACAGCCGAGAGAATAGACATGGCCGCCTCGGCCCCCAGCAAATGCACGGGGTTGTGAATTAAGACGTATTTGCCGTTAGGGCATGTTGGAATGCCTTTAGCCGCAAAGAGCTTTCCTGTTTCTAAATCGGGCGCCTCTATCACCACAAATACGCCGCCCGCAAAGCTAAGTTCGTCGGGTCTGCGTAAGCAGTTGAACATGTCGACGCGGCCTTTGCCAGTCAGAATGCCACCTTCTTCCTTGGGCCTAAAAATGCTAGGCAATTCAACAGTTCTGGCCATTGGCGCGTGCAGGCTTGCACAATCGGGTAGCAAACCGGTGTGGTTGGCCACAATGCCCATTTCGCAAAGGTCTGGCACTGTGGTCAGTTCAAAAGGAACGCTTGCCCTGTTGGCTAAAACATCACCCCATGAATGATCGTTGATAGGAATAAAGTTTTGCCCTACTTCTTTTGAGACCACGGTTTGGCCCCAAGCCTTTACATCGTTGGTGGTTGGTGTCCATACAAAATCTGATTCGCTAGATTTGCCTGCAGCAATGACTGGCAAGCCTAAAAGACGGGCCCATTCAATGAGGCCAATTAGCAAACTAGGCTGATCGCCATCCACCGGGGAGACCACCACATTGTGTTGCTTGGCTAGCCTGGCCAATTCGGCACCCACCACAATCTCAGCCTCTTTGGTGGCCATGACCACATGCTTGCCAGACTGGATGCACGCGAGTGCTGTAGCCGCTGCACTTTCGGGATCGCCGGTGGCTTCTAGAACGGCCTGCAAAGGCAGTTGCGCTAGCCAGTCTGCACGTTGAAGGACAACACACTGGTTTTGAGAGATGGCGTTTTTTGCGGACTCAAGGTCTTGGGCCACAAAGATGTTTGCTTTGTCGATGCCAGACTGAACCGCCACTTGGAATGCTTTTTCGGGTTGTTGATCGCAGATGGCAACAACCTTGACACCCTTCATGCGATGAATTTGAGACACAAAGGTGGCCCCAAATTCACCAGCACCGACGAGTCCCACGCCAGACTCACCAGAGTGGGACGTAGAAAATTGATGGAAGATAGACTCAATGTTCATGCTTTATTCTTGCATACAAGAATAAAGTCTGTCAAACTAAACCCAGTCATGACAAAAAATAAATCCATTACCCCTACTCCGCTATACAGCCTGTCGGCTGATACAAAAAAGAGCGCCACTTTGCGCAAAGGGGACATGCATGCCAGCACCGTACAAACTTTGCGAAACCTGATCATTGCCGGCGCCATTGGTCCAGGTGAAAAACTAAATGAGCGCGAATTGTGTGAGCAGCTTAATGTTTCTAGAACCCCTGTGCGCGAAGCCATCAAAACATTGGCGCAAGAAGGTTTACTAGATATAAACCCCAATCGCTCACCCACTGTCACGCGACTGGATGCAGAAGAAACCGCTGCTTTGATCGATGTCGTCGCGGCCATTGAAGCACTTGCAGGCGAATTGGCTGCGGCCCGTATTACAGAGGAAGAAACTGCCGAATTGGGCATTCTTCACTACACGATGTTAAAGCACCGTGCTCAAGATCAGTTGCCAGATTATTTCAAAGCCAACAAAGCATTTCACCGTTTAATTTTGGAATACTCGGGCAACCCCGTATTGCTCTGGGTTTGGGATTTATTGGCACTGCGAATTGATCGTGCGCGATACGCATCCAACTTGTGGCCCGAACGTTGGGACAAGGCCATGGTTGAACACGGCGCTATTCTGGAACGCATCAAACAGCACGATAGCGCGGGCGCTGCAAAGGCCATGAAGTCGCATGTTCAAAATGGTCTCTCTATTGTTGTGAAGTCAATTCGAGACCAATCGAAACCTACAAAAAAGAAAAAGAGTGCCAGTTCAAAGAGCACTTGACGATCAAAATCTTGTATGCAAGAATTATTTAAAAAGGAGACAGACATGACCAACTCAACCCAAAAAACTTCTTCCATCAACAGGCGCAGTGTTTTGCAAGCAGGGGCTGCAGCTTCCATTGGCTCATTTTGGATACCTTCAAAAGCAGCCGTAGAACTGAAACTCACGCATCCTGCCGACCCATCGCACCCAGTGCACATTGAAGCTGAAAAGATGGTGAAGCGCATCAGCGACCGCACCAATGGCGAAGTCAAAATTACAATTTTCCCCAACAACACACTGGGCTCACCCGTCGAGACGGCCCAACAAACCAGGCTTGGCGCCATCGACATGATTTTGATGAACCCATCTAACATCGAGTCAATTTCTAAGCCCCTAGGCGTTATCAATATCCCCTATCAGTTCGACAGCTACGAGCACGCTCACAAAGCCCTCGATGTCACCGGTCGCGATTGGTTGGCTCAACAATTCTCAGCAGTAGGCTTCAGCTGGATTGCCAACTTTGAGTGGGGCTTCCGCGCACTGTCCAACAGCCGCAAAGCCATTCGCACGCCAGACGACATCAGAGGCCTCAAATTGCGAGTGCCACCCGAATTGGCCATCAAGTCTGCCTTTGAAGCCTTGGGTGCCAATACCCAAACGATTGCCTTCCAAGAGGTTTACTTGGCGCTGGCCAACAAAACAGTCGATGGCCAAGACAACCCCATTGGCACCACCTTTGCTGCCAAGTTCTTTGAAGTGCAAAGCCACATTGCACTCACCAAACACATCTACACCTCCATCATGTTGGTGGCCAATCAGCGTGCTTGGCAAAACAAACTGAACGAAGCGCAGCGCAAAATTGTTTCAGAGGAAGCAACGGTTGCAGGTCAAGCAGCAAGAAAAGCAGTTCGCGAAAAAGAGGAAGAGCAAATTGCAATCATGCAAAAAGCTGGCGTGGCCATTACCCGCCCCGATGTCGCGCCTTTCCGCGACAAAATGGCCCCTGCCTACGAGGTTTTACGCAAGAGCATAGGCGACGAAAACTGGACCAATTGGTCACGCGCAGTCACAGCAGCTAGAACTTAATCCAAGTCTGCTCTGCCATGCTTGTTGCCTTCATCCTCTTTGCGACCTGCATCACAATTCTTTTAGGATTTCCAATTGCAGGCGCATTGGGTCTGATCGCAGCGGTCATCATGATCGCAACAAGCGGCACGGACCTGCTATTGATTTTTATCCAAAGAACTTACGCAGCCACCACGTCATTTCCGCTACTGGCCATTCCGTTTTTTATTTTGGCCGGCAACTTGATGAATGTGGGCGGCACCACCGAGCGCATTTTTGAAGTTGCAAAACTGCTGGTAGGCCGAGTCAGAGGTGGCTTGGCCTACGTCAATGTGATAGGCAGCATGATTTTTGCAGGCATGTCTGGCTCTGCAGTTGCGGACGCTGCAGGCTTGGGTGTCATTGAAATTCGGGCAATGATCAAAGAGGGGTACACGGCCAAGTTTTCGGCCACCATCTCTGCTGTATCGGCCACCATTGGCCCCATCATCCCACCTAGCATTCCGTTTGTAATTTATGGCAGCTTGGCCAATGTCTCGGTGGGCGCTTTGTTCTTGGCCGGCATTGTGCCTGGCATTTTGATGGGCATTGGCTTGATGGTTGCCATTGGCCTGCAAGCCAAAAAATTAAACTTGCCTGTCTCTGAGGGCGTGAAGTTTGGCAGTGAGGCATTGAACACATTCGTGAAAGCCATCCCGGCTTTGGCCCTTCCACCCGCCATTTTGGTGGCTATTTTTTCAGGTGTTGTCACCCCCACTGAAGCCGCCGTTCTGGCCACCGCATATGCATTTGTGCTGGGCCAATTTGTGTATCGCGAACTGACCTGGCAAGCATTGGTTGACACAGTGTGGGATTCTGGAAGACAAACAGCCCAAGTGCTGTTCATCATTGCAATGTCTGCCCCATTTGGTTGGGTACTGATTCAGCAGCAAGTGCCCAATCAAATTCTGCAGGCCCTCATGAAGCTGTCTGCAGATCCCATCATGATTTTGCTCATCATCAATTTGGTACTTCTGTTTTTAGGCATGTTTCTAGAAACGATTGCCATCATGATCATCACGTACCCCATCCTTGCACCTGTGATTGTCGCCATTGGCATTGACCCCATCCATTTTGGAGTGATCATGGTCGTCAACATGATGATTGGATTGGTCACACCGCCAGTAGGACTTTGCTTGTTTGTGGTGTCGGGCATTGCGAAGGTGCCCATTGCCGACATTGTGAGTGAACTGGCGCCCTACTTACTGGCCATGGTGGTGGTCTTGGGTCTTGTGACGTATGTGCCTAGCTTCTCAATGTGGTTGCCGCAATTATTTGGTTTTGGTCTCATCCAATGACGTTCCTTATTCAGCTTGATAAAACAATTGCCCATTTGTTGAAATGGACCGTCATTGCATGTTTCTTTGGACTGTTTTTTCTATTGGGTTTTGGCATCGTACAAAGAAGTTTTCCCAGTATCAGCGTCTCTGGCTACGACGAACTCATTGACCTGCTGTTTGTATGGCTGACGTTTGCTGGAACAGCTGCGCTTTGGCGCGAAGGATCACTTTACAGAGTGGGTGCGTTCGACAAAATCTGGCGCCCGGGGTTGAAGCGCTTGATTTCTATCGGCATTCATTTGTCGATGCTTTTTTTGCTTTGGATCTTGGTTTATTTCGGCGCAGATTTTGGCTTTAATTCTGGTGAAACCACACCCTATCTTCAGGTTAACAAAATTTACTGGTATGTCGCCATACCCTCCACTGCTTTGTTAATGAGCGTTTACAGCTTCGTTGCAATTTTTAAAATTTGTAAAAACCCAGATTTCGTTGAGCATCAAGAAATCAGCACCTTAGGATAGGCGTCCCTCCATATGAAAAGACTTGCCAACAAAGTAGCCGTTGTGACGGGGGGTGCAGGCGGTATTGGCGCGGCCACTGCCAAGCTTTTTTGCGAACATGGCGCCAAGGTGGCGCTGGTCGACTTGCCCGATTCACCGTTGGATGCAGTTTCCAAATCTGTTCAAGATGCTATTCCTGGTGCTGAGGTCATTTGCATTCCTGCCAATCTTGCCATTGAAGCTTCAGCTGCAGAAGTTGTTTCGCGTGTTGTCTCACATTGGGGGCAACTGGACATCTTGGTCAACAACGCGGGCATGCGCTCTTATGAGCCACTGGCAGACTCAACTTCTGAAGTTTGGAATCAAATCATTGCCGTGAATTTGCTAAGTTATGTTTACATGGCCAGAGAGGCCTTGCCTCTTTTGCGCCAAAGTCAATCGGGCAACATTGTGAATGTGTCTTCAACGCATGCTGTTCACCCTAGGGTGGGCATGGGGCAATACGATGTGACCAAAGCTGGCATTGTTTCTCTAACCAAAACCTTGGCCTATGAGGAAGCGCAGCACCAAGTTCGTGTGAATGCAATTTGCCCTGGCGCCACACTCACGCCCTTTCACATCAAACGTGCTGCAGAGGCTAGAAAAGCTGGCATTGAGATTGACCACCAACGCTACGAGCAAAATCTGCTCAAGCGCTGGGCCGACCCCGCTGAAATTGCATACCCCATACTTTGGTTGGCGTCGTCTGAGGCTTCATTCATCACTGGCAGCTGTCTGATGGCAGATGCTGGCACTGTCGGTTAAATGTAATCGCCGTATGACAACAGACAAAATGCTTGCTCGAAAAGACAAGCACATTGGGTGGCTCACATTTAACAACCCTGCGCGGCACAACGCGGTATCGCTTGAGATGTGGGAAGGCCTGGCCCACATTGCACACCAATTTACGGCAGACCCCGACATTCGAGTGGTGGTGGTTCAAGGTGCGGGTGGCAAGGCGTTTGTATCGGGCGCCGATATTTCTGAATTTGAAAATCAACGCAACTCTGCTGAAGCCGAAACACATTACAACGCAGTCTCTGCCAAGGGCATGCAAGCGCTTAAAAATATCAACAAGCCCACCATTGCCATGATTCAAGGCTATTGCATTGGCGGCGGCGTGGGCGTGGCTTTGAATTGCGACATTCGGATTGCCAGTGACAATTCCAAATTTGCTGTGCCCGCAGCTAGGTTGGGTTTGGGGTATGAGTATGAGGGTGTGCGCAAGTTGGTCGATGTGGTGGGACCTTCATTTGCGCAAGAAATATTTTTCACAGCCAGACAGTTTTCTGCTTCAGAAGCCATGGGCATGGGGCTAATCAATCGCATGGTTGCGGCTGATGCACTAGAACAATATGTGCAGCAATATGCAGAAATGATTGCTTCAAATGCACCGATGACTGTTGCTTCCATCAAAACCCTGGTGGGCGAGATTGTCAAAGACGAGGCTAAGCGCAACATGGATTTGTGCGAGAAGGTGGTGGCCGCATGCTTCAACAGCGAAGACTTTAAGGAAGGCCGAACGGCTTTCATGGCAAAACGCAAGCCTGTTTTTAAAGGCAAATAGGCAGACACATGACACTCCCCTTGTCTGGCATTCGTGTTCTTGATTTAACCAACGTGCTGGCGGGGCCTTACTGCAGCATGGTCTTGGGTGACATGGGTGCAGAGGTGATCAAAATTGAAAACGCCAACAAGGGCGATTCTTCTAGAAGTTTTGAGCCTCAAGTGAATGGCGAGTCTTATTGCTTTGCGGTGCTGAACCGGAATAAACAAAGTGTTGCGCTCAATTTAAAAGACCCTGCAGGTTTGAAGATCGCCTTGGACTTGGCTTCTAAAGCAGACATTATCTTGGAGAACTTTCGGCCGGGGGTTGTAAAGCGCATGGGCTTGGGATACGAGACCGTGAAGTCTGTCAATCCGAGTGTCATTTATGCATCTTTGTCTGGCTTTGGTCAGACCGGGCCTTATGGCAAAAAGGGCGGCTTTGACATCATTGCCCAAGGCATGTCGGGCATCATGCTGATGACTGGCGAACCCGGTGGACGCCCTGTCAAAGTGGGCATTGCCATGAACGACATTGCAAGTGGCGTCACGGCGCTTTCTGGTATTTTGGGGGCCTTGATTGGTAAATTTCGTTTTGGCACAGGACAGTACCTTGAAACCTCTTTGTTAGAAGCCGGCCTTGCCTGGACAGCTTGGGAGTTTGGCGCGTTTTTTGGATCGGATGAAATACCCACGGCTACGGGTACAAGGCATCGCCGTGCAGCGCCATACCAAGCTTATCGAAGTGCAGATGGCTACGTTACAGTGGGTGCAGGCTCACAAAAATTGTGGCTTGTGTTTTGCGAAAAAGTAGTTGAGAAACCCGATTGGCCTTCAAACCCACTCTACATCACGCAAGCTTTGCGCGTTAAAAATGCGGATGCGTTAGAGCGAGACATTGAAGCTATTTTGATGCGGGCCTCTACTTCATATTGGGTTGACAAAATGGATGCCGCAGGCATTCCAGGTGGCCCTGTTTTTGGCTATGAGCAAATTCTGAACGACCCGCACATTCATGCGCGCAAGATGGTTCACGACATAGACCACCCCATCATTGGCCCCATGAAAACCATAGGCTTGCCGATTAAATCTAGCGGCGCACTAAGCACCATCCGTTTACCTGC